>Ga0187893_10002913_pt1 | contig 36160 bp, 29 predicted proteins | sample MA1701074metaG_FD_139574 | JGI IMG/M metagenome (GOLD analysis project Ga0187893, IMG submission 139574) | White microbial mat communities from a basaltic lava cave in the Kipuka Kanohina Cave System on the Island of Hawaii, USA - MA170107-4 metaG ... | reverse complement strand
GGAGGCCGCCATCGCCGAGTGCGACGAGCTGCTCGCGCTGATGCCGCGCTGGCCGCCCGCGGTCTGGGTGCGCGCCGAGGCGGTGCGCGCGCGGTCGGGGGAGCCGCGCGCTCCGGCTCCGGCCCCCGCGAACGAGGACGACGGACGGTGAGCGCCCTCCCGGCGGCCTGGCTCGCGACGCTGTTCGCCTCGGCGGTGCAGGACGCGCCGCGCGCCGATCGCTTCGTCGAGCGGCCCGACTGCGGCATCGACTTCGTGCACCGCCGCTACCAGACCGCCGGGAAGAAGTACCTGCCCGAGACGGCGGGGGCCGGCGTCGCCCTCTTCGACTACGACCGGGACGGCGACCTCGACATCTACTGCGTCCAGAGCTGTCCGCTTCCCGGCTACGCGGGGGAGGAACCGGCGCGCCCCGACATGCTCTATCGCAACGAGGGGAACCTTCGCTTCGTTCCGGTGCCCGCCGAGTGGGACGAGCCGGTGGAAGCCGAGCCCGGGGACCCGCCGCTGCCGCCAGGATCGGCGCCCCGCACGCGACAGCGCCGGCTCGGCCTGGGCGACCTGAACTACGGGATGGGAGTGACCTGCCCCGACGTCGACGGCGACGGCTGGCCCGACCTCTTCGTCACGAACGTGGGCCGCGACGTCCTCTACCGCAACAACCGCGACGGCACCTTCACCGACGTGACCGCGGAATCGGGCATCGCCGACGACCACTGGAGCACGGCCGCCGGCTGGGCCGACCTGGACGGCGACGGCGACCTCGACCTCTACCTCGCGAACTACGCGCAGATCGACTTCGAGCACTACCGGATCTGCGGCAATCCGCCCAAGGTCGTGAGCTACTGCCACCCCGACACGCTCAAGTCGGCGCCCGACCGCCTCTACCGCAACGAGGGCGGCTTCCGCTTCACCGAGGTGACGCTCGAGGCCGGGATCGTCGAGCCGCCGCAGGGCGGCAAGGGGCTCGCCGTGATCCCCTTCGACCACGACGGCGACGGCCGCCTCGACCTCTACGTCGCCAACGACGCCGACCCCAACTTCCTCTGGATCAATCGGGGCGGCCTGCGCTTCGAGGAGCAGGCGGGGTGGGTGGGCGTCGCCACGAGCGGCCGCGGCGCCTCGCAGTCCTGCATGGGGAGCGACGTCGCCGACGTGGACGGGGACCTCGACTTCGACCTCTTCTCCACCAACTTCGGCAAGGAGCCCAACGTCCTCTACGTGCGCGACGCCGAGGGGCTCTACGAGGACCGCAGCTACGCGAGCGGCCTCGGCTCGCCCTCGTACCTCTTCACCGGCTTCGGCGCCCGCTTCCTCGACTTCGACCGCGACGGCGACCTCGACCTCATCGTCGTGAACGGCCACATCGTGGACGACGCCGCGCAGATCGATCCCACGCAGACCTTCGAGCAACTGCCGCACTTCTACGAGAACCGCGGCGACGGCACGTTCGTCGAGATCGGCGCCACGCTCTCCCCGTTCTTCCGCCGCCCCGACGTCGCGCGCGGCCTCGCCACCGGCGACCTCGACGACGACGGCGACATCGACGTCGTGATCCTGGAGAACGACCACCCTCTCGTCGTGCTCGAGAACCGCGACCCCAACCCGAACCATTGGATCGGCTTCGCCCTGCGCGGAACGAAGAGCCCCCCCGACGCCATCGGCGCCACCGTCCTCGTCGAATGCGCCGGCCGCCGGCAGATCCAGTGCGTCACCGGCTCCGCCTCCTACCTGTCGTGGAACGACCTGCGCCTCCACTTCGGCGTCGGCCCCGCCGACCCGGCCGCCACGAGGGCCGCCGCGACCATCCGCTGGCCCTCCGGCCTGGTCCAGACCCTGAAGGACCTACCCCTCGACCGCTACCACGCCATCGTCGAGCCGCGGGAGTGACCCCCCGCTCCCGATCCCCGTTCCCACCCGACCGGTCCGAAATCACCCGGGCTGGTCCATTGCCCGCGGCCGAGCGAGCAAGCCCGAGTGCGAGGAGGGCGATCCCGAAGTCTGGGTCCGTCAGGACCCAACGAGGGTCGCCCGACGAAGCAATCGGGCTGCGCAGCCGGCCGCTGCCTGCAGCGCCGCCGGCGCTGCAGGTCAGCTGCATCTCCCTTCGGGCGGCGAGCTCCGCTCGTCCGCCCATGGACGGCTTGGGCGGCGGGCTCCGTCCGTCCGCCCCAAGCGTCAGTTGAGCCCCCGCGTCGCCAGATCGTCCTCGTCCCACCCGAGGTGGTGCCCGATCTCGTGCAGCAGCGTGACGCGCAGCTCCTCCCGCAGCTCGTCCTTGTCGATCACGACGCGCTCGACGTTGCGCTGGAAGATCTCGATGCGGTCGACGTCGGCGCCCGACGACAAGTTCGACTTCTCGAGCAGGTTGACGCCGCGGTAGACGCCGAGCACCAGCGGATCGAGGTCGGGGCTGGCGTGCACCCTGGGATCGGGCAGGGGGAGCAGCGAGAGGTCGACGCCGTCCAGCGCGCGGCGGACGTCGCGCGGCAGCGAGTCGAGCACGTCCTCGAGCATCCCGTGCACCTCGGCCTCCGGCATGCGCACCGGCTCGGGGTACTCGTCGGGATCCTCCTTCGCCGCCTTCGCGAACAGCTGCTCCGACCGCTCGCGCTCCCCCCGGAAGTCGGCGAGGAGCGCCTGGTAGTAGAGCGCGCCCGCGCGCGTGTTCGCGCGCGGCTTGTGCCGCGCGAGCAGCCGCTCCGACTCCTCGAATCGCCAGGCGTGGAAGAGCGCCCGCGCCTCCCAGTAGTCGATCTCCTTGTCGCGCGCGTCGAGCTTGCGCACCGTCTCGTACTCGCGCAGCGCGGCCGCGATGTCGCCGAGCTCGAAGTGGCTGGCGGCGAGCAGGTAGTGGGTGTCGACCCGCAGGTCGACCTCCTTGTCGCGCACCCCCTCGTTGCGCTCCAGGAGCTTCTGCGCCTGCCGGGCGAGCTCGAGGCCCTCGTCGGCGTGGCCTTCGTCGAGGCGGGCGTCGACTTCGTCGAGGAGGAAGGCGACGCGGTCGTAGATGTCCTGGCTCGGGTCGTCCATCCGGTCGTCCTGGACGGACATCCTAGCAGCGCGCCCCGGGAGCGCCCGGGGCGCGGCGGCGCGCCGAGCGCGGCTAAAGGCGGCCCCCGGCCGCGGGCGAAAGCAGTTCGCGTGGAGGTTGGGACGCGAGCCGGGGAGACGATCGTGGCGCGCACGAACCGATGGCGTGAGCTCGACCCGCAGAAGCTGTCCCCCGAGGCGCGACGCCTCAAGGACGGGCTCCTCGCGCGGGTGGTGGGGCAGGCGGGCGCCGTCGAGTCGCTCACGACCATCCACCAGATCTGGCGGTCGGGGCTCTCCGACCCCAACCGGCCGATCGCGAGCTTCCTGCTCCTGGGTCCGACCGGCACCGGCAAGACCCGCATGGTCGAGGCGCTGGCCGAGATCCTGTTCGGCGAGCGCCGGGCGCTGCTCAAGGTCGACTGCGCCGAGTTCTCGCACAGCCACGAGATCGCGCGCCTGATCGGGTCGCCGCCCGGCTACCTCGGCCACCGCGACACGCCGCCCTACCTGTCGCAGGAGAACGTCGACCGCCACCAGACGCGGGAGAACCCGGTCACGCTGCTCCTCTTCGACGAGATCGAGAAGGCCAACGACGCGCTCTGGATGCTGCTGCTGGGCGTGCTCGACAAGGGCACGCTCACGCTCGGCACCAACGAGTCGGTCGACCTCACGCGCTGCATGATCTTCATGACCAGCAACGTGGGAGCGGACCACTTCGACAAGCTGCACGACCCGCCGCTCGGCTTCCGGACCGTCGAGACCGGGCCGCCCGACATGACCACCGTCCAGGAGACGGTGATCGAGGCCACCCGGCGCATCTTCAGCCCGGAGTTCCTCAACCGCATCGACCGGCGCATCATCTTCAACAGCCTGGGGGACGCCGAGTTCAAGCGCATCCTCGACCTCGAGCTCGGCTACGTGCGCGGACGCGTGCGCAAGCGGCTCGACGTCGACCTGCGCTGCACGCCCGCGGCCCGGCGCTACCTGCTCGAGAAGGGGACCAACCCGCGCTACGGCGCGCGGCCGCTGCGCGGGCTCCTCGAGAGCGAAGTGCTCTTCGCCGTCGCCAACCTGATCGGCTCGGGCCAGGTGCGCGAGACGGACGCCATCCAGATCGACGCGCGGCGCGACGGCTCGGGGCTGGTCTTCCGCTCGCAGCGCGAGTCGTTCGTCGCGGTCGCCTCGGCGTCGAGCGGCCCGGTCGACCCCGCCGCGGCGCGCGGCTCCCGCGAGCTTTCCCCGACCCCCGCCTCTTCCTAAGCTCTCGCTCCCCGGTCCGGTCCCCCGATCCCAGGAGCCACGAGCCATGAATTCGTTCGTACGTGCCGCCGCCGCCCTCGCGTTGCCCCTCCTCGTCGCCGGAGCCGCCCTCGCGCTGCCGCGCTCGCAGGATTCGGCCAGACCCGCGGCTGCCGAGAAGAAGTCCGACCCGGCGGAGGTCATCGTCCCGTTCTTCGGCAACGAGAACTGCCCGATGACCGGCAGGCCGGTGAACCGCTCGAAGTACGTCGAGGCCGACGGCCAGAAGGCGTGGTTCTGCTGCAACAACTGCCTCACGAAGGCGAAGGCGGATCCCAAGGCCGCGATCGCCTCCGCCTACAAGGAGACCAAGGCGGCGGGGAACAAGACCTGCCCGATCTCCGGCCACGAGATCGAGGCGGGCAAGGCGGTCGAGGTCACGTTCGAGAGCCGGCGCGTCTCGCTCTGCTGCGCCGACTGCGAGGCCCCCTTCAAGAAGAGCCCGCTGCTCCACACGGCGATCGCCGTCTACGGCGCCGAGGATCTCAAGAACAAGATCTGCCCCGTCATGGACGAGGAGTCCTGCGACGACGACCTCGTGATCTACAAGGGCAAGATCGTCCGCCTCTGCTGCGGAGATTGCGTCGAGGAGTTCGCGAAGGACCCCGAGAAGCTGCTGGCGAAGGCGTCCGGTCGCTGAAAGGCATCCTCCCCCCTCGAGGAGGGGTGAGAGGCCGCATGCAGGTGTCGCGGTCCCCGGGCGCTCCCGGGGACTGCGCAACCCCGGGGGAAGCCACCCATTGAGCTTCCTCCGTGAGGCGGAACAATGTCCCGCCGTGCCGCAGGCCTGCCCGGGCGCCTGGTTTCCCGGGGGGCTATGTCACCGGGCTGTTTTCACCCTTCTGGATCGACATCCTTGCGACTCACGGTGATCCGGCGCGAGGCGTCATGGCTCGTTCTCGTTCTGGCTTTCGGCGCAGTCGCTCCGAAGGCGGGCGGCCATGACGGAGTCGACGGCCGCATCGCCGCCGTGACCGGGCGGATCGCCCGGCGGCCCGAGGACGCGACGCTCCGCCTCGAGCGCGCCGAGTACCACCGGCTCCAGCGCGCGTGGCGAGCCGCGGCCGCGGACCTCGAGAGGGCGGCTGCGCTCGATCCGGGGCTGGCGGCCGTCCATCTCGCCCGCGCCCGCCTCGACGTGGACGGATGCGTCCCCGCGCGCGCCCTGGCGGCGCTCGACGAGTTCGACCGGCGGGAGCCGGGGCGCAGCGAGACGTGGGTGCTGCGAGCACGCGCTCTGGCGCAGCTGGGGCGGGGCGCCGACGCGGCCGGCGCGTGGGACCGCGCCGTCGAGCTGGCGGAGCGGCCCGACCCCGACGTCCACTTCGCGCGCGCGCGCCAGCGTTTCGCCCTGGGCGGCGACCATCGGGCGCGCGCGATCGCCGGCCTCGACGAGGGCGTGCGCCGCCTGGGAGGCGCCATGCAGCTCGAGGAGCTCGCGCTCCAGCTCGAGACCGAGCAGGGGGACCTCGCCGCCGCGCTGGCGCGCGTCGAGCGCCTGCGCGCCGCGGCGCCGCGTCCGGAGCTGTGGCGCGCGCGCGCCGCCGAGCTGCTCGAGCGCGCCGGCCGGAGGGTCGAGGCGCTCGCCGCCGTCGACCTCGCGCTCGCCGAGATCGCGGCGGCGCCGGCGCGGATGCGCTCCGGACGATCGAGCCGCGCGCTGTTCGATGAGCTGCAAAGGAGGCGGGAACGCCTCTCGGGAATCGAGGGAACGAGGAATCCATGACGATGCATCGGGTTCGATGCGCGGCGACGCTGCTGATCGGAGCGTCCGTCGCGCTCGGGACGGCTCCTTCCGCTGCGGCGCAGACGCTCCTGCGCGGCCCCTACCTGCAGTCCGCCGCGGACTCGCGCGTCACGCTGTGCTGGCGCACCGACGTCGCCGCGAACTCGCGCGTTCGCTACGGGCTCGATCCGACCACGCTCGACTCGATCGTCGACGATCCCGCCAGCGTCATCAACCACGTCGTGGCGGTCACCGGCCTGAAGCCCAACACGAAGTACTACTACTCGATCGGCTCCACGACCGTCGTCCTCGCCGGAGGCGACGCGCAGCACTACTTCCGCACCTCCCCCCCGCGCGGACGCATGAAGCGCGGCCGCGCCTGGGTGATCGGCGACTCGGGCACGAAGGACGCCAACGCTCGCGAGGTGCGCGACGCCTACTACCAGGACTCCGGGAAGCAGCACACCGACCTCTGGCTCATGCTGGGCGACAACGCCTACGACAACGGCCGCGACGACGAGTACCAGGCCGCGGTCTTCTCGAACATGTACGAGGCGCGGCTGATCTCCAGCCCGCTCTGGCCGACCTACGGCAACCACGACGCCCTCAGCGCCGACTCCTCCACGCAGAGCGGCGTCTACTACGACATCTTCCGGCTGCCGCGGAACGCGGAGTGCGGCGGAGTCGCGTCGGGCACGGAGGCCTACTACTCCTTCGACTGGGGCAACGTGCACTTCATCTGCCTCGACTCCATGGAGAGCGGCCGCCTGCTCGGCGATCCGATGCTCACCTGGCTCGAGTCGGACCTCGCCGCCAACCTGCAGGAGTGGGTGATTGCGTTCTGGCACCACCCGCCCTACTCGAAGGGATCGCACGACTCCGACGTCGAGTCGGAGCTGGTCGAGATGCGACAGAACGCGGTCGACCTGCTCGAGGAGTACGGCGTCGACCTGATCCTCGCCGGCCACAGCCACAGCTACGAGCGCTCGTTCCTGATCGACGGCCACCGCGGGAAGTCGGCCTCGTTCGATCCGCTCCTGCACGGCAAGGACATGGGAGACGGGCGGATCGACGGCGACGGCGCCTACCGCAAGCCGGGGGCCGGCATGTTCCCGCACGAGGGGGCGGTCTACTCGGTGTGCGGCTCCTCCGGGAAGACCGAGAACGGCAGCTTCAACCACAAGGCGATGCACGTCGGACTGCAGGAGCTCGGGTCGTTGGTGCTCGAGTTCTACGGCGCGCAGCTCGACGTCCGCTTCCTCGACCCGCAGGCGGCCGTGCGCGACCGGTTCACCCTGGTGAAGGGGGGGGCGACGCCGGTGCAGTCGCGCTCGCACCTGCTGCTCCCCCGGAACTCGGACTGGAAGTTCCACGACCTCGGGGTCGATCTCAAGACCGCCTGGCGCGACCCGGCCTACGACGACTCGGCGTGGCAGACCGGATCGAGCATCCTCGGCTACGGCGAGAACTACGTGACGACCGTGGTCTCGTACGGCGGCGATCCCAACAACAAGTACATCACCACCTACTTCCGCCGCTCCTTCGAGCTGGACGCCGACCCCCTCGACGTCTCGGCGCTCACGCTGCAGGCCGACTACGACGACGGGTTCGTGATCTACCTGAATGGGACCGAGGTGCTGCGGAAGTCGATGCCCTCCGGCAGCATCAGCTACGGGACGCTCGCCAGCTCCCACGAGGGCGGGAAGTACGAGACGATCGACCTCACGTCGTCGATCGACCGTCTGGTGCGGGGGAGCAACGTCCTGGCCGTGGAGGTGCACCAGTCGAACCGCCGGTCGAGCGATCTCGTGTGGGACTGCGAGCTCACCTTCGACGGCTTCTCGCCCTGGCTCCCCTCGGCCGCCGCGGGAAACGTCGACCGTCAGGGCGACATTCCGCTCGACGTGCTGCGCGTGAACGGCTCGACCGGCGGGCTCGGGCGCAGCGTCGACGTCGCCGACGGAGGGGCGGTCACGATCGACGTCGAGCACCCGCCCACCCACTCCGGCGCCGCCCGCTTCGCCCTCTTCGGCTGGTTCGAGATCCCGACAAACGACGACGTGGTGCACCTCGGCCCGATCGGCGACCTCTGCTTCCCGATCGTCTGGTGGGTCGCCAACAACTTCGGGGTCGGCCCGCCCGGCCTGCTCCCGTCGAACCCGGCGCCGTGGAGCTACACCGAGCCGGCCCTCGACGGACCGTTCGACTTCGTGCTGCAGGGGGTCATCGAGGAGACGGCGAGCGGGACGTTGCGCACCACCAACGCGGTGCTCGTGCGCGTGCAGTGATCCGCGGACCGGGACCTCACCGGCGGTCGGACGCGAGCAGCCGGCGCAGGAAGTCGAGCCCGCCGGCCAGGTCGCAAAACGCCCCGTCGAGCTGCGCCTCGTAGCAGCGGTCGAGCAGCGGCTTGAATCCGGGGCCGGGCTCGCGGCCGAGCTCGATCAGGTGGCGGCCCAGGACGAGCGGCCGCGGCGCCGCGTCGGCCGCGGCGACCGCCTCGGCGCGCTCGAGCAGCCAGCGGCCGGCGGGGAAGCCGTCGTCGGGGAGCGGCGGCCGGCCGGCGTGGTCGTGACGCGCCAGGCGGCAGAGCCAGCGCAGGTTCACCTTCGTCGCCAGCCGGCGCACGGCGCCGTCGCCCGCCTTCGCCGTGAAGAGCTCGTGCGGCTTGAGGTGGTGGAGCACCAGCGCGACGACCGTCTCGATCAGCTCCGATTCCGCGGTCACGCGGGCCAGGAACGAGCGCGTCGGCGCCTCGCCCGCCTCGCTGTGCCCGAGCGAGCGCCAGACCCCGCCCTCGAGCACGGTCGTGGGCGGCTTGCCGAGGTCGTGGCAGAGGAGGCCGAGCCCGATCGGCCAGTCGCTGGCGTCGCCGGCGCGTTCCCGCGCGAAGTGGTCGAGGCCGTGGCCGGTGTGGACCCAGACGTCGCCCTCCGGGTGCCACTCGGGGTTCTGCGGGCAGTCGATCAGCGTCGCGAGCTCCGGGAAGAACCGGAGCGCGTCGGCGGCGCGCAGGAACGCCAGGCCGAGCGACGGGCGCCTGCCCTGCAGCAGCAGCTTGCGCCACTCCCGCTCCACCCTCTCGCGCGGCAGCTCGGCGAGGTCGAGCCCGCGGCAGAGCGCGACCGTCTCCGGCGCGACGTCGAACCCGAGGCGCGCGGCGAACTGCATGACGCGCAGCAGCCGCAGCGGATCCTCGACGAATCGCGCCGAGCAGTGGCGCAGCACGCGCGCGCGAAGGTCGGCGCTGCCGCCGCACGGATCGGCGATCTCCCCGGTGAGGGGGTCCTCGTAGATCGCGTTGATCGAGAGGTCGCGCCGCTCCGCCGCGCTCCGCAGGTCGAGGTGCGGGTCGGCGTCGACGGCGAAGCCGCGGTGGCCGCGTGCGATCTTCGTCTCGCGGCGCGGGAGGGAGACGTCGATCGGCAGGTCCTTGAGCTTGAGCACGCCGAAGCTGCGGCCGACGTCGGCCACCGCGTGCCGGCGGCGCAGGAGCTCCTCGAGCACGGCCGGCTCGAGGCCGAACACCTCGAGGTCGAAGTCCTTGCGCGGCTCGCCGAGCAGCGCGTCGCGCACGCCGCCGCCCACCAGCCACGCCCGGCCGCCGCGCTCGCGCACCGCGGCGGCGAGCTCGCGCACGACCCTCAGGACCTCGTCCGGCGGCTCCATGGCGCCCAGGCTAGCCCGGGCTGGCGGTCCGCGACCGTCACTCCTCGGCCGCGAGCGCGTCGCGCAGACGCGCGATCTCCTCCCGTGCGCGCCGGAGCATCGGCTCCGCCTCGTCGCCGCGCCTTGCGGCGATGGCGACCCCCTCCCTCAGATGGGCGAGCGCCTCCGCGCGCTCGCCGGCGTCCAGCTGCGCCAGGCCGAGCTGCAGCAGGGAGTGCATCCGCGGTTGCGAGTCGGCGTCGTAGTGCTCCCGGCGGATCGCCAGCGCCTCCTCGAGCAGCGGCACCGCCTCGGAGGGGCGGCCGGCGGCGACCTGCACCTCCGCCAGCAGCGAAAGCGACCAGGCGAGGACGGGGCTGCGCGGGTCGAACAGCTCGCGCCGGATCTCCAGGCTGCGCTCGAGCAGCGGCTCGGCGAGGTCGATCTCCCCCCTGGCGCGGTGCGCGCGCGCCAGGGTGTCGAGCGCGATCGCGAAGCGCGGATCGGTCTCCGGGAGCAGCTTCTCGCACATCGCCAGCGCCTTGCGCGCCACCGGTTCTGCGGCCGCCGCGTCGCCGCGAGCGATCAGATTGAGCGCGATGCCGGTGTGGATCCCGGCCGCTCCCCGCGCCTCGTCGCCGTCGCTCCCGCGCAGCCGCGCGAGCGCCTCCTGGAGCGCCGCGTCGGCCTCGTCGAACCGCCCGAGGCCGGTGAGCGCGAGGCCGAGGTCGCTGAGGGCGGCGCGGGCGTCCTGCTCCATGCCCCCGACCTCGTCGGCGAGCGCGATCGCGGCGCGCAGGTGGCCGACCGCGCGCTCGTTCTCCGCGGAGTGGTGCAGCGCCCATCCGAGCCAGCGCATGACGAGGGCCGCGCGCGCGCTGCGCCCGCCGTGCATGCGCCGCTCCATCGCCAGCGCCAGCTCGAACTGGAGGCGCGCCCAGCCGGCGTACCCGAGGGCGCCGTAGACGCGCCCGAGCGCCACCCGCAGGTCGACCTCGATGTCGGGATCGTCGCGCAGGAGGCCGCTCCGCAGCTCGCCGTTGGCGTAGTGGAGCTGACTCAGCAGCGACTGGGCGAAGCCGCGCGCCGAGGTCGGCTCGAGGCGCACGAGCATCTCCTGCAGCAGCCGGTTCACCCGCTGCGTCGAGGCGGCCTCCCGGCGCGCCTGCGCCGCGCCGGCGAGCAGCCCCGCGCCGCCGGCGAACAGCGCGAGCAGGGCGACGACCGCGGCGGCGACGAGGGCGCGATGGCGCCGGACGTACTTCGCGAGCATGTAGCCCGCGCCGGGCGGTCGCGCCCGGATCGGCTCGTGCGCCCGGTGGTGCTCGAGGTCGGCGGCCATCTGCTCGGCCGACGCGTAGCGGCGCTCCGGCTCCGCGGCGATGGCGGTCATCACGATGGCGTCGAGGTCGCCGCGCAGCGCGCGCCGCAGGCCGCGCGGGTCGTGACGCCGCGCCGCCGCCGCGGCCGGCTGGATCGCGCACGCGCTGGGCCGCGACGGAACGGTCTCGCAGATCGCGCGCTCCAGGTCGGTCGGAGAGTGCTCGGCCGCCTTCCACGGTCGCGTCCCGGCGAGGAGCTCGTAGAGGACGACGCCGAGCGAGAAGACGTCGGAGGCCGTGGTGACGGGGCCGCCGCGGACGACCTCGGGGCTGGCGTACTCCGGCGTGAGCCGTCGCTCGAAGGTCTGCGTGCGCGAATCGGGGCGCAGCGGTTCGATCACCTTCGAGATGCCGAAGTCGACCAGCTTCACCACCCCCTGGTCGGTGACGAGCACGTTGCCCGGCTTGAGGTCGCGGTGGACGACGAGGTTCTGGTGGGAGTAGTGCACCGCGGCGCAGATGTCGCGGAAGAGCGCGAGCCGCCGGTCGAGCGGCAGGCGCCGCTCGTCGCACCAGCGGTCGAGACGCGTGCCATCGACGTGCTCCATCACGAAGTAGGGGATGTTCTCGGGCGTCGCGCCGCCGTCGATCAGCCGCGCGATGTGGGGGTGCACGAGCCCGGCGAGCACCTGCCGCTCGCGCCGGAAGCGCTCGAGCAGCCCGTCGTGCTCCACGCCCTGCTTCAGCAGCTTGATGGCGACCTTCTGCTCGTAGGCGCCGTCGTCGCGCGCCGCGAGGTAGACGACGCCCATCCCCCCGGCGCCCAGCCGCTCGAGGAGCCGCCACCGATCGATCCGCCGCCCGATCCACGGATCGGCGGCACGCTCCAGGAAGCCGCCGGCGCCCTCCTCGAGGTCGAGCAGCGTCGCGACCTCGGCCTGCAGCGGCTCGTCGCCGCCGCACCGGCCGGCCAGGAAGGCGGCGCGGCGCTCCCGCGGGAGCTCCTTCGCGGCGGCGAAGAGCTCCTCGACGTTGCGCAGCCGGTCGCGATCGCGATCGCTCATGTCGTCACGGAACCTTCGCCGGAGCGGGCGGCGCCGGAGCTCATCCGCCGGGCGCGCCCGGCGGTCCGCCGGTCCGGCCGCTGCGCAGCTCCCGCAGCAGCCACACGCGGGCGAAGTCCCAGTCCCGCTTCACCGTCGCGGGCGAGACCTGCAGCGCGGCGGCGGTCTCCTCGACCGAGAGGCCGGCGAAGTAGCGCATCTCGACCACCTTCGCCTTGCGCTCGTCGAGCTGCGCGAGGCGCTGGAGGAGCTCGTCGAGCGCGAGCAGGTCGACCGGCTCGCCGTGGTCGGGCGCCGCCATCTCGGGCGCGGTGTCGACGCTCCGCCGCTCGCGCTCGCCGCCGCGCTTCAGGCTGGCGCGCTTCTCGGCGTGACGGACCAGCACGCGCCGCATCGCGGTGGCCGCGACGGCGAGGAAGTGCGAGCGCGACTCGAAGCGCGCCTCCTGCTGGCCGAAGAGCTTGAGGTACGCCTCGTGCACCAGCGCGGTCGGCTGCAGCGTGTGGCCGGGTCGCTCGCGCCGGAGCTGCGATTCGGCGAGATCGCGCAGCTCCTCGTAGACGATCGGGAAGAGGCGCTCGGCGGCCGGCGTGCCGTCGCGCTCGAGCTCCGCGAACAGTCGCGTCACCTCGCCGGCGCGGTCGATCCGACCCATGGCCGCGAGTGTACGCCGGACGCCCGCGCGCGTCCGGGGCTCAGTCGAGCGGGCGGCCGAGCGCCGCGGGGGCGGCGGTGCGGCGGGGGCCGGCGAGGGCGAGGGCGGCGATCGTGACCAGGTAGGGGAGGGCGCGCAGCGCGAAGGTGAGCGCGCCGTGCGCCGCCGGCTCGGCCACCAGGGTCGAGACGCGCAGTTCGAGCGTGAAGGCGGCGCCGAGGAAGAGGCCGGCGGCAAGGGCGCCCAGCGCGTTCCAGCGCGCGAAGAGCACCAGCCCGAGCGCCAGGAATCCGCGCCCCCCCGACATGTTCTCGACGAAGGTGCCGGTGAGGACGGTGGTGAGCGAGGCGCCCGCGAGTCCCGCGAGCGCGCCCGCGACCAGCAGGGCGAGCGAGCGAGCGCGCGCCGGCGAGCCGCCCGCGGCGCGCAGCGCCGCCGGCGCATCGCCCGCCGCGCGCATGGCGAGGCCGGCGCGGGTCTGGAGGAGGAGGAGGAGGACCGCCGCCGCGAGCGCGACCGCCGCCAGGTAGGGCGCCGCGGCGAGCGCGCCGCCGAGCTCCGGGAACGTCGTGACGCTCGCGCTGCTCTGGTAACGCTCGAACACCAGCCCGGTCCCGCCGAGGCAGAGGAAATGGAGCGCGGTCCCCGCGACGATTGCGTCGGCGCGCAGGTGGACGACGAACCACGCGAGCAGCGCCGCGAGCGCGACGCCGGTGAGCGCCGCCGCGAGGAGCGCCGCGGGGAGAGCGCCGCCGCCGCCGCCCGCCGCCGCCAGCCACGCCGCCAGCGCGCCCGCGAGCAGCATTCCCTCGAGCGCGAGGTTGACGACTCCCCCCCGCTCCGCGACGACCTCCGCGAGCGTCGCCAGCACGAGCGGCAGCGCGAGGCGCAGGAGCTGCATCGTGAGCTCGTTCATCGGCCGGCCGCCTCGCGCGTCGCGCGCCCCGCCGCGAGCGAGAGGCTCGCGAGCACCGCCAGGATCACGAGCCCCTGGAGGACGAGCGCGAAGCGGTCGATCCCGGGCAGGTCGGCCGCCCATTGCAGCGAGCCGGTCCCGGTGGCGAGCGCCGCGAAGAGGAGCGCGGCGGGCAGGACGAGCAGCGGCTGCAGCCGCGCGAGGAGCGCCGCCGCCACGGCCGCGTAGCCCAGCCCCTGCGAGAGCGAGCGGTCGACCGCGCCGGCGACGCCGGTGACCTCGACGGCGCCGGCGAGCCCCGCCAGCGCGCCGCCCAGCGCGAAGGCGAGCTCCCGCGCCCGCCGCAGCGGCCAACCGGTCGCCTCGACGAGTCGGGGGCTCTGCGCTCCGGCGCGCAGCCGCAGGCCGGCTCGCGTGCGGGCGAGCGCGAAGGCCGCCGCGGCCGCCAGCGCGACGGCGAGGGGGAGCCCGAGGTTCACGCTTCCGGTGCGGGCGAGGCGCAGCTCGGGAAGCTGCGCGCCGACCGGGATCGTCGCCGTCTGCGGGAACTGGCCGGACGGCTCCTGCATCGGGCCGGTGACCAGCCAGCGCAGGAGCTCGAGCGCCACGCCGTTCAGCATCAGCGTCGCCAGCACCTCGGGCACGCCGCGCCGCAGCGAGAGCAGCGCCGGCAGCAGCGCCCAGAGGAATCCGGCGAGCGCGCCGGCGAGGAGCGCCGGGGCCCAGTGGCCGAAGCGCGCCGCCGCCGCCACCGACGCCAGCGCGCCGACCAGGAGCTGCCCCTCCGCGCCGATGTTCCACAGGCCGCAGCGGAAGGCGAGGAGCACGCCGAGCGCGCAGAGCAGGAGCGGGACCGCGACGCGCAGCGTCGCGACCCACGCCGCGGCGCTCCCCACCGAGCCCTCGAACAGCCCGGCGAGCGCGGCGCCGGGCGCCAATCCTTGAACGCGCAGCAGCACGAGCGCGACCGCCGCGGTCGAAAGCGCGGCGAGCACTCCGGCGTGCCGCCTCACGCGGCGGCTCCGGCCGCCAGCCCGGCGAGGGTGCGCGCGACCGCCGTGCGCGAGACGTCGCACGGGTGGAGCCGGCCCCGGTGCGCGACGAGCAGGCGATCGGCGAGCTCCAGCGCCTCGTCGAGGTCGGTGGTGGCGACGAGCGCGGCGGCGCCGCCCGCCACCGCCGCCCGCAGCTCGCCGCGCACGAGCCGCGCGGAGCGCAGGTCGAGGCCGCGCGTCGGGTTCTCGGCGAGGACGAGCGCGGGCGCGGCCGCGAGCTCGCGCGCGAGCACCACGCGCTGCTGGTTCCCGCCCGAGAGGCTCCGCGCCGGCTGCCACGGATCCTCCCGCCGCACGTCGAAGCGCGCCAGCGCGGGCGCGACCGCGGCCGCGAGCTCGCGCCGCGAGTACCACGGGCGGGGCAGGAGGCCCGGCCGCAGCGCCACGTTCTCGGCGACCGAAAGGTCGAGCGCGAGCCCCGTCGCGTGGCGGTCGCCGCTCACGAAGGCGATGCCGCGTCGCGGCCTCTCGAGCCGGCCGCCGGCCGGCCGGCGCAGCCCGACCAGCGTCTCGATCAGCTCGCCCTGACCGTGGCCGTCGACGCCGGCGATCAGCACGCACTCCCCGGCGCGAAGCTCGAGGTCGACCGGCCCGAAGCCGGGGCCGGAGAGCGTTCGCGCGCGCAGCACGGTCGCTCCGGTCGCGGCCGCGCCGCGCCGCGCCGGCGGCCGTTCGAGGCCGCCGCCGAAGAGCGCCTCCGTCAGGGTCGCCGCCGACACGTCGGCGCGCGCGGCGGCGAGGACGACCCGTCCCGCGCGCAGCACCGTGACGCGCTGCGCGACCTGCAGCACCTCGTCGAGCCGGTGGGTGATGAGCAGCACGGCGCGGCCGGCCGCGCGAAGAGCCTCGAGCCGCTCGAAGAGCGCGTCGGCCTCCGCCGGCGCGAGGACCGCCGTCGGCTCGTCGAGGATCAGCACGCGACCGCCGCGCTCGAGCGCCTTGGCGATCTCGAGGTGCTGCCGCTCACCGACGGCCAGCTCGCGGACGCGGCGCGCGGGGTCGAGCGTGACGCCGTGGCGCAGCAGCGCCGCGCGCGCGCGCCGCTCGAGCGCGCGCCGCGTGAAGAGCACGGGGGCCGTGCCGAGGAGGAGGTTCTCCGCCACGGTGAGGCCGGGCGCCAGCGTGAAGTGCTGGTGCACCATGCCGATCCCGTGGCGCGCGGCGGCCGCCGGGTCGGGCAGCGCGACGGCGCGCCCGTCGACGAGCAGCGCGCCGGAGTCGGGCCGCACCAGTCCGATCGCCGTGCGCACGAGCGTGGTCTTGCCGGCGCCGTTCTCGCCCAGGAGCGCGTGGATCTCGCCGCGCGCCAGCGCGAGATCGACCCCGGCGAGCGCCGGGTCGCCGCCGAAGCGCTTCCCGATCCCGCGGAACTCGAGGAGCGGCGTCACGGGCGGCCGCGGGTCACGGTCCGCCGACGCTCAGCTCGCCCCGGACGATGGCGGCGGCCGCGCGCTCCATCGCCCGCTTCGCCGCCGCCGGGACGCGCGATTCGAGCGCCCGGTTGTAGACGACGCGCACCTTCCCCTCGCGCAGCCCGAAGCTGCGCACGCCGCCCTGGAAGGTGCCGTCGCGCGCCTCGGTGGCGAGCATCAGCAGGAGGTCGGGGATGTCGGCGACGGCGCTGGCCAGGATCACGTCGGGCGCCTTGGGCGACTGGTCGCGGTTGCATCCGAAGGCGAGCGCTCCGCGCGCCCGGCACGCCTCGAAGACCCCGGCGCCCGCCGCGTCGGCGTTCTGGAAGAAGAGGTCGGCGCCGGCGCTCGCGTGGGCGAGCGCCCGCTCCTTGGCGAGCGCGACGTCGTCCCAGCTCCCGAGGTAGGCCTCGAGCACGGTGAGATCGGGCTTGACCGAGCGGCCGCCGGCGGCGAAGGCGGCTGCGACCCGCTTCACCGGCTCGTACGCCTCCCCGTGCAGGGACGAGACGATCCCCGACCGGGAGAGATGCGCCGCGAGGATGCCGAGCTGCCAGGCGGCCTCCTCCGTGCGCAGCACGATCGAGGCGAGGTTCCCGGCGCTCTTGGGCCCGCCGGCGGTGGCGAAGCGCACCTCGGGCCAGGCGGCGGCGACCCGGGCGGCGGGCGCGTTGAACTCGAAGCCGTGGCCGTAGACGAAGTGGAAGCCCTGCTGCGCGGCCCCGGTCAGCGCCTGCTCGATCTGGGTGGCGGAGGAGGCGCGCACCTTGCGCACGTCGGCGTCGAGCCGCCGCTCGATGAGCTGAAGCCCCTCGTAGGCCGACTGGTTCCAGCCCTCGTCGTTCTCGGGGCCGGCGAGCAGCAGCGCGCAGCGGAACTCCGCCGCCGGGCGGGCGCCTCCCGCGGCGAGCGCCGCGAGCGCAACGAGCCCCGCGGCCGCCGCTCCCGCGCGCCCGGCAAGGCGGCGGCGGGCGGGGGAGTGCGCGCCGTTCGAGCGGCCGGCTGCTTCCATGCCGCGCAGGATGCTCGCGCCCGCCGGCCCGTTCAAGGAGCGGGTCGGATCAGCGCGAGAGCACCGGCTGCGGGACGGGGGTCGCGCGGACCACCAGCAGGCCGCGGTCGATCAGGCGCCGCAGCCGCTGCTCGACCTCGGCCTCCGGCTGCTCGAGGCGCCGCGCGAGCGCCTGCACGATCTCCTCGACGGTGCGCGGGCCGCCCGCGAGGGCCAGCAGCTCGACGTCGAGCCGGTCGAGCGGGAAGTGGAGCCCCGTCTTCTCGCAGAAGGCGACGCGCACCGACCGGTCCATCGCGGCCTCGTCGTGGGCGAAGGGATTGAAGCGGTAGTCGCGGAAGCGCAGCCCCTCGGCGAGCGCCGGCCGCTGCCGGGGGAGGTCGGGCACGGCGTGGGCGAGGCGGCCGAAGCGGCCGAGCCCGGTGATGGCGCGCAGGCGCTCAGGATGGTGCGCCGCGTAGAGCAGGTAGCCGCCGTGGTCGAGCAGAGGCAGGTCGGAGCGCGCGCGGAACGCGAGGTCGAGCTCGGTGCGGTCGTAGTGCGGCGTGCCGTCCTTCATCTCGAAGTCGACCGAGCCGTCGGGGGACTCGAGGATGCGGATGCCGTAGCGGTCGGGGTTGGCGTAGACGAGCGTGTCGCGGCCCAGCATGAAGGTGCCGGCGTAGACCGAGAGTGCGATGCGGTCGTCGCGGCTGGTGACGAACTCGGAGGTCGTCAGGTCCTCCTCGGGGGTCGCGGTCGGGAAGCCGATGAACCAGGAGACCCCGGCCTGGATGCCGTGCTGCTTCATCAGCGCGAGGATCACGTCGACGCGCTCGATGTCGTTGCCCTTGTCGATCAGGTCGAGCACGCGCTGGCTGCCCGACTCGAAGCCGAACTGCAGGAAGCGGCAGCCGCCCTTCGCCAGCGTCTCGATCAGCTGCGGGTTGGTGTAGGGCTTCTCGAACTTGGTCTCGGCGAACCAGTGGATGGGGTCGCCGTGCGCCGCGATCTGCTGCGCGACGTGGCGGAGCGTCTTGGGCGGCGCGAGCGAGTCCCAGAACAGGAAGTGGTCGACGCCGCACTCGACGTGGATCTTCTTCACGTCGGCGTAGATGCGGTCGGGCGCGCGCAGCCGGAAGTTGCGGCGGAAGCCGTCGCCGCAGAAGGTGCACTTGCCGTAGTAGCAGCCGCGCGAGGTCTGCAGGTTGGCGATGCGCGCCGGGCTGAGGTACTGGTCGAACCGGATCCCGCGGAAGTCGGGCGCCGGGAACTCGTTGAGGTCGGGCACGTCGGGCGGGAGCGGCGACTTGCGCACCTCGCGCCCCTCGAACCAGTAGAGGTTGGGCACGCGGTCGAAGCCGCCTCCTCGCGCGAGCGCGTCGGCGAGCCCGACGATGGCGTGCTCGCCCTCGCCCGCCACGCCGAAGTCGAGGTAGCGCGAGAGATCGCAGGTCTCGAACAGCCGGTAGGCGTAGTCGTTGATCGTGGGGCCGCCCATCACGATCTTCACGTCGGGCGCGCGGCGCTTGAGGATGCGCGCCAGCTTCAGCGCCTCGAAGAACTGGAAGCTGAACGGCAGGGTGAACCCGACGAGATCGGGCTTCTCGGCCAGCAGCGAGTCGGCGATCCCGTGGGAGTAGGCGTCGGTGACCGGGTCGCCGTACTCGAGCTCGACGGCGTCGAGGTTCTGCCGCACGAAGAAGCGGTTCTCGGGATCGAACACCGGGTTGGCCGCGAAGGCGAGCCGGATCATGGTCTGCAGCGCGTCGAAGGCGCGGTTGAACTGCTCCGGCTGGTAGAAGCGGACCGGGTCGCGCATGATCGCCGCCGCCTCGGGCGCGAACAGGAACGACTCGCGCGGCGCCGCGAGCAGCGGAGCCAGGAAGCGGTAGATGCCGCGCGCCGACGCGTCGAGCGCGGGTCGGCGCTCGAGCTCCTCGATGCGCGCCGCCGCGAAGTCGAAGTAGCCGGAGAGGCGGTCGCGCTGGTTGAGCCAGGCGAACGCCTCGGCGTTCACGTCGCGGATCGAGACGTCGTGGCCCGCCTCCCGGAGCACGGCCGCGAGCTGGGCGAGGCTCGAGTAGGGGATGGTGGGGAGGCAGCGGTCGGGCGGATAGACGAGCAGGACTTTCATGGGGTTCGCGCCACTCGGTGCAGGCTCTGGGGAGGGTGCCGCGCGGCTGCCGGCGCCGGGCCGGGCCCCGGCGCGACCCGGCGTTATAGCCCGCGGCCCGACCCCGCGGCGCCGCGATCGCCTCGGGCGGGGTGCGCGGGCGCGCGCCCGGAAGCGGTTTCGATCGCGGCCGGCCCGGTCTGAACCGGGCGGAGCCCGCGTGCGCCCTCTTTTTCCGATCGGCGCCGCCATCACTCGGTGCCTGCGGTAGTCGATGACTGGGGCGCTGCCCACGGCAGCCGCCGCGGCGACGGACGGCACCGGTCCGTCGCCCGGGCCTCAACCTCCGGGATTCGACATCTTGCCTGCACTGCCTGCCCCGACGCGCCATGGCGGCGCTCCGACCGTCCCCCGGGCGACCCGCCCCGGGATCGGAGGCTTCACCTTTATCGAGGTGGCCATCGCGATCGTCATCCTCGCGGTCGCGGCGCTGGTCGCCTTCCCCACCATGCTGTCGTTCTTCGAGCTCTCCGACTCGGCGCGCGAGGAGAACGTCGCCACCCACGATCTGATGGCGGCGACCGAGGACATCCTCGCCACGCCGTTCGCGCTCGTCACCACGACCTACGCCGACGGACAGCCGATCCCCAAGTTCACGCGGCTGCACCTGCGCGACCAGCAGATCGTGGTGCGGTACGACGACCCCAACGCCGATCCGCTCGTCGTCACGGTCGCCGCGACCTGGAGCGACTCGAAGGGGCGGCCGCGACAGGAGCGATACCGATGCGTGCGAACCCGCTGAGCGGCCCGACGCGCGCCCGGCGCGCCCGCGCGGGCGTCCGCGGGCACACGCTGCTCGAGTCGATGTTCGTGCTCGCGACGATGACCGCGGTGCTGGGCGGTTCGCTGGTGCTGCTGGACGGCGCGCGCCGGGCCTGGCAGTTCGCCGACTCGGAGTCGCGGCTGCAGGAGCGCGGCCGGCGGATGCTGCAGGCCGTCCTCACCGAGCTCCGGCGCTCGGGCCTCACCACCGACGCCGGCAACAACCTCCCGGCGATCTTCGAGCGCGCGCGCGGACCCGACTGGACTCCGCGCGGGAACCTCCTCGCGACCATGAACTACGCCGACGAGTCGCTGGTGGACGAGGTCTACGCGGTCCAGGGCACCGGCGACCGGATCGCACGCAACGACGGGCGGGTCTCCGACGAGATCGTGTTCCAGCTCCCGGCCGACCTCGACGGCAACGGCACGCCGATCGACGCCGACGGGAACATCGAGTGGGGGCCGGAGCTCATCTCGTACCGCGTCGTCGAGGATGCGGCCGGGAGGCCGTGGCTGTTCCGCCACGTGGAGCTCAACGGCGCGATCGTGGAGCGGCGCATCGTCGGCCCCTCGGTCGCGTCGATCACCTTCGACGTCGTGCTCAACGACCGCTCGCTGCGCTTCGGCGAGGTGGCGGTCGTGCTCTATCTCGAGGAGCTCGACGACCGCGGGCAGCTCGTCACGACGTCCGTCGAGGGCGTCGTGGGGCTGCGCAACACCCGCGAGCTGTGATGGAGATCGTGACGATGAACCCATTCCGCACCCCGACCCCGATCCGCGCCCGCAGGGGCGTCGTCCTCCTCGCGGCGCTGGCGATGGTGATCGTCGTCGGCGCGCTCGCGGCCGCGCTCTTCACCACCGCGCAGGCCGAGATGCAGCAGGCGCGCACGACGCGCGCCACCGTCGACGCGCGCAACCTGGCCGAAGGCGCCACGGCGGCCGCCGAGCAGTCCCTGCTCGTCGCGATCGCGAGCATCCTGCCGCCCCCCGCGCAGGGATCGATCCAGCTCGGTCCGCACGTCGTCCCCTGGACGATGACGCATGTCGGCAACGACTCGACGGAGACCGATCCGATCGGCATCCAGACCATCCACCAGCACTGGCAGATCGACGCGCGCGCCGAAGTGGGCCGCTTCGGCCACACGGTGCACCGCGTCCTCGACGTCGGCCTCACCCCGATCTTCCAGTTCGCGATCTTCTACGACCGCGACCTCGAGCTGCTGCCGGGGCCGTCGATGACGCTCTCCGGGCGCGTGCACACCAACCACGACCTCTACGTCGGCGTCGGCTCGGGGAACACGCTCACGGTCAAGTCGGACTACTTCCGCTCCGTCGGCAGCATGTATCGCCGGCGCAAGGACGACGGCTCGCTCACCGTAGGCAACGTGAAGCTCCAGAAGCAGGGGACGACCTCGCTCTTCGACCTCTGGAGCCGGACCCAGCTCTCCGGCAAGGGCGTGCCGAGCACGAGCGGCTACGACAGCAACTTCCTCGGCTTCGACGAGAACGGGGACGGCGACCTCTCCGACTCCAACGACTGGGCCGACTTCGCGGTGGGGGCCCTCACCACCTGGGCCGGGACCGTGCAGACCGCGGCGCACGGCGTGAGGCGGATCGAGCCGCCGCCGATCGGGTCGATCCAGCGCTTCGAGGTGGTGGGGAGCGGGGTCGGCGACCACGCCTGGGACTCCGCGACCAACGACTACAAGTACGTCGGCGCCGGGAACGGCGACGCGCGCAAGGGTCTGTTCCACGGCCACGCGAGCGTGGTGATCCGCGACCTCGTCGCCTACGACGACAAGGGCTTCGCGCTCAGCCTGCCTCCGGGGACCCTGACCGCCAAGACGTTCTACGACGCACGCGAGGGCAGGACGGTCACGGTGACGCAGATCGACCTCTCGCTCCTCGCCTCGAGCGGCTACTTCCCGGCCAACGGCCTGCTCTACGCCTCGCGCTCCGACGCCAGCTCGTCGCAGCCGAACGGGATCCGGCTGGCGAAGGGGAGCAAGCTCGGCGGCCCGCTCACCGTGGTGTCGGAGGACCCCGTCTACGTGCTCGGCGACTACAACACGGTCTCGAAGCAGCCCGCGGCGGTGATCGGCGACGCCGTGAACCTGCTCTCCAACTCGTGGAACGACACCAAGGTGAAGGGATCGCTGCCCAAGGCCACGGCCACCACCTACAACCTCGCGATGATCACCGGGAACGACGAGACGCTCGGGACGCAGTACTCGGGCGGTTTCGAGAACCTTCCGCGCTTCCACGAGAACTGGAGCGGGATCAACTGCCGCATCCTCGGTTCCTTCATCAAGATCTACGCCTCGCAGATCGCGACCGGCGCGTGGGTCTACGGCAGCGACCGCTACACCGCTCCGAACCGGCTGTGGGACTACGACACGGCGTTCAACGACGTGGCCAACCTACCGCCCTTCACGCCCAGCGTGGTGCAGGTGCGCAGCGCCGGCTGGTGGGAGTGACCGCGGCGGGGATCAGCGGCCGCCGCCCGCTCCGGGCGCCTCGATCGATTCGAGCCGGGCGCGGTACTCCGCCAGTGCGGCCTCGATCTTGACGCGGTCGGGGTGGTCGGGCTCGACGACCGTCAGGTAGCGCTCGAACAGCGCGATCGATTCGCGCAGCAGCGCCGCCCGCTCGGCCGTCTCGGCGCCGGGCAGCGCGTCGGCCTCGAAACGCAGCATCGTCGCCAGGTTCGCCATCGCCTGCGCCGAATCGCGATCGACCGCGAGCGCGCAGCGGAACGCGGCGATCGCCTCGCGGCGGTGGCGCCCCTCCGTCTCGCGGCCGCGCTGCATCCCCATGCGGCGCATGTGCACGAGCCCGAGGTCGAAGTGGCTCTTGCCGCGGTTCGGCTCGATCCCGATCGCGATCCGCAGGTGCGTCTCGGCCTCGTCGAGCAGCGCGGGGTCGCGCAGGGTGAGGAGCAGCGCCGCGAGCTGCTCGTGCGCGAACGCCGCGTTCGGCGCCTCCCGGCACAGCTCCCGCAGCAGCTGGACGGCCTGGTCGGTGCGTCCCTGGGCGAACAGCGTGTTGATGCGCTCGAGCAGGAAGATGACCTCGACGTGCTCCTCCGCGTCCTCGAGCGCCGTGAAATCGGGACGCGCGGCCGGATCGAGCGCCGAGGAGTGGATGTATCCGAGCTCGGCGAGCGCCCGCTGCGCCGCCTCGTCGAGCCGGATCCCCACCGGCCGCAGCGTCGCGGCCGGCGCCGCCAGCGCCGCGTCGAGCCGCATCCGCAGCGCGCGCGCGCGCGGATCGTCCGGGGCGAACCGGTTGTCGCGCTCGCCCGGATCGGCGTCGCGGTCGAACAGCCGCTCGTGGCGCGATCGCACGTACTTGAGCGCGCCCTGCACGCAGCCCTCGGAGGGCGCCCAACCGAAGTTCGTGTAGGCGAACCACGACTCGAGGGCGAGCGCGCGCTCGGGCAGCTCGTCGCTCTCGCCGCGCACGACCCCGGCGAGGCTCACGCCGTCGAAGCGCAGGTCGCCCCGCTCCACGCCGAGCAGCTCGAGCGCGGTCGGCATCAGGTCGATGAGCGACGCCTGCACGCCGCTGCGGCGCGGCGCGCAGCCGGGGAAGCGCACCAGCAGCGGAACGCGGACGGTCGGGTCGTAGATGAACCAGCCGTGGGTCGGCTCGACGCCGTCGCCGAGGCTCTCGCCGTGATCGGCCGTGACCACGATGGCGAGATCGTCCCAGTCGGGCCGCGCGCGCAGCGCGTCGAACAGCCGCCCGAGCTCGCGATCGAGGTAGCGGATCTCCTCGAGGTAGCCGCGACGCTTCTCGGCGCGCATCTCCTCCGGCGTGGACGCGGGCCGCGCCTCGGTCCCGGGCGCCGCGTAGGGGAAGTGGGGGTCGAAGAGGTGGAGCCAGTAAAAGAACGGCCCGGGCATGCGCGCCAGATCCTTCAGCGCGCGGTCGACCATCCGGTCGGCGGGCCGCTCGGCCATGAACAGCTTGGTCTTGAGCGGGTCCCGCGGGACGTCGTCGTAGCTCTCGAAGCCCTGATCGAGCCCGAAGCAGGAGTCGAGGACGAAGCACGCCACCGCCGCGCCGGTGCGATACCCGGCGCCCCGGAGCATCTCGGCCAGCGTGGTGGCCTCGGCCGGAAGCGGCGCGATGCCGTTGTCGCGCAGCTGGTGCGAGAGCGGGTAGAGCCCGGTCAGGAGCGACGAGTGCGCCGGGAGAGTGAGCGGCGTGACCGTGTAGGCATCGTCGAAGACGACGCTCTCCGCGGCCAGCGCGTCGAGATGGGGGGTGGGCGACGGGGTGCGGCCGTGGAACCCCATCGCGTCGCGTCGGGTGGTGTCGAGCGTGATCAGGAGCAGGCTGCGCGGCCCGGGCTCCTCGTCCCCGGGGGCCGCCGCGAACGCCGCGGCCGCCACCATCCCGGCCGCGGCGCGCTTCGGGCGGCGGCCGCCCGACGGGAAGATCGCGGCGCGATCGCGGCTCGCAGGGGTCGGGTCCGTGGGGCGCATCGAGGAGGGCATGGTCGTGACTTCACCGTCTCCGGTCGTCGTCCTCGCGGTCGGCGCGCTGCTGGGAGCCGTGACGTGGCGCGTCCAGGATAGCTCCACTTTGATGCGGGTCGGGACGGACGGCGATGGGCGTCGCGCTCTTCTCCGTGCGCTGCCGCGGGAGGAGGGGAGCCCGCTCCTGGCCGAGCTGCTCCCCGGAACCGCGGTGCGCGTCGGCGAGCGGCGGGAGGGGTTCGCTCGCGTGGTCGTGGAGGGGTGGCTGCCGGAATCTGCGCTCTCGAGCGTGCCGGGCGCGGAGGCGCAGGCGGTCGCGCCCGTGCCCGGCACGCCGCCGCCTCCCCCGCCGCCGCCCGAGCCGGTGGCCGATCTCGCGCTCGCGCACCACGTCGGCGTCGAGGCGAAGCTCCTCGGCGCCGGCGACGGGCGCGAGCTCGTGGTGGCCCTGGAGCTGCGCACGCTCAAGTACCGCCCGGTGGTCGTCCCCGGGAGCCGGCAGCCGGGCCGAGTGCGCGTCTACGAGCAGCGTCGCATCGCGGGCGGCCGGGCGCGCGGGCCCGAGCTCCTGCAGCGCTCGATCGAATTCGAAGCGGGCCGCGCCACGCTCGTGCTGCCGCTCTCCGACCTGGGCGCGACCCCGCCGCGCGCCGTGCTCATCTCCGCCAGCGCCGAGCTCGGGCCGCAGCGCACCATCCACGGGGCGGCGACCGACGTCCCGATCGGCTCGCGTTGAGCCCCGCCCGCGGCGGGCCGGCGCTGGAGAAAGGGATTCCCCACCGGGCCGCGGTCCCCTCGGCTCGCTCCCGCCGCAACGTGAGCTAGAGTCGCAGACGTGCGCGGCGTCATCCTGACGGCGCACGGGCCGCGCGAGCCCGGTTCCCCGCCCGATCGCGATCCACTCGTTCTTTGCTCCCCCCGGAGAACGACGTTGAAGCCGTATCTCGACACCGGCCGCCCCCTCGACGCCGTGCGGAACGTCACCGTGCTTTTCTGCGGCCGATGCGAGCGCGAGTTCCTGGCGAAGCTCAAGGAGGGGCAGGACAACCCCACCTACGAGTGCCCGAAGTGCAAGAGCGCCAACCGCTTCTCGATCGTCTGGCGCTGAGCTTCCGTCCCGCGCCGGGAGCTCAGTGCTTCCCGGCCTCTCCCGTCCCGCCGCCGTGCGGCTCGTGCGCCCTCGCCTGGCGGCGGTCGTCCCAGATCACGTAGACGCAGAAGAGAAGGGCGGGGATCGAGCACACCAGCGTGATCGTTCCGGCGCCGACGCCCTTGAGGAACGCGAGGTCGTCCGCGAGCAGGAACATTCCAGGCCTCCGATGCCGACGGGTCGCGATGGAATACCGGATCCGTTCGCGCCGCTCAAGGCGGCCGCCGCCCCACCGCGTCACCGCACGCGGATGCGGTACGGTTCCGAGACGTGGACGATGTGCGCCAGGTCGGCGGGATCGATGGTGACGAAGGCGAAGTCGAGGTCGCTCCCCTTCCAGAGTCCAGGCGGGACGCGGAACGTCGCGGTCGCGACTCCGCTCCCGTCGAGGTAGCCGAGGAAGTTCCGGAACACCGGATTGTTCGGCGTCGTCAGCACCCACCCCTGCAGCCAGTCCTCGTCGAGGGGGAAGATGCGCGCGTCGTTGGGATCGAACTCGGAGAGCGGGATCCCGGTCTCGCGCCCCTCCGTCGTGGGCAGGAGCACGTAGAAGAAGCCGGCGTCGGACGGGATCTCGAGGTGGAGGTCCACGCTCGCCCCGGAGTCGACGAACGGATCCGAGGCCGTGAGCGCCGTCGCCATCTGGAGCGCGAGCTGCGCGTTCAGCCGCCCCCAGCCGAACTCGTCGTCGAAGCCGGCCGACCCGAGCTCCTCGCTGCTGTAGTTGAGCGTGAGCTCGACCGCCACCCGGTCGAGGTCGGGATTCACCTTGCGCACCAGCGCGGCCACCCCGGCGACGTGCGGCGCGGCGAAGGAGGTGCCGCTCACCGAGACGGTCCCGCCGTGGTTCTTGAGGGTGAGGATGTTCACGCCCGGCGCGGAGAGGTCGCACCACGGGCCGTGCGTGGAGCTCGACCAGCGCCGGTCGCCCTCGTCGGTGGCGATCACCGCGAGCACGCCGGCGTATCCGGCGGGGTAGACGAGCGTCTTGTCGCCCGCGTTGCCGGCCGCCGCCACCTGCACGACGTCCGCGGAGCGCGCGTAGTCGATCGCCGCGCGAAACGTCGGATCGTCGGTCGACGCCGTGAAGCTCATGTTGGTGACGCGGGCGCCGTTGTCGACCGCGTAGGTGACCGCCTCGGCGACGTCGGAGAACCGGCCGCCGCCGCTCGCGCTCAAGACCTTGCAACTCATGACGTCGGCGGTCCAGCAGACTCCCGAGATGTCCTTCCCGTTGTCGCCGACCGCGCCCACCACGCCCGAGACCTGCGTGCCGTGCCCGAAGTCGTCGTCGGGGTTGCCGTCCCGGTTGACGAAGTCGTAGCCGAAACGGTCGTCGACGTAGCCGTTGCCGTCGTCGTCGATGTTGTTGTTGTTGACCTCGCCGGAATTGACCCAGCGGTTGGTCTTGAAGTCGCCGTGCTGCATGTCGGCGCCGCTGTCGATCACCGCGATCGTCACGCCGGCCGCGCTGGCGGCGATCTCCCACGCCTCCGGAGCCGCGATCCGGTCGCTCTGGAGCGCCCACTGGCTGCCGAAGAGGGGATCGTTCGGGCTCTTGGCGACCGTCACGAAGCCGGGCTCGTAGGCGAGCTCGACGGCGCGCGACGCCGAGAGCCGCGCGATCGCCCGCCCGACGTCGGCGGCGGCCGGCAGCCGCACGCGCAGCACGCGATCGAGACCCGCCGCGCGGAACGCCTCGGGATCGGCCCGGCGCGCGGTGGGCGGCGAGAGCGGGACGATCGACGTCACGCCGACCTCGCGGCTGATCGAGTCGAAGTCGTCGAGCGCCACCCCTCCCAGCCGCGCCTCGCGCGGCGGGCTGCGCAGCCAGACGAGGAGCTCGCGCTCCTCCTCCTCCCCGGCCGCGGGCGGCGCGGCGGGCGCGAGCGCGGCCAGCGAGATCAGGGTGGTCGAGGCGAGGGATCGGATCACGGCATGGGAGCCCGGCATGGGTGGGTCCTTCGCGGCACTTCTCGACGACCGCAAGAAAGTAGCGTCCGTTTATCGTGGGCGCATGACCTCGCTCGCCTTTCACGGCGCCGCGCAGTGCGTCACCGGCTCCCGCTTCCTGGTCGAGGCGGGCGGGCGCTCCCTGCTGGTCGACTGCGGCCTCTTCCAGGGGCTGAAGGAGCTGCGCCTGCGCAACTGGGAGCGGCCGGCCTTCGACCCCGCCCGGGTGGACGCGGTGATCCTGACCCATGCGCACGTCGACCACTCCGGCTGGCTGCCGCGGCTGTGCCGGCTGGGGTTCCAGGGTCCGGTCTGGTGCACGCCGGCGACCGCCGACCTGGGCGCGCTCCTGCTCCGGGACTCGGCGCACATCCAGGAGGAGGACGCCGAGTACGCCAACCGAAAGGGGTTCACGCGCCACCGGCCGGCGCTCCCGCTCTTCACGGCCGCCGACGCCGAGCAGGCGATCGCGCGCCTCCGAGTGGCTCGGTACCGCAACGAGTTCGAGCCCGTGCCGCGCGTGCGCGCCCGACTGCTGCCCGCCGGCCACATCCTCGGCTCGGCGATGGTCGAGCTCGAGGTGGGCGAGGGGACGCCGCCGCTGCGGCTGCTCTTCTCGGGGGACCTCGGCCGCTACGGTGCGCCGCTCGCGCCCGACCCCGCCCCGCCTCCCCCCTGCGACGTCCTGGTGGTCGAATCGACCTACGGCGACCGAACCCACCCGACCGGGGGGCCGGAGGCCGCGCTGGGCGAGCTGCTGCGACGCGCGGCGCAGCGGCGCGGAATCGTCCTCGTCGCGTCGTTCGCGGTCGGCCGCGCGCAGCAGCTCGTCTTCCTGCTGCGGGAACTGATGGAGTCGGGCGCCGCCCCGGAGATGGCGATCCACCTCGACAGCCCGATGGCCATCGACGCCACCGAGATCTACCGCGAGCGAGCCGAGGAGTCGGGACTCGAGGGGATCGAGTTCCATCGGGGCGGCCGGACGCTGTTCGGACGCGAGGTCTACCTCCACCGCTCGCGCGAGGACTCGATGCGGCTCAACGACCTCGCCGGGCCGCGCGTGATCGTCTCGAGCAGCGGCATGCTCACCGGGGGCCGCGTGCTGCACCACCTGCGCCGCCTCCTGCCCGAGCCGGAGAACGTGATCGTGCTGGCCGGCTTCCAGGCGGAGGGGACGCGCGGGCGGGCGCTCCGCGACGGCGCGCGCCACCTGAGGGTGCACGGCGGGGACGTGAAGGTGCGCGCGGAGGTCGCGGAGGTGTCGGGGCTCTCGGCGCACGCCGACGCCGACGAGCTCCTGCGCTGGACCTCCGGGCTCGCGGCCGCTCCGCGCCAGACCTTCGTCGTGCACGGCGAGGCGGCGGCGTCGGCCGCGCTGGCGCAGCGCCTGTCGCGGGAGCGCGGCTTCGCCTGCACGGTTCCCCGCCACCTGGACCGCGTCGAATGGTGAGGCGGACGATGCCAACCCGGATCGTCGGCGCGAAGAGCGCGGCGCGCGCGATCGCGGCGGCCCTGCTGGCGGCCGCCTCGCTGCGCGCGCAGGACGATCTCGCGCCCACGCTCGACGCCGTCTCGATCCAGGACCGGCCCGGCTTCATCGAGGCGGTGGAGCAGATCGCGACCGGGAGGGAGCGCGAGGGGCTGGCGGGGCTGGCACGCGTCCTGCAGCAGTTCCCCGCCGATCCCGATCGATTCATGCTGCACTTCAACGTCGCCTGCGGCCACGCGCGGCTCGGCGAGCGCGAGGCGGCCTTCGCCGCGCTCGATCAGGCGATCGAGCTGGGCTACGCCATCCACCCGCTGCGGATGGAGAACCTCGAGGGCGATCCCGATCTCGACTCGCTGCGCGCCGACGAGCGCTACGGGCGGCTCCTCCTGCGGGCGCGCGCGCAGAGGGACGAGATCCGCGCCGGATGGGAGCGGCAGATGGCGCCGTTCCGCTGGCTTCCCCCTCGCAGCGAGCCGGAGGCGGCGGACGAGCCCCCGGTCCCGCTGCTCATCGTGCTCCACCCCTACGGCGCCGAGCGCGAGGCCTTCGCGCGCGAGTTCTACCTGCCGTTCTGCCAGGAGCACGGCTTCGCGCTGCTGGCGCCGGGCGGGCGGCAGATCATCGCGCCCGGCCGCTTCGCATGGTGGGCGGCCCCCGGCGACTTCCTCGAGCAGTTCCGCCAGGACCAGCGCCGCGTCCATTCCGCCCTGGAGGCGCTGCGCAAGGAGGCGTCGATCGATCCGCGCCGCATCTACGTGACCGGGATGGGCCAGGGCGCGGCGCTCGGCTTCGCCGCGGCGATCCGCAATCCGCAGTGGGTGCGCGGCGCCGTGCTGTTCGGGGGAGGCTATGCTCCGGCCACGCTTTCCGACTGGCTCGAGCGCGCCAGGAGCCACGGGCGGCGCATCGCGCTGGTGCACGGCGACGCCGACCCGCTCTACCCGTTCGCGCCGCTGCCCGCGTTCGCGGAGGCGCTGCAGCAGAAGGGGCTCGCGATCGAGATCGAGAAGGTCGGAGGCGGCCACGACTTCGCGCCGCAGGCGGTCACGGCGCACCTCGCGGCGCGGATCGTCTGGATCGACGCCGTGCCGTTCGACCGGCCGGGGGCGGAATCCCCGGTTCGGGGACGCTGACCCGGCAGGCCGATAGACCGGACCATCGATGGCTTCCGCGCTGATCCAATCCCTGCGCTTTCCCGCGGTCGCGCTGCGCCACCGCGACATCCTGCGTGCGTTCGTCGCGCGCGACATCAAGGCGCGCTACGAGGGGTCGATGCTCGGGCGGCTGTGGCCGCTCCTCCACCCGCTCCTGCTCCTCGGCGTCTACAGCCTGGTCTTCGCCAAGATGCTCGGCGTCCGCTTCAGCTCGATCGGCGCGGCGCCGGTGGTCGCCGACGGCTGGGTCACCACCTTCTTCATGCTCTCGGGGATCCTGCCGTGGGTCTGCACGGTCGAGAGCATCGCTCGCGCCACGCCGGTGGTGGTGGAGAACAGCAATCTGATCAAGAAGGTCGCGTTCCCCTCCGAGCTGCTGCCGACCTACACGACGATGGTCTCCTTCACCCAGATGCTGATCGGCTTCGCGCTGTTCGTGCCGCTCTACGCGGTCGTGATCCTGGGCGCGTCCGAGGGCGAGGCGGGCGACCGCTGGCTTCGGCTCGCGCCGCTGCTCTCGGCACTGCCGGTCGCGATCGCGCTCCAGTTCCTGTTCGTCACCGGGCTGTCGATGCTGCTCGCGGCCACCAACATCTTCGTGCGCGACGTCGGCCAGGTGCTCCCGCTCGCGTCGCTGATCTGGATGTTCTTCACGCCGATCTTCTACAAGATCGACGCCATCGAGCAGGCGGGGATCGCCTGGGTCGTCACCGCCATGAAGTGGAACCCGATGTACCACCTGCTCGCCGTCTATCGCGGCTGCTTCTCGTACGAGGCGGGCCGGCCGTTCCCGATCGACTCGCTGCTGATCTTCGCGGCGATCGCGGCGGGCGTATTCCTGCTCGGCCACGGCTGCTTCCAGCGCTGGAAGGGCCAGTTCGCGGACGAGGTCTGAGCCGGTGGACGCACGCCTTCCGCAGCCCGATGCGCGATCCGCCGGCGGGGGGCCGGTCGCGATCCGCGCCGAACGCCTCTCCAAGATCTACCGGCTCTACGACCGGCCCTTCGATCGCGTGAAGGAGTTCCTCTCCCGCGGCCGGATCCGCCGCCACCGCGAGGTGCGAGGGCTCGAGGAGATCTCCTTCGACGTGCCGCGCGGAATGACGCTCGGCATCGTCGGCAGCAACGGCGCCGGGAAGTCGACGCTGCTCAAGATCCTCTCCGGCACGACGCTGGCGACGTCGGGGCGGTTCGAGCTGCACGGGCGGGTGGCGAGCCTGCTCGAGCTGGGCGCCGGCTTCTTCCCCGGCTTCACCGGCCGCGAGAACATCCGGCTCAACGGCATCGTGAACGGCTACACGCGCAGGGAGATCGACGCGAAGACCGACGCCATCATCGAGTTCAGCGAGCTCGAGCACTTCATCGACCAGCCGATCCGGACCTACTCGTCCGGCATGGTGATGCGGCTCGGCTTCTCGGTGGCCACCGCGGTCGATCCCGACGTCCTCATCGTCGACGAGATCCTCGCCGTGGGCGACCTGCACTTCCAGAAGCGCTGCATCGACCGGATCGTCAGCTTCAAGCAGGCCGGGAAGACCATCCTGTTCTGCTCGCACTCGATGTACCACGTCGAGGAGTTCTGCGACCGCACGATCTGGATCCGCGACGGACGGATCGCCATGGAGGGCGACTCGCGCGAGGTCGTGCTCGCCTATTCCAACTACGAGCGCGGCCGGCGCACGACCTACGACGCCTCCGGCGTCACCGGCGGGCTCGAGGGGCTGCGGGAGGGCGTGGCGGCGCGCCTCGCCGGCCCGGCGGCGCGCGAGGACGTGAGCCTGCCCGACGAGAATGCGCTGCCGGTCGTCGTCGCCACGCGCCTGCGCGATCCGCACACCAACGAGATCGTCTCGCGTGCCCACCTCCTGAAGGACATCGTGGTGGAGATCGACTACGAGCTGCCGCGCGACCTGCCGGGCGTGGTGGTCGGGATGGCGATCCACCGCACCGACCAGATCATGATCTGCGGGATCGGCAGCCATCTCTCCGGTTTCGAGGCGCCGAGCCGGCGCGGCCGCTGGCGGGTGCAGATCGTGCTGCAGCGTCTCCAGCTCCTGCCCGCCGAGTACTCGCTGCGCAGCTACCTGGCCGACGAGCGCGGCCTGCACATCTACCACTCGCACACGCTCGGCACGCGGCTGGAGATCGAGTCGCCGACGCGCGACGTCGGCATCATCCACCTCGATCACGTCTTCTCGGCGCAGCCGCTGCCGTGGCCGACGCCGGCCGAGCGGCAAGCGGAGCTGCAGTCGCTCGCGCCGTCCGGGCCGGCGCCGCAGGAGGCCAGGAGGCCGGCCGGCAAGCCGGCGCCGCGGTGAGCGGCCGCGCGCCGATGGCCGACGTCTCCGCGATCGTCGTCAACTACAACACGGGGCCGTGGCTCGGCGCGCTCGCCGACGGGCTCGCGCGCGAGCGCGTCACGCGGCGCGAGGGCGGCGCCGGGTCGATCGAGATGGTGGTGGTCGAGAACGCGTCGCCCGCCGACCAGGAGGCGTGGCTTCAGCCGCTGCGCGCGCGCGGCGTCGTCGTCGTGCGCGCCCCGGAGAACCTCGGGTACTCGGGCGGCTGCAACCTGGGCGCCCGCCACGCCGCCGGGCGCCACCTGCTCTTCCTCAACCCCGACGTGCTGCTGGTGCCGGGCTGCGTCGACGCGCTCGCGCGCCACCTCGACGCCCATCCGGAGTGCGGCCAGGCGGGGCCGCGCGGCTGGTTCGACTCCCACCGCTTCTTCCACCTGCCGCGCATCGAGCTGCCGACCCTCTCGCTGCACGTCGCCGAGGCGTGGCGCCGCACCAGCCGGGCGCGAGCGGCCGCCTTCGCGCTGCGCCGCACCCGCAACGCGCTGCGGATCTGGAGCGCGCAGCACCCGCAGGAGGAGCCGGTGCTCGCGGGCTACGCCTTCATGATGCCTGCGGATCTCGCGCGCGCGCTCGGCCCGTTCGACCCCGGCTTCCCGCTCTACTACGAGGACGCCGACCTCTCGCGCCGCGTGCGCGCGGCGGGACGCGCCTGCACGCTGGTGCCGGCCGCCGAGATGGTGCACCTCTACAACAAGAGCGCCGGCCAGTTCGCCGAGGAGGCGCTGCGCAAGCACGACGTCTCGCTGCAGCGCTACCTGGACAAGCACTACGGCCGCCTCGGCGGCCTGCTGGGCGGCTGGGTGACCGGCTGGGCGCGCCGCCACCCGACGCGCAACGGCGCCCACGAGTTCACCGGCTTCACCGATCTCGGACCGGTCGCCGACCCGCCCGTGCTCGAGCCGGCGCGCCCCTCGGCGCGCCACGTGGTCGAGCTCACGCTCGACGCGCTCTTCTCGCTGGCGGTGGGGCGCATCGACACCCGCTCGCGCTTCGAGATCCCGCGCGGCGCGTGGGACCACCTCGACCCGACCACCTACTACGTGCGCATGCTCGGCCTGCCCGACCTCGAGCCGCTCGGCGCGTGGCGCTTCACCAAGACCTCGCCGGCGCTGCCGGCCGGGAGCGACGCGGAGTTCCTGCGGCGGCTCGCCGACTCCCATCCGCCCGCGGAGCTGGCGCGATGAGCGGACCGAACGCGCCGACGGCGGCGCCGGAGCTCTCGATCGTCGTGCTCTCCTGGAACACGCGAGAGCTGCTCTGCCGCTGCCTGCAAAGCCTCGCCGCGCAGGAGCACGGCGTCGCCCTCGAGACGATCGTGGTCGACAACGCCTCGCGCGACGGCTCGGCCGACCGGGTGGCGCGCGACTTCCCGCAGGTTCGGCTGCTGCGCAACGGCGTGAACGAGGGCTACGCGCGCGCGAACAACCAGGGCGCGCGCACGGCGACCGCGCCGCTGCTGATGCTGCTCAACAGCGACACCGAGGTCCGGCCGGGGGCGCTGCGGACGCTCGTCGACTTCCTGGAGCGCTTCCCCGGGTACGGCGCCTGCGCGCCGCGGCTGGTGAATCCCGACGGCAGCGTGCAGCGCGCCTGCATGCGCTTCCCGACCCTGGCGGCCGGCTTCCTGTACGACTCCTGGTTCGAGCGGCGCTTCGGCCGCTCGCGCGCGGTGAGGCGCTACTTCATGGAGGAGTTCGACCACCTGGGCGACGCCGACGTCGACCAGCCGCCGGGGGCCTGCTTCGTGGTGCGGCGCGAGCTGTGGGAGCGGCTCGGCGGCCTCGACGAGCGTCTCTACCTGTTCTTCAACGACGTCGACCTCTGCCGCCGCATCCGCGCGCTCGGGTCGCGCATCCGCTACGTCGCGCGCGCGGAGGTGATGCACCACGGCGGGAAGTCGACGTCGCAGTACCGCGACTTCACCGGCGAGTGGATCGTGAACCGCGTGCGCTACTACCGCAAGCACCACGGGCTGCTCGGGGCGCTCACGGTGAAGGCGTGGGTGGTGCTGCGGGCGCTCGAGGAGGCGGCGAAGATGCGCCGCGAGCGCGACGGCGCAGAGCGATCCGCCGGGCTGGCCGAGATCCGCCGCGTCCTGCGGCGGGCGCTTCGCGTGTGAGGGAGGGCGCCGCGTGGCCGGGGAATGGTCGATCCGCCCCTACCGGGCCGGTGACGAGCACGGGATCCTGGCCCTCTTCAACCGGGTCTTCGCCCTCGGCAACCCGCACTTCGCGCCGCGCCCGCTCCACCACTGGCGCTGGGAGTTCGAGCACAACCCCGAGGGCCACCCGACCCTGGTGGCCGAGGCCGACGGCGCGATCGTGGGCACGTTCACCGCGGTCCCGACCCGCTTCCGCTTTCCCGACGGCCTCTTCCGACTCGGGCAGGCGGTCGACACGGTGGTGGCGCCCGAGCACCGGCGGACGCTGCGCAAGCAGAGCCTCTACCTCGAGCTCTCGCACGCCTGGTACGAGCGCTTCGGACGGCGCGACGACGTGCGCTTCCTGTGGGGGCTGCCCAATCCGCAGGCGTTCCGCGTCGGCACCCGCCACTCCGGCTACGAGCCGGTGCGCTGTCCGGTGCTCGAATCGTCGCTTCCGGTCGAGGCGGCGGCGCGCTTCGAGGACGAGGGGATCCACGTCGAGGAGATCGAGCGCTTCGGCGGCGAGCTCGACCGGCTCGACGCGGCGCTGGCGCCGCGGATGGGAGTCGCCGCCGTCCGCGACTCGCGCTGCTGGAACTGGCGCTTCCCCGACTGCCCGACCACGAAGTACCGGCTGCTGCGCGCCGAGTCGGCGGGCGGAGCGCTGCGCGGCTTCCTGGTGCACGGCCTCTCCTGGCACGGCTTCCGCAAGGAGATCGCCCCGGCCGTCGACTTCGTGATCGAGCCGGGCGACCTCGCCACCTGGCGGGCGCTGCTCGCGGAGGCGGCGCGCGCGGCGCAGCGGCACGCGTCGCCGCCGCTCACCCACCTGCTGGCCTGGGCGCCGCCGAGCCACGGCCATTTCGCCGACCTCGAGCAGCTCGGCTTCGCGAGCCGGGAGACCATCTTCAACCTCTGCATCCGCCGCTTCCCCGACTCCGACTACACGGCGGAGGAGGCGCGGGAGGGGCTCTACATCAACATGGGCGACACCGACATCTATTGACGCGAGGTCGGGCGGATGCAGCGGACGAGCGCGGCGGGCGGGGGGCCCGAGCCATGCGATGGGGGTTGGCGCCGCGCTCGCCGCTGATCCGCCGGGTGAGCTGCGGGTGGAGCGGTCGGGCGGATGCAGCGGACGGGCGCGGCGGGCGGGGGGCCCGAGCCATGCGATGGGGGTTGGCGCCGCGCTCGCCGCTGATCCGCGGGGCGGGTGGCAGGTGGAGCGGTCGGGCGGATGCAGCGGACGGGCGCGGCGGGCGGGGGGCCCGAGCCACGCGATGGGGGTTGGCGCCGCGCTCGCCGGTGATCCGCGGGGTGGGCGGCAGGTGGAGCGGTCGGGCGGATGCAGCGGACGGGCGC
>Ga0187893_10002912_pt1 | contig 36163 bp, 50 predicted proteins | sample MA1701074metaG_FD_139574 | JGI IMG/M metagenome (GOLD analysis project Ga0187893, IMG submission 139574) | White microbial mat communities from a basaltic lava cave in the Kipuka Kanohina Cave System on the Island of Hawaii, USA - MA170107-4 metaG ... | reverse complement strand
CCACTCTCCGGCCCGGTATAGAACCTGACCCCCGACTGAAGGTGGCCCGTTCATGCCAGTGAGCGGGCGCAAGCCCAACGAGGGTGCTCCCGTTCGTCACCGCGTAAAGCCGGTGCACGAATGGACGGAGGTCGAGGCCGTCCCGTTTCAGGGGCCGCCGCTGCCCGGTGGGCGCTGGTCGGCGAAGGTCCTGCGCTGGTGGAAGGCGATCTCGTCGATGCCGCACTGTGTGCTCTGGGACGAGTCCGACTGGCAGTTTGCGATGGACAGTGCCGAAGTCGCGAAACGCTTCTATGCGGGGAAGATGCAGGCGGCGACGGAGCTTCGGAATCGGGAGAAGGTGATGGGGACGACGGTCGACTTCCGGCGCGATCTGCGCATCCGCTACGTCGACCCAAAGGCAGAACTACCCGAGGACATCCCGTCGCTAGAGGACTACCGGAAGGGTATTGCTGAGTGAACGCGGTCGGGCCGACGTGGCACCGGGGCGAGGATGGCAAGTTCGTGCTACCGGCGCGGTCGCTGGGCTATCACCTGGCGCAGGTGTGGGCGCCGAAATACATCCGCCAGCCTGACGGGCCGACGGCGGGGGCACCGTGGCGCTTCACGAAGGAGCAATCCCGCTTCATCGCCTGGTGGTACGCGGTCGATGAGGCTGGCCGATTCACATACAGGCGCGGCGTCTATCGCCGACTCAAAGGGGCCGGGAAGAATCCGTTCGCAGACGCCATCGCGATCTGCGAGCTGGTGGGGCCGTGCCGGTTCTCCGGACGCTGGGACGCCGACGGGCAGCCCGTGGGCGAGCCGCACTACTCCAGTTGGGTGCAGATGGCCGCGGTGTCGCGCGACCAGACGCGCAATTCCATGTCGCTGCTGCCGGCGATGATCAGCCGCGAGGCGATAGAAGAGTTCCAGGTCGACCTCGGCAAGGAGATCATCTACGCGCACCGCGGCAGATGCCGTCTGGAGGCGGTGACGAGCTCGCCGCGGTCACTGGAGGGTGGCCGCGCGACCTTTATCGTCCTCGACGAGACGCACCACTGGCTGCGCCAAAACGAAGGCCACGCGATGGCGGACGTGATCGCGCGTAATGCCGCGAAATCGCGCGACGGCGCGTCGCGGATGCTGGCGATCACCAATGCGCACGCCCCCGGCGAGGACTCGGTCGCGGAGCACGATTACGAAGCGTGGCAGCAAATCGAGCAGGGTAAGTCGCGGGCGCCGGACTTCCTGTACGACTCGCTAGAGGCGCCCGAGACGGACCTGTTGGACGATGCCTCGCTGCGCGCGGGCATCATGGCCGCCCGTGGCGACGCGGAGTGGCTCGACGTTGATCGCCTGGTAGCGGAGATCCGCGATCCCCGAACGTCGCCGGCGATTGCGCGACGCTTCTACCTGAACCAGATCGTGGCGGAGGAGGACAAGCCCTTCGACGTGACGCGGTGGGACGAGTTGGTGCGGGAGGAGTATCAGGTGCCGGCGCGCGCGGCGATCACGCTCGGGTTCGACGGCTCCCTGACGCGCGACCACACGGTTCTCATCGGGACGGAGATCGAGACGGGCCACCAGTGGGTGGTCGGCTACTGGGAGCCGGAGCCGACGCGCGAGGGCAACGTCGAGATCGACATGCGCGCGGTGGACGAGACGGTGCAGTGGGCGTTCGGGCGCTGGAACGTCTGGCGGATGAACGCGGACCCGTACCGTTGGGGCAGCTGGATCGCCTCGTGGCAGGGCAAATACAGCGCCGACGTGGTGCGCAGCTGGAATACGACCAGGTCGCGGCCGATGGCGATGGCGCTCGCGCAGTACGCGGCGGCCATCAACGCCGGCGAGCTGAGTCATGACGGCGACCCTCGCTTCCGTGCCGGCCTCGCCAACAGTCACAAGCACATGGAGCAGTGCACCGACGACGAGGGCGCGACGATGTGGACGATCCAGAAGGAGCGGATGGATTCGCCGCTCAAGATCGACCCGGCGATGTCCGCTGCGTTGTCATGGGAAGCGCGGTGCGCGGCGGTGGCGTCGGGCGTGCGGCCGCGCGGACCGGCGGCTGACCCGACGTACGAGTCCCGTGAAGAGCGCACGACGGAGATGGCGGGCGTGCGCGGTAAGCAGTTCTGAGGAGGGGAGTCATGAGACTGGGACCGTTGACGATCGAACGCAGCCGGCCGGTAGCGGCGGTGCGGTCGCCCGCCGCACGGCCGGACACGAGCGAACTGGGCGCGCCCGGCACGCAGATCTTTGGAGGCCAGCTGTCGGCGTTGCAGGACTACAACCCGGACTTGCAGCCGCCGGGTTGCTACGACATCTTCGACAAGATGCGGCTCTCCGACGGCCAGGTCGGGGCGGCGCTGGCGGTGATCAAGCTGCCGATCCTGCGGGCGGAGTGGTCCGTCGAACCGGCGTCGGACACGGCCGAAGACCGCATGATCGCAGAGTTCATCGAACGGGACCTTCGGTCGATGACGACGTCGTGGCAGGCGACGTTGCGCCAGATCCTGCTCCACCTGGACTACGGCTCGATGCCGTTCGAGACGGTGTGGGACGTGGGCGACGACGGCCTCGTGCACCTCCGCAAACTGGCGCCGCGGATGCCGCGGTCGGTGCTGAAGTGGCTGATCGACGAGAACGGGGGATTCGCGGGCATCCAGCAGGGCGCGTTCAAGACGTCCGGGTGGACGCTGGTGGACATCCCGGCGAACAAGCTCGTGCTGTTCGTGAACGAGCAGGAGGGCGCGAACTTCCGCGGCATCTCCGTGCTCAGGCGGGCGTACAAGCACTGGTTCTACAAGGACGGGATGTACCGGATCGACGCGATTGCGAACGAGAAGCGCACCGTAGGCATCGACATCGGCGTGATCAAACCCGGCGCGACGGACAAGGCCAACCTCAAGACGCAACTCGAACGGGCACTGATGACGCTCCACGCCCACGAGAAGAACTACATCGTCACGGACGAGGAGAACTACGAGTACAAGCTCGAGACGGGTGGCGCCAGGGGGAACGCGAACGCGATCATGGCGTCGATCGAGCACCACGACTGGCACATCCTGCGTTCGGTGATCGCGGAGTTCGTGGGCATGGGGACGGGCTCGACGGGCTCACGGGCCATGCACCGGGACAAGACGTCGTTCTTCCTGATGGCGCTGGAGGCGACGTCAGACAACATCGCCGACGCCGGCTCGACCTACCTGTTGCGGCCCTGGGTGGACTTCAACTGGCGGGTCAAGGAGTACCCGCGGATGCGGTACAGCCGGTTGGACACGCGGGACACCCAGCAACTGGCACAGGCCGTTCAGCAGCTGGTGAGCGTCGGCGCGCTGACGCCCGGTGAAGACACGGAGCGCGAGCTGCGGACCCAACTCGACATCCCGGAGGAGACGCGGCCGTTCGAAGCGGAGCCGGAGCCGGCGGATGGCACCGAGGCGGCGCAAATCGAGCAGTTGAAGGCGCAGGCGAAGGCGCTCGGCTTCCGGCTGCGGCGGGAGCGGCAGGAGGTGGTATGAGCACTGAAGTGCATGTGCGACAGCTCGGCGATGGCTCTACGAGGCCAGAACGGCTCGCCGCCAACGGGCAGCAGCACCCTCGCGAGACTGTGCGGCGGTGCTGGAGCTGCACGAAAGTGCTCCTGTTCATGTACGAAATGCACGGACGGATCGAGATCATTTGCCGCCGCTGCAAAAAGCAGAATGTGATAACAGGTGACGATCCAAACGCTGACGAGGCGCTAAGCAAATACCTGTTCGAGCACTATCGCCCGGACATCGTGCAGAACCGAGGTGCGCTGGCTGTACGCGGAATCGTCGATCGATTGCGTCCCTCCGAGGAAGAGATCGTTTCGATGATGGAGACTCGTTGGGACGCAGCTCGACGCACCCGCATCAGGGCGCAGGCGGAGCTGGCCGTAGGATTGCGGTTCGATGTGTTCGCTCGCGATGGTTTTCGGTGTCGCTACTGCGGTCGATCGCCTGCGGACGGTGCCGTTCTACACGCTGACCACGTTACTCCGGCGTCTAAGGGCGGCGCCACGATAGTTGACAATCTTGTGACAGCATGCTTAGATTGCAACCTAGGTAAGAGCGACAAATCGCTCGACGTGGCCCCTCCGTAAGGAGACGCACGCGCGGCCCCCTTTCCCGCAAACGGGACGATGGGGGTCGTTTCTCTTTGCCCGGCAATCAATCCTGGTACTCAATCAACGCAGCGAGTAAGGGCGCAGTCGATGTGTTCCTCTACGGGGAGATCGGCTGGTGGGACGTACCTGCGCGGGCATTCGTCGATGAGATAAACGGCCTCGACACCAACCAGATCAACCTCTTCCTAAACTCCCCAGGCGGCGAAGTCGGGGACGGTGTCGCCATTTTCAACGCGCTGAAGCGACACAAGGCGTCCGTCACCGTCACGGTAGATGGCTCTGCGCTCTCGATTGCATCTGTGATCGCGCAGGCCGGAGACAAGCGTCTGATGGCACAAGGCTCGGCGCTGATGATTCACGAACCGTGGATCGGCGCGGTTGGAGACGCCGAGTTCATGCGAAAAATGGCCCTTCAGTTGGACGGCGACGCCGATGAGATCGCGGGGATTTACGCCGATCGAGCCGGTGGTGAGGCATCCGAGTGGCGGGATCGGATGAAGGACGAAACCTGGTTCCGGCCGCAGGAGGCCGTCGACGCGGGGCTCGCAGATGACGTAGTGCGCTACGGCACCGGTGCAAAAAACCTCATCGAAGGCCGGTCGTTCGCGCTCTCACGGTTCAAACATGTCCCCGATTGGGCTCCAAAGGCCGAAAACAGGCCCAATCCAGAGCCGGATCCAGCCCCCGAGACGCCGATCGACACCGACCACGGCTGGACCTTCCTCGCGCATCACGGCGGCACCGGCGCAGTGGATAGTCAACTGCTGCGCGTCGCGCTGGCGCGTGTACGAAACCTCAGCATCCCAGTGGAGCGGCGCGAGGACGCGCTGCGCCACCTCGAAGGACATGCACAAGTAGCCGCGAGGGCGGCGTAAGGAGGCCACATGGCTGACATCAAGGACGTGCTCACGGCTCTCGGTATTGCGGAGGACGCGGACCCGGTCGCGGCGATCGCCAACATCCGGGCGGAGGTGGCATCACTGAAGGAGACGATCGCCGGCGACAAGCCGACGGCCGATGCGGCGGAGATGGCGAAGCTGCGAAGCGACCTGGTGAGTGCCAACCAGCGGCTGCTCACGATCGAGGGTGAGAACGCGGCGAAGATCTCCCGAATCGAGGTCGAGCGCCGCAAGGAGCAGGCCGTCGCCAAGGTGGACACACTGATTGCGAAGGGGCGCATCCGTCCCGCGAACCGCGACGTGGCGCTCAGCCTGGCGGAGGACCTGTCGGCGGAGAAGTTCGACGAGTACGTGGCGACACTGCCGAGCATCGACCTGACGGAGCGCGGCGTGGCGACGGGCAGCGAGCTCGCGGACTTGGAACCGTCCCAGCAGGAGATCGCGATCGCCAAGCAGATGGGCACATGGGACGAGACGAAGCCGGCAGCGTCGCGCCTGGCGCTCATGCGGGTGAAGGCGAAGGAGCGGGGACTGACCCTGCCCGTGGAGGTGAGCTAGATGGCGACACGAGACGGCAAGGAAGTCCCGCAGTGTGAACGGTGCACGCAGACGAAGGACGACGTGCGCGAACGCACGATCACGAAGCCCGTCGAGCGTCTCGGGCAGGAACCGACGACGGTCGAGCAGAAGCGCCAGCTGTGCGATGACTGCGCGGCGAATGTGGCGGGGGTGTACGAGGTGAGCCCGCTCGGCCGAACACCGGCCAGGGCGAAGCAAGAGGGCGACAACGGGCCGCTACCGGCCGGAACGCCTCCACGGGGAGTGAAGAAGGAGGACTAGATGGCTGCTCTGGCAGCGGCTACGAACCGGAGGGCGCGCGGAGAGGTCAAGTACCGCTTCAAGGTCCCGGTGAAGGCCACATCACAGATCTGGAAAGGCGGAATCGTCGGCTGCGGCACGGACGGGTTCGCGGTCGCGGCGGTATCCGGCGCCAACGTGAAGGTGCTCGGCGTCGCGGCGGAGAGCGTGCTCGGCGGTGCCACGGATGGCGCGAAGGCGATCGAGGTCGAGTGCGGGCGGGAGTACCTGTTCACGGCAAGTTCGATCACGCAGGCGATGCTCGGCCAGGCGATGAAGGTCATCGACGACAACACCGTTGATGAGACGAGTGCCAACTCGCAAGTCGTGGGCTCGCTGACGGAGTTCGTCAGCACCACGTCGGGTTGGGTGCTCGTGCCGGGTCTGAGCGTGGCTCAGGCGCTGAGCGCGTAGGGGGAGTGACATGGCTGTTGTAACTGCCGACTTCCTCGCGGGGGTCATGACGAACTTCCGGGCGGAGTTCCAGCGCGCGTTCGACGCGGCGAACAACGCTGCGGCATGGCGGGACCTTGCGACCGAGGTCCAGTCGAACACCGACACGGAGACGATCCAGTGGCTGGGCACGCCGCCGCAGATGGTCGATACGACGAAGAAGGACCTCGAGATGAAGGGTCTCGAATCCTTCAACTACTCGATCCAGAACCTGACCTTCAAGGCGGCGATCGAGGTTCAGCGGTCGACCTTCGAGGACGACAAGCTGAATCTGATCCGCCCGCGGCTGGAGCAGCTGGGCCAGGAGGCGGCGCGTCATCCGGGACAGCTGATCATGCAGCTGCCGGTGAGCAATGGCCTGGCCTTCGACGGTACGGCCTTCATTGCCGACACGCGGACGATCGGGTTGTCGGCGAACATCGACAACAACATGGCGTCGGGCGGCTCAGGCACGACGCTTGCCGGGTTCCAGGCGGACCTGGCGACGGCGCGAGCGCTCCTGCGGAACTTCCAGGACGACCAGGGTCGGCCGATGAACAACGTCGGCAACGTGATCATGGTGCCGTCAGGTCTGGAGCAACTGGCCTATATGGCGCTCAACATCTCGTTCCCGGCGGCGTCGCCAAACGTCGGTCCGGCAGTGCCGGCGACAACGGACGGCGTCATTCGGGCGAATGGGTACTCGATCTACGTGAACCCGTACCTGACCGACGCGAACGACTGGTACCTCATGTCGGTGGACGGCGCGAACAAGCCGTTCATCTACCAGACGCGCGTGGCGCCGACGCTGGAGAACGTGCTCGACGGGACGGAGTACGCGGTCGTGCGCGACCGGTACATCTACTCCGTGCGTGCTCGCTACAACGTCGGGTATGGCGATCCTCGCCGTGTGGTGAGGATTGTGAACTAGGACCTTCCTGCCGGGGGTCGGTAAGGGGGCCGGTCGGAAACGGCCGGCCCCTTTCAGTGAAAGAGATCGGGATGGCGTACGCGACGATCGAGAAGGTGCAGGAGCTGGTGGCGCAACTGACGCTCGGCTCCGATTCCGTGCCGACGATCGACCAGGCGGCCTCGATCATGGAAGACACGGCGAGCGAGATCAACGTGCGGCTGTCGAGCGCGGGCTACGCCACACCGATCACGACTCCCGTGGAACTTACTGGCTGGTTGTCGCTGCTCAATGCCTATGGCACGGCGGCGGCGGTGTTGAAGTCCGCATTCCCTGACGCGGTGGGGCCCAACGACACGCCCGCATACGCCTTCTGGGAGGAGCGGTACCAAGCCGGGCTCACGGCCATCGGCGACGGCACCATCAGCCCCGTTACGCCCACGTCCGATGCCAGTCTCGTGTTGCCGTCAACGTATTTTACGCGCAATCCCGACATGGAGGAGGACACGGGTCGGATCGCCGAACCGCTGTTCAAGATGGGGAAGTCCTTCTGATGATCGACGTCACGGTGAAGGTCAACGGTGGACTGTTCCGGCGCAACGTATCGCGCACGGTCCGTGACGCCATGTACCAGGAGGCGGTGGAGAAGGTAGGGGAGCGGTGGATGCGCGGTGGGAGAGGACTGGGTGTACGGAATAACACCCTGACCAAGCATCCGCATCCCGGCCAGATGGCGGTGACCGTGTCGTCCACCACAAACACGCCGCGCACGACTGGCGCGGCCATGACACGGAAGAAGATCGGGCAGGCGAAAGCGATGGCGCCGAGAGTGCTACGAAAAGCCGCTGATCGTGTCGTGTCGGAGATGCAATGAGCTACTTCGACGCCAGGACGGCGATCGCCGAGGTGTTGCGGGGCGTGTCGATCACGGAGCCGATAGACAAGACGCTCACGGAGGTCTACGAGTTCCGGCCCGACCTCGGCAACGTGACGAAGTTTCCGTGTGCGTGGGTGACGGGTTTTGCCTCACGCACCCTGCGCGCACACAGCATGTCGGAGACGCTCTACAGCATCGGGATTCGGCTCGTGGTGAAGCCGGTCGGCGGTGCAGAGATGGGTGAACTGTTGGACGCCTTCAAGGAAGCGATTCGGACCGCCTTCGATGCAGCCGTGACGCTCCATCTTGGCGGGGGGTACTCGCTCGTCGAGGGGCCGAACTGGCGCAACACCGAGCCCGAAGCCGACGGTACGTCACTGTGGGACGAAGGCGATCTGATAGTGAAGCTCACCGAGGCGGCGTCATTCGCGCCGTAAAGGGAGGGGTATATGGCGAAGAAGAAGGTCTACGAGTACACGGGCAAGGGCGCGTACCTCGCGGGTATCCCGGCGCGCGACCTCGACGAGGACGACTGGGACGCCCTCGACGCAGAACAGCGCAAGCTCGTCCGGGACAACGCCAAGTTCGCAGACAGTGAGGACACACAGCACGCGGCCATCTACGTCGCACAGGACGAGCCGGAGAAGCCGGCCACCAAGAAGGGGGGCTAGCGGTGCCGACGCTTGTGGCACGGGTTGCAGAGCAGGACGAGGTTGGTGAGCGCGTTCGCCTCGACATGTTGCGCAACACCGAACTCTCGGAACTCTGTGATGTGATGCACATGGAGCGCTCTACCGTGCTGTTCGGGCGTCAGGCCGCAGTCAATGCAGACGCGATCACGTTGACGAACGGCCCGCTGCGCAGCGGGCCAGGTCACGCCGTAGTATCGGGCGGCAGGCCCGCCGCGCCAGTGGGGATTCCCGCCCCGCATCCAATGCGCAGAGAGGGCCGGAGTTTGGCAGGAACGAGAGCAGAATCGACGGCGCGCCGCATGACTAGCCTTTACGGCGAACACAGCGCCGCAGGTGGGGCACGTCTTATCGACGCGAGTCACTGGCTTGCGTTTGTCGATAGCGACGGTTCTTCCGTACATCGGATGAAGCGGCCCAGTTCGTTGGCTGAGCGCGACACCGAAACATCGTTGCGAGCAGAATCGTGCGTTCGAACGTCTAGGCGTTGGCGCGCCGCACTGCTCGCATCTTGGCTGGGCGTGCAGCGGTCGGTAATAAGCGCCGAGGTTTACTGCTGCGGCGCGTCCCGAGCACACGTTGGAGCAGAACTTGCGTGGCCAGCTCGCGAGAAACTCGACCTCTTTTTTGCAACCGGGGCACGTCCCAACGACGCGGGGTATGCGCTTCGGAGCCATCGTCTGCATGGTACCGCGTGTAGCACTCAGGGGGTGTTCTGATGCCTTCCGATCTTCGTACGTTGGAAATCGCTCAACTTGGACGAGAGAGCGTGAAAGGTAGTGCGGTCGCCCAGACGACGCGCTGGGTAGGCGTGACAAACGTCTCGCCCGATGAACCCAAGTTCTGGGCGCGTACCCAGAACGGCATCATGCTGCCGCGTTCGCAGCGGGGCACGATCGCCACCCGCATGGCCAACGTGCGCTTCGAATCGGACCTCACATTTGAGCAGATCCTGCACGTCCTCAACATGGGCTTCGCGGGGCTGACGACAGGGACGGGTGGCGGCGCCGACAAGACGTGGCAGTTCACGCCATCCGTCTCGGCTGACCCGGCGCTCAACACGTTCACGCTGGGCTACCGTAAGACGGATGGCACGACGAACTGGGATGAGCGCATCGCCTACCTGTTCGCGAAGAACTGGGAGATCTCGGCTGCGATCGGCGAGAACGCCAAGATCATGGCGGAGTGCGTCGGCCGCCCGGTGGAGCTGGCGACGGCCATCACCGGGGCGATCGGCGTGCCGGCGGTCAACTACGTCCCGGCGGCGCTGTTCAAGCTGTACATCAACGACACGTTCGGCGCGATTGGCACGACGCAGAAGCTGGGGACCCTCGTCTCGTGGCGGCTTGCCTACACGTCGCCGTACCAGCCCAAGCTCTACCAGGACGGGCTCGCCAACCGTTCGTTCAGCGCGTACGGCCTGAAGGACGCCGACTTCTCGCTGGAGATGCAGGTGGAGTACACGGCGGACATCCTCAGCGAACAGCAGAAGGCGGACGACGACCCGGGCGCGCTCAGGTACATCCGTCTTGAGGCGGTGGGTGCGACGCTTGGTGGCTCGGCGTACGAGATCGAGATCGACGGCGCGTTCGAGTACGAGCAGGGTGGGTTCGACGTAGACGGAGACCGCGACGGCAACGGCGTCGTGACGTTGCGGCTCGTGGGGTCGTACGACAACACCAACTCCCTCGGGTTGAAGGTCAAAGTAGTCAACGCGCTCGCGGCGTTGCCATAGTAAGATCCGGGCGTGGAAATGATTCAGCTCAAATGTCCTCTCGGCCATGACACCGATGCGGAGTTGGGCACCGCGGGCGCGCCATCCAATCCACCAGCGCGGGTACGCACCTCCTGTCCCGAGTGCCCCGGGGAACCATGGTACGAGTGGGTGATTCGCGACAAGCATGACATCGTTGTCTTCCTCATACGCGGTGAGAATTGATGCTCCACGCGCTACCGTGTCCGTTGTGCCATCGAACGACTGGACGCGCCGGCGAGGGCAGCGTCGTTGAGGTTCGATGCCATAGCCGGCGTTGTCAGGGGCCAGTGATCATGTTTCGCGTGCAAGGCGGAAAGGCGCTTGCAATGAGCATGGTTGACAGGCGCGCGCGTCGCGTCGTAAAGTCGGCGTAGAGCGCTGTCCGCGGGCCTCAGCCAGAGGTCACTGAACGGGCCAACGGGTATTCCCGTGCGGCTCGTTTTTTTGTTTTTTCGCGGAGGCACCATGGCACTCACATCCCAGATCACCAAGCACCTCGAGATCCCGGACGAACCCGGCCAGCGGGTCACGATCCGCAAGCTGTCGCATCATCAGCTGATGATGGCGCACAACGCCAAGATCTCTGAGGCCGCAGAGCAGATGCGCCTCTTTCAGGGCCTGGAACTTCCCACTCCCAACGAGGATGCACCCGACGACACGCCCGAGCAGCGCATCGAAAAGGCGGAGGCGCGGCGGAAGGCCAAGGCAGAAGCCGAACTACCCGCCAGCAAGTACCAGCGCACTGCGGTGCTGAAGTACGGATTGATCGACTGGACGTACCAGGCCGCCATCGACACCGGCGTTGAGGAGCTCGACGAGGACACGGCCGCGTGGCTGTTCGACGAGATCATCTCCTTCAGCATCCGAAGCGCAGACGAAAAAAAAGCATCAGCCAACGGCTCGCGGCCCATTACGGGACCGGCCGCGCCCATTGGCCAGTCGAACTGAATGACGTCGCGCTGTGCGACCGCATGGGGGTGACGTGGCCGGAACTCTATGCAGGAGCCTTTACCGCAGCGGGCTTGGAGCCGTTCATGCCTGCCTTTGTGGCAGAGGACTACTACATGGTCCTGCTCGCCGAGGGCAACCAAGCGAGACGCGACTGGGAGGAAGCGGACCGGCGGCGGAAGCGGGCGGAGGCTCAGTCGCGCGTGTAAGTCGCCATTATGTGCGACTTCGGTTTCCAGAGCAGCGCGAACAAGCCGAGTGTCAGGATCCGCATGCATCCCGCCCGCTGCTGAAGTTCGCTCGTCGAGATGATGCGCCAGCCATGTTCCGCGGCGCGCTCGGCGTCGAGCCGCATCGCCTCCAGACTGGAGTACTCACGGACTGCGGAGCGGGGGCCAGCGTCCTCGTACCAGGTGTCCGGTTCAGGAAACCACGCCATGACGACGGCGATGGTAGCACAGAGTCGAGCGCATGAATCAGGCAGAGGTGAACCTGATCGTCCGCGCTCGCGATGAAGCCTCACGGGTCCTGGACGGCGTAAAGAAGACCGCCTCCGGGCTGGGCGCCACTCTGGGGAATGTCCTCCGTTCGGGAGGCCTCCTTGCCGGCGCAGGCATCGGCATTGCCGTTGCAGCCGGCGTGAAGTTCATCGGCACCGCGAGCGACCTCGCCGAGTCGATTTCAAAGGTCAACGTCGTTTTCGGCAAGTCTGCCCTTGAAGTCCAGGAGTGGGCGACCGGCGCCGCCCGAAACCTCGGTATGTCCCGCCAGGCGGCTCTCGAGGTGGCCGGCACCTTCGGCAACCTGTTCACCGCGATGGGCATCGGGCAGAAGGAAGCGCGTGATTTGTCGTTTCAGATCACCGAGCTGGGCGTCGACCTGTCGTCGTTCAATAACATCAGCACCACGGACGCGCTGGAGAAGCTGCGTGCTGGCCTCGTCGGCGAAGCGGAGCCGCTGCGTGCGCTCGGCGTGAACATGAACGCCGCGATGGTCGAAGCGAAGGCCCTGGAGCTGGGGCTGGCTGATGCGTCGGGCGCGATCTCCGAATCGGCCAAGGTGCAGGCGCGCTACGCGATCATCCTCGAGCAAACGAAGAACGCCCAGGGCGATTTCTCGCGTACCTCCGATGGCCTAGCCAACCAGCAGCGGATTCTCGGTGCCCAGTGGCAGGACTTGCAGGCGCAAATCGGCACCGCGCTCATGCCGCTGATGCTGGCGCTGGTTTCCGTCCTCGCAACGCACCTCGTCCCTGCTGTACAGAGCGCAGTGGATGGATTCAGCACTCTGGGCACATTTATCAGTGCGGGTCTCGCCGGGAACGTCACGAATGCAGCCGAGGCGTTTGCGAAGCTGCCACCATCGCTGCAAGCGATCGCATTGTGGTTGGTGGAGAACAAGCCGGCCTTCGACGACATGATCGGCAACGTCCGCACACTCGCAAGCGAGATCCGTAGCCTCTCCGAGGATGTCATCTCTGGCTGGATCATCATCCTGGTGGCCTTGTGGCCGAAGCTCGTGGATTTGGGCAATTGGCTGAATGAGCACGAGCAGGTGTTTATCGCACTGGCGGCGGCGATCGTGGGTGTCGCGATCGTCCTCGGCTCCACCGCCGTCGCCGTTGGAGCGGTCATCGTGGGCATCGGCTGGCTCACTCAACGGATCAATGATTCCATCGAGGCGGGCGGCTACTGGGCAGGTGTGTTCGAGCGCGGCGGCAACATCATCGCCGTGGTCGCGACCGTCGTGAACGCACTGACGACCGCAATGAACGCCGTGAACGATGCTGTGAACGCGGCGGGGCGGGCTGTAAATGACTATCTGCTTGGCGTCCTTCAGCGCGCCCAGAACATGTTCAATGCCGCGAAGGACACGGCGTACTTCCTGAAGGATGCCTTCTACTCGCTGCGCGACGCCGCGTACGCGGTGCGAGATGCGATCAACAGCATCCCGAACCCGGTGGACAAGTTCGGAGGCATCCTCGGTAAAGGTGTCGACCTGCTACCAGGACGGGCCGTCGGAGGTCTGCTGCCTCGCGGGTTTGCGCTCGTCGGCGAGTCGGGACCGGAGCTCCTTTACTCACCGAGCGGCGGCCAGCGCGTGTTCTCGAACGCCGACACCCGCGCCATGCTCGCCGACACCGCTGCACCGGCGAATGTCCGACACATCTACATCGACCGCGTAGAGATCCACGGCTCGCCACAGGCCGCGATCGAGGCACTCGGGATGAACCTCTAGGAGACGCCGTTGGCCGCCTACACGCTCACGCCCGTCAGCCTCAACGGTGTTTCCATCAACACCGCGAGCATCCGCTCGTACTGGGACGCTGATGACCCGTCGCCGTTCACCGCGGGCAATCCGGTGGAGGCCGTCGAGAGCGAGATCGCAGGCCTCGGCGCACGCGACGTGCGCGGACAGCCGAAGGCAGCCACGTGGCTCCTCACCGTGGAGCTGACCTCGCTCGACGAGGCCGACATGAAGACGTTCCGCGGCATCTTCAACGAGCAGCTCGGCACGGTGCTGCTGCGCCTCATCGACGGCGCCGGCGTTACGTGGCGTGTCCAGGTGCGCGTGCTCGGCACACAGCGCGTGATGCCGTCGCGGTTCAAGGTCCCGCTCCGTGTCGCGCGTCCCATCCTCGAAGCCGACGCCCAGACGACCAACAGCCAGCTCAACCAGGCCGGCAACACGATCTCGCCGTCGCTCGACAACACGGGCACACGCGAAGCGAGGCCGATCCTCACCGTCGTCCCCGACCAGACGAAGATCAGCACCGTGGACGATTACTACCATTCGTTCCGGGCGATCGTCGTGAACCGCGCGCCGAACGCATGGGTGGACCTGCCCGTGTACCTCTGCGACCAGTCGGGCAGCCAGGCCCGGATCAGCACGGCGGCGCTGGTGAAGACGGGCACCACGACGACGCTGAGCGGCGCGCACACCGCCGGCGCCACGACGATCAACGTTGCATCAGCAGCAGCGTTCCCCACTCGCGGGATGGGCTACATCACTAACGGCGCAAACTCGGAGCAGATCTGGTGGTCGGGCAAAGGCGGAACGACGCTGACGGGTGTCACGCGCGGCATTGGCGGAACCGTTGGCTTCGCGCACTCAGGCGGACAGACCATTGCCGTGTCCGAGGCGCTGGCGAACGGCGACGATTGCCGGGTCTGGGTGAACGACGTGGAGACGGAAGACCGCTACCTGGTGACGCCGGCGGGCACAGCGTGGGCGGACTCCACGGCCTCCGACATCGTAATCAACATGAGCATGCCTGCGGGCGTCCAGAAGACGCTGGTCAAGGCGCTCACCGCCGCCGACACCGCGATGGACTTTGTGGAAGGCGCCGCCAACCTTGACCCCGAGGGCTTCCTCGCCTTCACCACCGGCGCTGGAATCAACGAGATCATCTACTACGGCGGCCGCACCGACCGTGGCATCTTCAACGTCGTGCGCGGTGTCTGGGGGTCAACGGCCGCGTCGCAGCTCACGACCGTGCAGATCTGGGCCAAGCCCCAGTTCATTGTCTGCGCGATTGGCAAGGCGACGGCCCCGGCTGCGAGCGCACGGATCAGCCGACGACCGGCGATCCAGTTGCCGGGGTCGCAGAACCTGAACTGGAAGTGGGGCGACCAGGCGGACGACGCCAGCACGGTCTACTACGACAAGACAAACCCTGACCGCACGGCGCAGTGGTCGCTCGGGTTCGACCTCGACGGCAACGACATCGCGCCGCTGATCCGCGTGAACTCCTCGTCCACCATCCTGACGTTCGCGGACAACGATCCCGGCGACGGCACCCCACCGAACAACTTCGCGGAGATCTATCTACCGCAAGGCATCCGCACCGGCGGCAGCATGATCGTCAACGATTGGACGCCTGCTGTTGAAGTCCTCAACCTCGAACTGTTCACGAGAGACAGCGACGGTACTCTCAAACTTCAGGACGAATTGCAGCAGTCCGCCGCCGCAGCAGCACGGGCGAGTCCGGCACTGACGGCAGTGGGGTACGGCGTGAAGCTCAAGGCGCGCTACAACATCACGACGGGCTTTCGCGGCAAGGACGACGGCTCGCAGACGTTCAACAACACGACTGACGACCCTGACGTGCAAGAGGTCATCGGGCAGAAGTTCGTAATCGATCAACAGACTCGCGTTGACGCCATCGCGATTCGCGGCGATACGGCTGCCGGCACGACTGTCGTGCGCCTCGGCATCTTTGCCGACAACGGCGACAAGCCCGACTCGACAAAGCCGATTCAGATCGACTGTGGCAGCGCGACGTTTACCACGACCCCCACAACGCATCGTGTCGCGTGCGGCCCGTTCCTGCTGACGCCAGGCACGTACTGGCTTGTCGCGTGGCGGTCCGCGTTCACAAACAGCACGCGCGTCTACTACACGTTCTCGACGAACTTCATCCGTGGCGGCGTCAAGCAGCATGGCGCCGGCGCGGGCGTCTGGAACGAACTGTACGGCGCAGGGCGCAAAGGCATTGACCTGACATTTTACATCATGTGCGACTACGACAATGCGGGCAACGCGCCCGTGCAGGACGATCAACCCGTGCTGAACGTCGCAGTGACGCCGCCTGTCCGCACGGGCACAACGGCGTCGTTCGACAAGTCGAGCATCCTGTTCCCCGTTGCGCCGCCGTCGTACCCGTACGTGCATCGCTACTCAGGCTTTACCAACGGCCTCTATCACTGCGCGGCCACCGTCACCAACACCACCACCGGCGACGAGCTGGACATCGACAGGTGGATGGATATCGGCTCCTCGCTGGCAATCGACTGCGAGCAGCGCACCGCCGTCTACGTCGAGGACAACGTGGAGTGGCCCGCGGCCGCTGCGGTAACACCGCTCGACGCCAGCGATTGGCTCAAGCTCGCGGCGGGAGCGAACGCCGTCAGCTATGCCGAGGCGAACATGCGCCAGACCGACCTTGTGACCACGTTCAGACCGGCGAGGTGACATGCCTGCTGAACTCCTTCCGACCGGCGTCGGGACGTACACCGAATGGGGCGAGACATCTCCCGCCGCCCAGCCGCACTGGCAGATGGTCGATGACCCGACCACCGACGACACCACGTACGTCTTCGACAACACGTTCTCAGGGACGGAGCGCGACACCTACATCCACGGCGGACTCCCCGGCTCGTACAGCGGCGGGCTGATCACCCACGTCGCGGTCGAAGTCACCGCGCGCATGTCGAACGCCAACCAGAACAACGTCCGCGCGTTCATCCGCTCAAACGGCGTCGATGCAGAGTCGCCCATCTTCACCCTCACACAATCGTTCCTGCCTTACCGGGGCATCTGGAAACGCGACCCCGCGACCGGCCTGCCCTGGACACGCCAGGGGATCGCGGCGTTGCAGTTCGGGATGCGGAACGCGATGGGCGGTGTCGGCGGCGCTGTGCAGGTGACGCGCGTGGTGCTGCTCGTCTACTTCGGTGAGGAGGGCCAGCAGGAGGGGCTCACGGTCGTGCGCTTGCGGTCGCCCTTCCCGCCCCACGAGACCGTCCTAGAACTCCTCCCGACAAACGTGGTCTACGGCAATGGACTGATGCGCGAGAACGCCGCGAGTTTCAGCCTGTCGCGCACCGACCCGAACATCAACTCGTTCGGCCATATGCTGCACCCTGACGGCCCGGCACCGATGTACACCATCGAACGCCCTGACGGGTTGCACCCGTACGTCGGGTTCCTGTTCGCGTACGACGCGGACGCCGAAGACCCGGAAGTGCATTTCACCCTGCGCGATCATGCATGGCGATTCCGTGCCGCGCGGACGAAGCGCGGCGGGACGGCCAGCGGTTCGCTCGGCGGCCTGCTGCCGTCGATCATCCACGAGATCGACCAGCGCACCGCACCGCCGCTGTTCGTGAACGTGCAGCGGATCAAAGGCGGGCCGTCGTTCGTCTACGACTTCCGCGCCCAGTCCGGGTTGGACTTCCTCACCCAGGTCGCGCAGTTCACCGGGTGGGAGTGGCATTTCAACTACGGCGTCACGCCGGGCCGCGTCACGACTTCGCTGGAGTTCGAGCCCATGGTGGGCTCTGACCGCCGCGACGAGGTCGTGTTGCAGGAAGGCCTGAACCTCAAGAAAGCGCACTACTCCCTGAACTACGAGAACGGCATTGCGGAGGCGTACGTGGTGGGGGGCGACGGTGACTTCAACGAACGCTCTGCGGTCTCAGCACGGGCGACGGGCGGCGCGACGGACGCGACACCACGCACGGTGGGCAAGACGCGGCGCCGCGGCATGGGCGGCACGCGCATCCTGATCGACCGTCAAATGTCGGGCCCGGACGCCCTCAAGCAGGCGGCCTTCCGGCTCCACGAGTCGCCTGAGTACGGCACCGAGCGGTTTGGCCTGGTGATCGTCGAGGACGCGCTCGACATGAAGAAGGTCAACGTCGGTGATGTCGTCACGGTGCGGCTGAACCAGACCGACCTCGCGATGCCCCTGGAGCGGGAAGCGCGCATCGTCCAGATCGGCTTCGACCCGCAGAAGAAGGAACACGCGATCACGACGGCGGAGATCCTCTGATGGAGGTGGTGATCCAAAACGGCCGCATTGTCATCGTGTCCCCGGCCGCCGCCCGCTTGCAGAAGGAGATCGAGCGCCTGGCGTTCGAGGCCCGGAAACAGGAGCGCACATGATCCGCCGGCTGCTGCGTGGTGAAGGCAAGGTCGCGGCGCGGATCATCGCCACCGAGTCGCAGCGGATGGTGGACGAGACGGGTCACGGTGTGCGGTTGGAGTTCGCGGCCGCGTACGTCGATGCGAAGCTGGCCGATGGCCACCTGATCTGGGTGCTCGACCGGGAGGACGACAATGAGGAGTTCGAACGCTACCTGATCTGGGTGGAGGCGCGCGCGAACATGCGGACGAACTTCGGCGTCCGGGACGTCGTGTTCATCCACCACGTCTGGGCCCCGTCGCGCCGTTGGCGATTCGTCCTGAAGTGGATCAACGAGGAGCTTGCCGACCGGCGGAACCTCGGTCAGTGGTGGGCGGTGTTCACGCTCGGCACGCCGATCGCGGAAACGGCGCAGGGCGTCGTCCAGGGCCGCACGGACATCCTCGACGGGCATAGCGTCGTGAGACTCGACCAGGCGCTGCAACGGCTCCGTGCTGCGTGGGGGGACTGAATGGCGTGGACGGAGCCAAACTACCCTGCCGCGGGTGGTGACGGCGTTGAGCGCCAGTTCGACTACGCCGGCAACTCAAACAACGCCTCGTTTGACGCGTACCTGAAATCGATCGACCCCTCGACCGACCGGGCGCAGACGGGGACGTACAGCCTCAAGCACAACCTCAACATCCCAGGGGCGGACTGTGCCGTGCCGATCAGCCGCTACCCCAACTGGGGCGACATTCCCCACATCGTGTCCGTGTCGTTCGCGCTCGGGTTCTCGGCCATGCCTACGTCCCGGCTCGGCGTGCTCAGCGACGGCACGTCCACGGGGGCGAAGTGGCTGACGCTCGAACCCTCGGGCGAGTTCACGATCCGCACCTTCCTGAACCTCGCCGTGGCAACGTCCCCGTTCGGGCCGAACCTCACCGGGCTGGACGAGTTCACGGTCGTCTTCGACTGCCTGTCGCAGTCCACGGTGTGGGTGTCCATCGCGCGAAACGGCGTGTGGGAGTGGGAGTTCGACACCGGCCTGTCTGTGGCAGTGATGTTCGGGACGGGGTTCGGCCCTGGCCGCCGGGACATATATATCGCCGAGTCCCTTCCCACGGGCGTCATGCGGAACTGCGCGATGTACACGGACGACTGGTGCGGCCGCTACACGACGAGCGTGGCCGACGCGCCGTACAACCTCGCGCATCCGCGGCCGCGCGTGAGCGTCCCGGTGGTCTTCGACGCGAACGGGTTCCACAACACCTGGACGATCGGCGGCACGACACCCCCGGCGAACAAGTGGCAGGCCATCGACGACGCGCCGCACAACGAAGACGTTGACGTGATCCAGTCCACCGTCGCTGGCGATAGGCAGACGTTCACCTACGCGGCGGCGAACCCGGTACCTGCTGGCGCGACGATCCTGCGTACGTCCGTTGCGGCGGTCCAGCGGATCGTCGGCGCGTCGAAGGTTGGCGGGCAAGTGCTGGCGCGGTTGGGCGGCACGAGCGTAGCATTGGGCAACCCTGCGAACCCCGTCACCGCGCACCCCAACGGCTGGCACGGCATCGTGCACTGGGCTGCTGCCCGGCCGGGCGGCGGATCGTGGCTTCGTGCGGACTTCGATCCCGGCGTTCTGGAAGTAGGCGTCGAGGCGTTGTCGTTCGGCACGCCGCTGCCGCAGATCACGGCGATGCGCTCCGCCCGAGCCGTGTACTACACGCAGAACCTGCCGCTCTCGACGACGCCGAACCAGGGGACGCCGGTGGCGGAGAGTGGGCGCGCGGATATCCCCGGCGCACGAGGCCCCGTGCTGCGGCCCGACTACAACTTCACGTACCGCTCGCCGCTCGAACGGACGCTCGCGGAGATCCGGCACAGCACGACGCAGCGGGGGGGCGCATGATCTACTGCGCGCACTGTAAGAAGCTGTTTCGGCGTGACGAGTTCAAGGTGAGCATGGGTGAAGGCGTGTTGCTGTGGGACGGCCGCCGCATCGCCTACGCCAAGCACGCGAGGTGCGGGAAACGGACACTGATGCTTGCCATTGCTGGTAGACTCCTCCAGACGCAATAGAGCGCACGGCTAACTGGTTGGAGACGGCGCCACCGTCTGATTCGCAGGGATGCGAGTCGGCGGTGGCGTTTTCACGTTTTCGGCGGGAGCGATGAGTGAACGAGACCGACCACGACCTGCTGATCCGCCACGACGCGCTGCTGACCACCGTGATCTCCGAGGTGAAGGAGAACGCGAAGGCCTCCATCTCCCGCGACGCCGAACTGCGCGCGCAACTGGAGCGCGTACTCGAATCGTGCGGCGTCATGCAGCAGGGCATCGCCGAGATCAAGCAGACGCAGCGCACGGACGAGGCGGACCGCGTCCAGATGTGGGAGCGGCTGAACCTGCTCTGGAACGAGCGCACCCCGACGGAGGCCCGCCAGCAGTTCGTCGAGCGCCACGGCGTGATGTGGCAGGCCCACGTCTTGACCCACACCCCGGAGGAGCGCGAGCGCCGCGCCCGCCAGGACAAAGAGCACGACACGTTGTGGTCGGCTTACAACATCTTCCGGTTCCTGTCATGGGTGTTCGTCATCGAGCAGCCCGTGATCATCGGAGCACTTGGGATTTTGCTCACGAGGTAGGAGGCATCACATGAACCCGCAGATTGGACAATGGACGTTCCGGATCGTCACGACGCTGGCCGCGCCCATCATCGACCTGTTGCTCGAACTGCAACGCCAGGTCGACGCGCGGCAGTCGATCGACTGGCACCCGCTGATCTCGTCTCTCATTGCAGCGGTCATCATCGGCCTGATGCACCTGTCCCGCGCGGGGACGGAGGAGGCCGAACGGCGCGCGGAACTGCGGACGGGGCAGGACCAGGACGCGGACGACCTCGCGGAAGGATTGCCGCGATGAGCGGCCGCGACATTGCCATCGTGATCCTGGTCGTGCTGCTGGTGCTCATCCTGCTCGGCGCGATCACGGTGCCGCGATGACCGACCGCGGCTGGTGCCCGTTCGCGCGACAGCACCGCGGCCTCGCCGCCGGCCCGTTCGGTTATCCGGCCGGCGCGGCGGACCAGAACCGCCCGGTGCTCTTCGTGGACCACCGCATGGGCGGCTACAAGCGCACGCTTGACAACGACGTCTGGCGCCATGAGACGTTGACCAGCGTGCACGCCGGTATCGGCCGCGACGGCTCGCTCGACCAGTACGTCAGCATCTTCGACGCGGCGTGGGGGAACGGCATTGCCGGCGCCGTCGAGAGGTACGACCGCGGCAACGCGCGGCTGGCGCTCATCGAGCAGCAGGGCACCTGGATCGCGCGGCCGTCATACTCGCCACGCGCTCACTCGCTCGACGCCGGCGGCTTGAACGTTCTCAACTGTAGGACCATCTCGACCGAGCACGAGGATGAGACGCGCGACCAGGCGTGGACGCCGGCGATGATCGCGACGTCGATCCGGTGGAAACAGTGGTGCCTCGAGGAGTGCGACCGCTACGGCGTGCCGATCGTGCGCGACGTCCACATGCTCGCCGGCCATTTCCAGATCGACGCTGTGAACCGTGCGAGCTGCCCGGGCCTCAACTGGCCGCGGGCGCTGATGCTCGAGGAGCTGATCGGAGGCGGACCCATGACGGACCAGGAGAGGCGTGAGTTCCAGGCGCTGTTCAAGTACACGGTCGAGAGCATCGGCTCGCTCGCCGGAGCCGTCTTCGACCTGGCGAAGCAGGTGTACGGCGACGCGGATCCGAAGACGCAGGACCTCAAGCAGCGTGTCGACGAGCTGGAGGCGAAGAAGCCATGACGGCGCACTGGCGGGCACTCGTGCTCGTGGCCGTCGTGGCGCTGGCCTCGCTGGCGACGTGGGTTGTCGCCGCCGACGATCCGGGGCCGTGCCTGGAGCGGGTGAACGTCACAGAAGAGAACGCGGCGACCGTGGGGCTGCTGCGCTATCCGGCGCGGGACGGCAGCGCCGAGTTCTACGGTATCCAGTTCGGCGACCAGTACCTGCTGCCGCCGGAGCACCCGCAGTACCAGGCGTACATCAGTGGGACGCCGGTGGCGCTGGCCGGATGCAGCTAGTGGGCGGCCTCTCGCCGCGGCGGGCGGAAGCGGTGAGGCTGTACGTCCTGGAGGGGCTGGAGACGGACGAAATCGCCGAGGCGATGGGCATCAGTAAGGCCACCGTGCAGCACCTGCTGCTGCAAGCGGAGTGGCAACTCGGCGCGAAGCACCGGGGGCACATGGCGTACCTGTGGCTCCGGCACCGCGCCAATGAACGGGTAGCCAACAGCCGGACGTAGGGTGGCCCGGCTGTCGGTGTTGGGGCAGGGGACCGGGGACTCATGCGAGGAGCCCCCGGTCCTTCCACGTATCCCGCCTTCTTCAGGAATAAATCTAGCTGCGTGAATGCGTCAGGGCTTCCGCGAACACATCCCGCCAGACGAGTTCGTACGCACCGGGGCCTCGGACGTCGACGCGCTCAATGTAGACCTGCAGCAGCGCACGAAACGCCTGCGGGTCCGTATCCCTGAGCCCGAGCCAGGCGCGCTCTTCGAAGAACTGGCGCAGCTCGCGGATCTCTTGTTCCCCCCGCACCGACGGCACCGGTACGGCCAGCTCCCGGTCGATCGCAGCCACGCTGTCGCGCACCGCAGCGTCGATGCGGCGGACGTCGGCGATCGTGAAGGTGTCGGGGGCGTCCAGGTGTGCGGACTTGGCCGCCTGCAGCCGCGCTTCCAGGCGGCTCCGTTCGGCTCTCAATGATCGCCGGCGCTCGTCCTCTGCGGCCGCCTGCTCCTCGGCCCGCTCCTGGATGCGTGCGATGTAGCGGGCGACGTCGCCAGCGTCTGCTGTCTGCTGCTCCACCCGCTCGAGGACCCACGCCTGCACGTCGAGGATGGAGACGTACTTGCCGCGGCAGGGGCGTTCGAGGCCGCGCATCTCCACGCGGCCGCAGATGAGGTACGGGTATACGCCGGGACCCCAGCTCGTCACGTGGACCTTCGGATGCATGCGGTGGCCGCAGCGCGCGCAGAACGCCAGGCCGAGGATCCAGTACGGGTATGACCGCGACAACTGCCGACGCTGGACGTAGCGGGCGCGGATGGCGGCGTTGGCGCGGTTGAAGAGCTCCGGGTCGATGAGCGGGTCCCATTGCGCCGGCGCGGTGATGCCGCCCCACTGGACGACGGAGACGAACGCCTTGTTCTTCAGCAGCTTGATCACGTTGCCGTAGTGCATGGTCCGCGGCGCGATCGCCTCGTTGATGCGGCGCGTGATGTCGGCGACGTTCTCGCCGTCGGCTGCGAGCTGGAACGCCAGGCGGATCAGGTCGAAGTGCGGGCCGGGCTGCAACACGCCGCGGACGTTGACCGTGCCGAACGGCGCCTTCGCCAGCCAGTAGCCGTCGCGGGTGCGCTGCTGCTTTGCGGGCATCGTGCGCGAGAGGATGACGCGCGTCTCGTGCTCGTTCAGCACCGCCTGGATGCCGAGCATGAGGAACGACGTCAGGTCTTCAGCCGTCGAGACGAGCTCGACGTTGAGCGAGCGCAGCTCTTCGACGCGCAGCAAGACTTCGCTGGCCTTACGGCCAAAGCGCGATGCCTGCATTACAACAACGGCGTCGATGGAGCCGGCGCGTGCGAGCTCGATCACGCGCTGGTAGCCGGCGCGCGTGGGCTTGAGGCCGCTCTCGATGTCGCGCTCGACGCCGATCAGCGTCCAGCCGCGGCTGGCGATGTAGTCGCGGCAGCGTTGTTCCTGGACCTCGAGGGAGACGTGCCCGGGGCCGGACTGCTCTTCGGTGCTGACGCGGATGTAGGCTACGGCTCGCATCGGGCCTCCCTGAGCGGGGAGAACTCTCCTACCCCCGCGGCACATCCCGCACGACCTGGATCACCACGCCGGCGATCGTCGCGTCCGCGGCCTGCACGACCTTGCCGTTCGTCCCCTGCAGGACGAAGTGATCGGACTTCTGGCGGAGCGTCTTCACAAACGTCTCATCGCCGACGCTGCCGACAACGGTATCGCCGTCGCGTGCTGTTGCGTCCGGGTCGATGACCAGCGTGTCGCCATCGCGGATCTCCGGTTCCATGGATGTGCCGCGGACGCGGAGGCCGAAGAGGCGGTCTCGGCGGCCGCGGTGCGGCGGCAGGAAGATACGATCGAGCACGGCGGCTTGACCTTCGCCCGCACTGGCGAGCTGCTCGTACACGGGGACTTCGATCGGTAGTTCGGCGAGGAACTCCACCGTAGCGTTTCGGAGCGACAACGGCTGTCGCTCTGGAGGCGTGTACTCAGACGGATGACCCGCTAGGGCATAGAGCTTATGGAGCGGCTCTTGGAAGAGCTCGGCGAGTCGCCGGACGTACTCCGGATCGGGGCGGCTCTTGCCCGTAGCCCACCGACTGACCGCCGCTGAAGACACCCCAGCGTAGGCAGCGACCTGCGACTGGATGATCCCCCGGCGGTCCATCGCCTCTTGAAACCAGCGGGTGAACTCCGTTTCCACGGAACCCAGCCTACGGAAAACTAATGCCTGATTTACCGTAATGGCTATTGACTCCCTGTAGGAAACGCCGTAAGGTACGGGGCGGTAGTACCGTTACGGAGCAGGAACATGCTGGCTGACGTTCTAAGAGAGCAGGGGCGCCGCCCGTCCTGGGTGGCGGAGAAGCTGGGCGTCAGTCCGGCGACGGTCACGCTTTGGTCCCAGGGAAAGCGGGACATCCCTGCCCGTCGCGTGCGCGAACTAGCCGCCCTTCTTGGCGTGGATGAGTTACAGGTCGGTAGTGGGGTTACCGATGCGCAAGATATTGCCCCCTCCGCCCGCCAGCGTCAACAGCCTGCCCCAGAATCGGGCCTAGGCGGGGAATCGGCCGACTCGGCCCTAAACAGCCCGTCAGCGGCCTCTCAGGGGCAAAATCCCTCATTTCGTCAAGTGGGAGGGGCCGCATGATCGTCCTCCGTTGGTGGTGCCCGCATTGCCTGAGGCCGGTCGCCATGGCCGACCTTCCGGCGCACAAGTGCGAGCCGTCCCACGTGCGAGAGGCCGGGGAGGCGGCATGACGAGCGTCTGGCCGATCCCGGAGAGCGCGTATCCGGCGTGGGACCAGGCGGTCGCCGCCTGGCGCAAGAGCAAGTCCTCGATGCGTGAGACGGGCGAGCCGGTGGAGCCGGTTGGTCGCGGCTCCGCTAAGCGTGGCCGGCGTCAAAACCGGAGTCTCGCGGCGGGCGGCAACACGGGCGGACTGACCAGGTCCGTGCGTCCGTCTCGTGCATCGAGGAAGTAGCAGGAATGACAACGCCGCCCGAGCAGGGGCGGCGGGGTCAGTAGTCACAAGGAGTCCTCTCGTGACCGCGGACAGCTTACACAACGACCCCATCGCCCAAATAGGCGCGGATGCCGTCGAGCACGTCATCCGGATCCTCGAGGGACCGCCGCAGCAGACGGCGTGCGGCTGCGAGCCGTGTGAGGCGGCGCGGCCGACGCACGCGCGGGAACGCCGCGCGGACGCCATCACCGAAGTCCTGCTCGCGGCTGAATACGTCGACAGCCTGGTCGATGGCCATGGCCGGCCGAAGGACCGCTCGTACGACATGGCGGCGCTGGCAAACGCGCTGCGCGCCCTCCATGGCAAGCTCGTCGTGATGCACGAGTGGGAGGCCGCATGATGGGTGCGCCGTTCTCCTCCCTCGACGCCGTCCTCGTCGCAGCGGCCACCGTCGTCCTGATCGTCCTCGTGCACCTGCAGTCCGGACCGCCGTGCTCGTGCGGCAAGCGGCACAGGTGGTGGTGATGGTCATCAGAAACAGCAGCGGCTATAGCCGGTGGCTTCGCCGACAAGAGGCCCTGCGAGAGCAAGTCATCGCCGAACGCGAAAGGCGGCAGCGAATGGAAGCGCCTCACACTCCCGGACCATGGAGCATCTTCGCCGAGGTGGGCGGGAACCTCGGTTCGTCGCTCGGAGCGGCGATCACAGACGACACCCCTGAGCGCAAATTCATCTGCCGGATGGTGCGCGACAACGACATCCCGGAGACCGCGTATCAGGCCAACGCCCGGCTGATTGCGGCCGCGCCGGACCTGTTGGCGGCACTGGACCGCTTCGTCTTGTTCGAGCGCGGCGAGCTCATGGATCGCTATCCGTGCGCCCACCCTGAGAGCAACGGTGCAGTTGAAGCATGGCTCGATCGCGTACTCAGGGAGCCGGCCCGTTCCGCCATAGCGAAGGCGAGGGGCGCGTGACGAACATCCGCATCATGCCCGAGACCGGCTACACACCGGACCCCGAGGCCGCGTGGCTCGTCGACGCCTGCGGCCAGACGCGCGAGCTCAACGAAACGCCACGCCAGGACCCCGGCTGGTTCCATCCGTCCGACCTGACGTGCGACGACCACGAACTGCTCGCCCGCTACATGGGCACGTCGGTGTACCGCTTCGAGCCGGCGCAGAAGCTCCGCGTATACGACAACGGCACGTTTATGCACCGGCGCTGGGATGCGTACCTGGCGGCGGCCGAGGTGATGCCCGAGCACGTCCGGCGGTTTGAGCTGCCGTACGTCCGGATGCGCGGCGAGTGCGATGGGATCGTCGCCCATCCGGAGACGGGCAGGCGCTACATCCTCGAGCTCAAGTCCATCAACCCCTTTGGCTTCGGCAAGCTCGCAACGCCCCAGGACGGACACGTCGAGCAGGTGCATTGCTACATGGCCGGCCTCGGCGTCCTCGACACCATCGTGCTCTACGAGAACAAGGGCGATCAGGCGGTGCGCGCGTTCCACGTGCCGTTCGACCTCGAGGTCTGGACGGCGATCGAGCGACGTCTCATCGGATTGATCCGCCGCGCCGGGGAGACGCGGCGGTGGGAGGACGACAAGCCGCCCGAGCTCGTGGAGGCCGCCCTCGCATTGAAGAACGAGCTTGAGGGAGCCCCAGCCGGTGTCTGAACCCCGCGCCGCGCAGGGCGCGGACCCCACGGACCACCAATAACCAGTGAACAGCAAGGAGCACACACGAACCATGGGCATCACCATCACGCAGTCGGAAGGCATGTCGGGCGCGTGGGCAGCCGTGAACGCAGGTGTCTACGAGGCCGAGATCGCCAACATCGAGGAGGCACCGGCGTCAACGGTCTTTCCGGACTCCGGACCGCGGTTGAAAATCGTCTTCGCCTTGCCGGCGGAGCTCGACGACAATGGCGCGCCCGTCCAGTTCTTCCACTTCGTCACACAGAAGCTCACCGTCAGCCCGAAGAAGTCGAACCTCTGGAAGGTCTGCGAAGCCCTCGGCATGGACCCCACAGGCGGCGTCAACACCGAGCAACTGATCGGCCTCCGCGCGCGCGTCGTCATCAGCATCAAGGGGGAAGGCGAACAGTCGCGGCCCGTCATCACCGATGTTTGGGCACCGACGGAGCAACCGGCACCGACGGGCTCAGGCCTTCGGGGCAAGGGAGCTCCCCAGCAGCAACGCACGGCCGCGCCGGCGCCCCAGGCGGTCGAACAGCCCGACAAGCTGGTCTGCGAGGTGCCGCGATGCGGACGCGAAGCGTTCAGCTACGACAACAACGGCGCGGCGCTGTGCCCACAGCACGGCGGTAACGCGGCATGAGCGACGAACGCAACGACGAGCCTAAGGTTGCCGTGTCGGTCGAGATGAAATTGAACCTCGGCAACTACGAGAGCGCCGGTGCTTCGTGCATGCTCTCGGGCCTGCGCGCTGACACGACGATGGCAGAACTCGACCAGCTGCTCGAGACGGCGCACATCACCTTCGACCTGATCAAGGAGCGGCTCGACGCGAAGTACGGGACGTCCGTAAGGCCGTCCCGGGAAACGGTCAACGACGCTGAGAAAGGAGGTGCGCGGCTCCGCAGTGCGGGGCGCCAAGCACTAAGGGAGTCTTTTGAAGAACCGATGCCGGCGGCTGCGCTGCCGGCATGGAGGCCGTGGATTCACCGGCTTCCATGCGGGCAGCGCAACTAGCGACGCAAGGAGGCACAAGCGGGTGAAGTGAACGATCAGGTCATCGACGAACTAACGGAAATCGGAACGGACATCCAGCGGTCGCTCAACGTCCTGCGGGGCACGAGGAACCTGCTGGAGCAAGCAACGGAGGACATCGACATGGCAGACATCCCGCAGGTGCTCAGGGACGCAGCGAGCCGGCTGCGCACCGCCGTCGACGCCGCGAAGGCGCGCGTCGCGGACAACCCTGAGCTATCGGCCCTGGCGGCCGAGCTCGACGCGATCAGCGGCGTGGCCGACACGATCGACCCCGACGTGCCGACCGACGGCGGCGTCAACGAGGGCGACCTGCCCGCAGAGGGCGGCGAACAGCCCGCGCAGTAGCAACGGCAGCGGACGTTTCGTCGTCCGCTCATACGCCGAGACCTTGGGTGCCTGCCTGGGGGCCTCGGCGCAGGGGCGGAAGACGAAGGGGGAAGTCGGGCAGGGATGCGGAACAACCTACAAGCGGCACTCGACCTAGCCGCGCGCTCATGGCGAGTCGTGCCGCTGCACTCACCGGACGGCCGCCGCTGCGACTGTCATCGTGACGGCTGTCCGTCGCCGGCGAAGCACCCGCGCATCAACGATTGGGTGCGCAACGCCTCGAGCGCCCATGCGGACGTCGAGCGATGGTGGCAGCAGTGGCCGCACGCGAACGTCGGCGTAGCCACGGGTCCGGAGTCCGGCGTCGTCGTGCTGGATATCGACCCGCGGCACGGCGGCGACCAGGAACTCTCGCGCCTGTGCGACGAGCACGAACTGCTGCCGCCGGGTCCCGCGTGCGAGACCGGCGGCGGCGGTCAGCACTACTACTTCCGCCATCCTGGCGGGAAGGTGCGCAGCCGCACGATCGCCCCCGGCATCGACGTGAAGGGAGACGGCGGCCAGGTCGTGGCGCCACCCTCCGTGCACCAGTCCGGCATGCCGTACGAGTGGTATGACGAGGCAGGCCCGGACCTGCCGCTGCCCGTTATCCCTCCGTGGCTGCTCATGATGATGGCCGGCGACGATGACCACCCGTTTGGCGACGGACCGGAAACGCGGGTGCTGCCTGCGGACGTCGCGCCAGGCGAACGCAATAACACCCTCGCGAAGTGGGCGGGCGTGCTCCGGCACCGCGGCGCCTCCGAACGCGTCATCTTCAAGTCGCTCTCGGCCATCAACGACGAGTGGAGCCAACCGCTCGAACAGGGTGAGGTAGCGCAGATCGCGGCGTCGATCGCGAAGCATGAGCCCGGCGAGGCGCCGCTCATCGTACGTACGCAGGACCAGGAGCAGCGCCAGGGCGGCGCGCGGCCGCACCGCGAGGTGTACGTCCCGCATCCGTTCTCCGCGGCCGAGCTTGAGCACATGGAGATCGAGCCGGTCAAGTGGGCCGTGCCGGGGCTCCTGCCACAAGGGCTGGCCCTGCTCGCCGGGCGTCCGAAGATCGGCAAGTCCTGGCTGTCATTCAACATCGGCGTGGCCGTCGCGCAGGGCGGCATCGCCCTCGGTGACCTGCCAGTCGAGGACGGCGACGTGCTCATCCTGGCGCTCGAGGACACGAAGACGCGCCTCAAGAGCCGCATGAAGGTCCTCATGCAGGACGAGCCATTCCCCGACCGGCTGTACTTCGAGCACCGCTGGCCACGGCAGAATGAGGGCGGCGTCGCCGCGATCGACGCCTGGCTGGGGCAACATCCTCAGGCGCGGCTCGTCGTCATCGACACCCTGGCGAAGTTCAAGGCAATCGCGCAGCCAGGCGCCAAGCGCGGCGACGTGTACGCCGAGGACTACGCCGTAGCGGAGGAGTTCCAGGAGCTCGCCGGCCGGCACGGCGTCGCCATCCTCCTGATCACGCACTACAACAAGGCGTTCAACGAGGACTGGCTCAACAGCGTCACGGGCTCGACGGGCACGACGGGCGCTGCGGACACCATCCTTGGCCTCGAGCGCCCGCGCGGGGCGAAGGGACAGCAAGAGGCGATCCTCCACGTCACAGGACGCGACATCGAGGAGCAGGACTACGGCGTCGTCTTCGACGGCGCCAGGGGCCGCTGGACCATCACCGGGGATGCAGCGTCCCTGCGCGCCGGGCGCGAGACTGCCGACCTGCTGAAGGTGATGACGCAAATCGCGCACCCCGTCACCCCGGAAGAGATCGCAGCGGCGATGTCGAAGACCAGGCCAGCCGCCTACAAGCTGCTCTATCGCGCGGCGATGAACGGTTACATCCTCTCGCACGGCGGTCGTCTGTTTAGCACGTTTGAGCCAGAAAACGCGGCGCGGACACACCCCATAGGTGTTGGTGTCCTTTTGTCCGTGAAGGACGGTAATGGCGGACAAACGGACATACGGACACAAAAGGACACGTGGACAAGCTCGGACACAGGTCAGCAATCCAGCTTTGAAAGCAGCCAATTTTCGCCGCAAACAGGCGCAGCAACGAGCCATCGGGAGGGTGCCATTTCCGAAACCAAAACTAGGACAAATGGAAAACCGGCGATGTCCGCGGCTGTCCTCGGTCACGACATAACGCGGCCATCACCGCCGTGTCCGACCTGCGGCGATTACGCCTGGACGTTGCGCGTCGGCGGGCGCTGGATGTGCGACACATGCCACCCGGCGGTGCGCCGGCTGCCGTACCGGGAGGACGACTGATGGCGACGAAAGCGCAGGCCGCAGCCGCGCTCGGCGCAGACATCGGAGGCACAGGCGTGTCACTTACGAACACGTTGCCGGACGAGGTCGAACGTCAGCGGGCCGACTATACGTTGTACGGCATAGATTACGGCATCGGGTATCTGATGCGGGGGTGCATCTGGCACTGCGATTTCTGTGTGGTTCCGACAAAGGAGGGCAAGCCGCACTCAGTGGCTGCCATCGACGATCTTCTCAATGAGCACAGTCCCCGACGACGACCCTTCGTTGTGTTGCTGGACAACGAGTTCTTCTGGAAAGAAAAGTGGGCGATAGTGCAGCTTGAGGAGTTTACGCGACGTGGTATCGACTTCTGCCCGTCGCAGGGGCTTGACGTGCGAGTGGTGACCCGCGCACTTGCGCAGGCGCTGGCGGCGGCGCCGTACTGGAACCTTCACCACACCTCCCGGCAGATCACGTTTGCGTTCGACCAGATCTCATATGAGCGCCAATATCGCCGTGGCATCGAACTGCTGCTTGCGTCGGGGGTTCCCGCCCGCCATCTGCAATCGTTTGTTTTGGTGGGCTTCAATTCGTCATTTGAGGAGGACATGCGGCGAATCGAGATCATTCGCAGTTACGGCGCAGACCCGTTCGTGATGCTGTTCCGCAATCCACTGACAGGACACGGCGTTGAAGACAAGCAAAAGCGCCACCTTGCTCGGTGGGTGAATCGACGACTCTATAAAGTCTGGGAGTTTCACGAATATGACCGTGAGCGGAAGCGCATGCCGCAGGGTGTGCTGCTGTGAGGAAGGGGGACGCGGTGCAGACGCTGGAGATCGACCTGCGGGCCGCGGGCATCCCGTTCGAGCGGGAGCTGCGCCACCCCAAAAAAGGGTGGTCGCGCGGACTGCACTTCGTTGCGCGGACGCCTTGCCTCCATTGCAACACTCCGTTCTATGCGCCGCCAGCACAGAGGCGCCGAGGTGGGGGAAAGTTTTGCTCGGTGCGGTGTAGGGCGGATCACCAGATCGTGGTCAACGCTGCAGCACGTGGGCCGGTGGAGACCCGAACTTGTAAAGGCTGCGGTCAAACATTTACCCCGTCGTCCGCCAAGCAGCGCTATTGCGTCGCCGCCTGTCGCCGCGCACAGACTTATTTGTGCCCGACGTGTGGAGCACCACGAAAGCCCCGACGCAAATACTGCACGTCCGCGTGTTGGCCTCGTAAGGCTGCCGAGCGTCCCATCCTTGTGATGTGTGAATCGTGCGGGGTTGCTTTCATGGCCTCAGGCGCGCATCGCCGTCGCGGCCAAGCACGGTTCTGCTCCCAGCGATGTTGGGGAAAGGTACAGACCAGGGTGAACAGAGAGTTCCAATACTCCCGAAGTCGTGGCGGTAAACGCGAAGACTTGGAGGGGCGCTATTTCCGCTCCGCATGGGAAGCGAACTGGGCACGGTACCTAAATCTTCTGGTGCAGTACGGCGAAATTCAAGGTTGGGAATACGAGGTGGACACGTTCGAGTTTTCACGCATCAGACGCGGTTCACGTTTCTACACCCCAGACTTCAAAGTGACAAACCGTAACGGTTCAATCGAGTACCACGAGGTCAAGGGGTGGATGGATCCTGCAAGCGCAACGAAGCTGAAGCGGATGGCGAAGTATCACCCGACCGTTCGCATGGTGGTGGTAGATCAGGCCATGTACCGCGGCGTCGCCCAAAAGATGGGGGCCATGATTCCAGAGTGGGAACGCTCTCCCAAGAAGGTGTACTGATGAAAGTTCTCAGATTTTCGACGGGCATGGTGCAGCGGGGCGTGCTTGGGGAGATCGAGGCGGTGATCGGGTGAACGAGGAAGTACGAGAGGCGAGGAGAGCGCAAGCGCACTGGTGGCGGACGCGCGAACTAGAAGCGCACCGGGACAAGATGATCAAAGCCATCAAGGCGTGTCCAAAGTACACCCAGCCGGGGCGTGGCGACCTACCAAAGTTCTACGCCGCTGAGGCCGCAATCGACGCATACATCGATGCCTGTGTGGAAGCCGAGACGAGAGGCGGAGCGTGAATGTGGCTGCATGTCCCTGCACGATCACGATCGGCACCTTCACGCTCACCTGCGAGCGGGTGCATAAGAACGCCCGGCGCCCGCACGAGCGCCACGAAGCCGTCCGTGTTCTCGCCACGCGCGACGGACAGTTGATCGTGCGCTGGACGGAGTATCTGGACGTGGAGCGGCTGATGTCCGGTGTTGCGGAGGGGAGCGGATGAATAACCTCAAGAAGCCAATTGGCGGAGCTGTACGAACTCCGATACGAGATCGCCCGCCTACGCCAAGAGGGAACGGATGAATAGCACAGAAGCGTTAGGTCTGTTGCGCCATAGGTTGAACAGCACCGGCCCGCATTGGTACTTCGATGGTAACGACGCTGGCCCGTTGCCGCTTTCCGAGCAGCAATGGGAAGCCCTTGACGCATACGTGGAGTTAGAACGCGCTGTAGCTCGCGCCGAGATATCGGAGCAGTGCTATCAGTCGTGGCGGTTCGACAACGCTCAGTCAGGTGGGTGGCGTGAGGAGGACGTTCCAGACCTCGAACTTATCTCAAAGCTGCGAGCGGATGCAGCGGAGATGGTCGCGCGACTCGTCGCTGTCGTGGCGGAGGGAGCGGATGAATAGAGAGATCTGCCGCCGCCACTGCTGGCTGCCGGTGTTCGATGAAGGCTGTCGGCGCGGTCCCGATCGCGCTGACATCATCGACGAAGTGTGCATCCTGTGCGGCGTCGGCGATCCTCATAGGCACTGCTACCAGGATCGCCACAGATGCCCGTGGTACGAGCCACTGGAGCATGACAGGCCGAGGGAGGGAAGCCGATGACCGAAGCCATCACGCAACCGCGCATCGACAAGGCACGGGAGAAGCTGCGGGAAGCGGCGACTTTTGCAGCGGCGAAGCAGGAGTTTGACGACGTCCTCGACCGCTACGAGGCGTTCTGTAAGGCGTGGGCGAAATGGGAATGGCAGTCGGCATATGGCAGCGTCCACGACGCGGAATGCGGCACAGGGATGTGCGGCGTCTGTTACCTGGAGGCGTACTTCGACGTCATCCTCACCGAGATCGAAGGAGAACCATGATCAGCTTCCTCCCTGCCGGTAGCCGTGATCATTGAAGGAGCAAAACGTCTGTATGAGATAGGACGCGATGATGGTCATCGCCGGAGTACCCCAGACCTCACCGAGATCGAAGGAGAATAGTGAGATGAGTTTCGAGAGATCACCCTTGGCAGTGCTGCGGTGGCAGGGCTTCACGCGCATGAAGGGTCTTGAATGCGACGACATACCAGAGATCATCGTGGCGATGGTAGACGGTGAACCGTGGCGGTTCATGCGCGTGAGCGGGCCGGACGACCTGAACGTCTATGAGTACGCCGCATCTGGGCCACCACCGCCAGCGGTTGCGACCTTCAAAGGGTTGACCGTGCGCGTCTTGGTAGACGAGACGGTGCCGCCGGGCGAGATAAGGCTGATAACCGAGTGACCCAGACCGTACAGCAGGGCGACTGCGTGGAGGTGATGCGCGGCATGGAGGCGGTGTACGACCGGGACGGCATCACGCTATACCACGCAGACTGCCTCGACCTTCTGCCACAGCTCGCCGCAGACATGGTGATCACCGATCCGCCGTACAACGCGGGCAAGAACTACGGCAAGACAACTAACGACCGACGGGACTGGCCCGAGTGGGCGGCCTGGCTCGATGAGCGGTTCAGCGCGTGGCGGGCCGTTGCGCCGGAAACAATGATGTTCTTTTCCCAGACAGCGTACCGCGCATATGTCAGGCATGGGCGCCACGACATTTCATGGTCTGCTGTATGGGTTAAACCATTATCGATGGCTGTGTGTGCGGCCCCGTTCATGCCGCATTGGGAGCATATCGCCTACTTCGGCGACCGGAAGAAGGGCCAGAAACGCCATACAGATGGACGGTTCGTGAAGCATTCAGACGGGGGTTTTGGAAGCGACGTGCTGACGGCCAACATAGAGTACGGGCAGCATCGTTTCGGCCATCCGACGCCGAAACCGATGCGCGTACTTCGGGAACTGATCGCCCGGACGGACGCCGAGGTGATCCTTGACCCGTTTGCGGGGAGCGGCACGACATTGCGGGCGGCAAAAGACTTGGGACGTAAGGCCATCGGCATTGAGATCAATGAGTCGTACTGCCATTCGATCATCGAACGCCTGCGACAAGGGGTGCTGCTGTGATCCGCCAGCGGCTGGACGCCCAGTACGAGGTACGGCTGCTGTGAGGAAGCCCCGCCAGCCCAAGACGGCGCTCGACCTCCGCGCCCACATCATCACCAAGGGCTTCCACGCCCACCTGATCATCTGGGGCCGCTACGCCCACTGGATGCTCCTCACGGAGAAGCCGAAGAAGCCCTGTAAGCCGGGACGCTGCCTCAAGGTGGGGGTGCAACGGTGATCCATATACATACATACAGGGGGGAGAAGATGGTCTCTTATACATTAGCCTTGTATCTCAGCGGTTGATCGGTTGACAGAACAACGCATGACCTCGCCCGTCCGTTGTCCCCACTGCCACCAACCAGCGCCGGCCCTCGCCTGGAAGGTGAAGGCGTCCCACTTCCTCACCGCAGACGGACGCCCGGTCGAGATCCATCGGCACAGACGGAAGGGATGCGGCAAACCCGTGGTGGTGATTCTATGAGCTGGTACGAGATCGAGGACGACATGCCGAAGTGTAGTAGAATCGCTCCATGAGTGAGTGGGATGCGTACGACACGCCAACCGGTCGGGCGACACCAGGCTTTAGCGCCTATCACCGTGGCGGCCTGACGTATATAGGGGCGCACCGGCGTCTGCGTCGCGCTCTCCTGCACCTCGCGCTGACGTGCAAGGGTGTTGTGCTGAGACGCAGGTAGTAACCGGATTGCGCTGCATCAGCGCATAAGCAACAGGCGTAACCGCGAGTAGAGGCCATCGCACAGCACCCACCCAGGGTGCAGCGGTGGCCGTTGTCGTTGGGGGAGAAGATGGACCGCTGTCCGCAATGCTTTGACCTGATGCCGTGCTCGTTACACAAGCAACGGCCGTTCACGAACGCCATCCGGTCGTCGTCGCTCTACAAGACGCCAGCCTGGTACCGGCTCCGCGCGCGCCAATTACGCATCGAGCCCGATTGCAGGTCCTGCAACGGGAAGGGCGAGGTCGTCGACCACATCAACGCCCACCGCGGCGATGAGCGGATGTTCATGGACCCGACGAACTTGCAGACGCTCTGTCGGCCGTGTCACAACGCGAAGACAGGGCGGGAAGTGGCGGCGCGACGGCCGAACAAAACAAAACGATCCGATGTTCAGGTG
>Ga0187893_10002911_pt1 | contig 36166 bp, 27 predicted proteins | sample MA1701074metaG_FD_139574 | JGI IMG/M metagenome (GOLD analysis project Ga0187893, IMG submission 139574) | White microbial mat communities from a basaltic lava cave in the Kipuka Kanohina Cave System on the Island of Hawaii, USA - MA170107-4 metaG ... | reverse complement strand
GGGGGGGGGGGGGGGGGGCGGGGGGGGGGGGGGGGGGGGGGGGGGGGGGGGGGGGGGGGGCGGGGCGGCGCCGGGGGGGAGCTCCACCTTGTCGGAGGGCGGAGACGGGTTCGCGGGGGACGGGGCGGTCGGAGCCCGGGGGGCGACGGGGCCCGGCGCGGGCGCCTCGGAGGCGGGGGCGGCGGCGATCTCGACGTTCCGGGACGCGAACTTAGACTTCACCTCGCGCTCCGCCTGGTCGAGATCGGAGAGGAAGGACCCGCCCCAGGTGTTCCGCTCGACGTCCCGCAGGAAGCCCCGATACTTGACGAGGTACGGGTCGAACTTGGGCTGGAAGGCGGGGGTGACGAGCGCCCGCATGGTCTGGAGCGCGTCGAGGAGCGTCTCCAGGGCCACCCGCGCGCCGGTGAGGTTCTGCCCGCGAGGCTCGAGGTTGCGGCGGACGTTGTAGTGCTGGGGATGGAGCTTGGCGTAGGCGAACTCGTAGGCTTCCTCCGCGGTGCGGCCCGAGCCGGTCATGAGTCGGGGCCCGCCCGGCGCGTCCAGCTCGATCGGGGGAACCTCGGTGTTTCCGCAACCCGCCGAGAGCAGAAGGAGGACGATCCCCGGGATTGTGCGTTTCATCGACAGCCCCTCTCAGGTCCTATACTATATCTTCGGCAGAGAGGCGGTCAAACATGATCATTCCCGTGGGGGACATGAACCCCCGGCGCAGCACTCCCTTCATCAACTACCTCTTCCTGGCCGCCAACACCGCGATCTTCGTGTGGGAGGTGATGTACGTCCGGCCGGACCCGGACGCCTACGATTCGTACATCGCGGCCCGTACCCTCCGGCCGGACCGGTGGCAGGACGTGACGACGCTCTTCACCTCGATGTTCATGCACGGCGACCTCCTGCACCTGGCGGGGAACATGCTCTTCCTCTGGATCGCCGGGGACAACGTCGAGGACCGCCTGGGCCACCTCCCCTACCTCTTCTTCTACCTGGCGGCCGGGCTGGCGGGGTCGGCGGCCCACGTGCTTTACGCCATGGCCTTCGCCCCGACGATGATGGCCGTTCCCACTCTCGGCGCCTCGGGCGCCATCTCGGGGGTCATGGGGGCCTACCTCGCCTTCTTCCCGGGCAGCAAGATCAAGTTCATCCTCTGGCTCGTCATCTTCATCCGCCCCTTCACGCTGCCCTCCTGGGGCGCGATCGGGTTCTGGATCGGCTCGCAGGTCCTCATGGCCCGGAACCAGATGGACGGGATCGCCAAGGGCGAGGAGATGATGGTCGCGGTCTTCGCCCACCTGGGCGGCTTCGCGTTCGGCTTCGTCCTGGCGCTCCTCGTCCGCCTGTTCGGGAAGAAACCCGCCCGCAAGGCCGACTAGCGGCGGCGGGGCGCCTCCATGCCCGGGTAGGGCCGGCCCGTCCAGGCCAGGTAGACGATCTGGGGTCCGTCGGCGGCGAGGGGCGTGGCCCGGTGGACGTGGCGCGGGTCCGACCAGAACCCGCGGTTGAGCTCCTCCGCCAGGATCGCCGCCCCGGTACAGTCGAGCGGCTCCGTGAGCGCCAGGACGTGGGGGTGCGCCCGGGGGTCCGGCGTGCCGCGCCCGATCTCGAACTTCTCGGGGGTCGTCCGCTCCAGGACGTCGCGCACGCCCATCCGGAGCTTCACGATGGTCGCCGCCAGCTCGCGGGTCTCGAGGTTCATGGCCTGCCCCTCCCCTTGTCGGACTCCGGGATCCCTGAACGCCGCAGCCGGATCCAGCCTCTCCGATCGGGGACCGGAACACAAGGAAAACGGGCGCCCGTCCGCCGGAGGAGCGCGCCGGATGAACTCTCGGCCCGGCGGCCCGTTCGTATACTCCTGAGGGTTCCCGACCGGAGGACGATCGCCATGAGGACGACGCTGGTGCCGCTTCTCGCTCTCGCGGCCGGCTGCCTGGGTGTGGCGGTCGCCCTCCAGGAAGGCCCGCGCGGGGAGGGCGAGGCCGCGCTCCGCGACCGGGACTGGGCGAAGGCCGAGCGGCTGCTCGGCGAGGCGCTCGCCGCCGCGACGGCCGGCCGGGACGAGGTCCTCTACCTCCTCGCCGTGGCCCAGGCCGAGGGGGGCAAGCCCGACGCCGCGCTCGCCACGATCGAGCGGATCCTGGGCGAACACCCCGCGTCACCCCTGCGGATGAAGGCGGTCTTCAAGAAGGCGGACGTGCTGGCGGCGAAGAAGGACTTCGAGAACGCGGCGGTCTTCTACGAGGGGCAGCTCGGCGCGATCACCGACCCGGCTCGACGCAAGCGCCTCGCGATGGTCTACGTCTCGACCGGGCGCGAGTTCCTCCATCCCAAGGACCCCAAGGACCCGACGTTCGTCCCCGACTATAAGGTCGCGCACGGGCTCCTCTCCAAGTCCCTCGAGCTCGAGGCCCTCGGGACCGACGAGGAGGGCGTGCGCGCCGATCTCGTCCGGTGCGAGCTCGAGGGCAAGCTCGGTCACGATGCGCTGCTGGCGTCCTGCTCCGCGTTCGAGGAGAAGTTCCCGAGGTCGCCGAAGCTGGACGAGATCCTCTTCGCCCGCGGGACGGCTCTGGCGGGTCTCAAGCGGCCGTGGGAGGCGGAGAAGGCCTGGACCCGCGTCGCCGCGGAGTTCCCCGCGTCGAAGCGCGCCCCCGAGGGGCTCCTCCACGCCTCCCGGCTCTACGCGCCGGCCGCGTCGGTCGAGTCCCTGCGGCGGCAGCTCCGGATCCTCCGCCGGATCGTCCGGGACTTCGCAGCGAGCGAGGAGGCCGCCGCGGCGGCGTACGGGATCGGGCAGGCCCTCAAGTCCCACGAGGACCTGCGGGAGGATGCCCGGAGGGAGTTCGCGGCGTTCGCGGAGGCCCGGCCCAGGCACGAGCTCGCTCCCTCCGCCCTCCTCGAGGTCGCCCAGCTCCACCGCGCCGACCGGGACGACGCGAAGGCGCTCGCGGCCTACGAGGACTTTCTCCGGCGCTTCCCCGACAGCCCGCACTGGCCGCAGGTCCGGCAGCAGATCGCGGACCTCCGCTTCGAGCGGATCCAGCGGGCGGCAGGCCGGAAGGACGGGCCGGGCGTCCGCGCCGCCGCGCAGGAGTTCGTGTCCGCCCACGCGGCCGACCCGCGCGCCGCTCAGGCGGAGGCTCAGGCGGCCGCCAGCCTGAAGGAGGAGAAGAAGTTCCGGGAAGCCGTCGAGGCGTTCCTCAAGGTCGCCGCGAAGTACCCGGCGTTCGTCGACTCGCACCAGGCCCGCTACGCCGCGGCCGAGATACTGGCCCTCGAGCTCGACGACTTCGAGACCGCCCTCAAGGAGCTCCAGAAGGTGGGCGGCGGCTCGGCCGCCCTCGCGGCCGCGCTGACCCAGAGGCTCCAGTCGCCCGCGCTCTCCATCCGGGGCGAGCGCGTCTTCCGGGGCGGGGAGAATCCGGCCGTCGCGATGTCCGTCCGCAACCTCGAGACCGTCAAGTTCCGGCTCTGGACGCTCGACCTCAAGGACTACTTCGAGAAGAAGTCCTCGACGGCCGGCCTCCAGGATCTCGAGGTCTCCGTCATCGCCCCCGACCAGGAATGGGAGTTCAAGGTCCCCGACTACCGGCGCTTCAAGGAGTTCAAGCTCCCGGTCGAGCTTCCGAAGAAGGATGCCGGGGCCTACGTGATCACCGCCGCCTCGGGCGCGCTCGAGGCGAAGACCGTCGTCGTCGTGAGCGACCTCGCCCTCATCGCCCGCGCCGGCCGAAAGGGCGCGACCGTGATCGTCCAGAACCTCCGGACGGGCGAGCGCGTCGAGAACGCGACCCTCTCGACCGCCGCCGACGGCAAGCCGCTCAAAGCCTGGACCCCGGAGACAAACGTCCGGAGCCTCTCCTTCCTGGCCGAGGCGGGCGGGCACTTCGCCTTCCGGGACGTGGCGACCGGGCAGGCGGCGCCTCCCGAGCGGACCCCGATCGCGCAGATCCTGGCCGACCGCCGCGTCTACGGCCCCGAGGACGAGGTCCGGCTCCGCGTGGTCCTCCGCGACGTGGTCGAGAACGGCTTCGCCGTCCCGAAGGAGAAGAAATACCGCCTCGCGGCCTCGACCACGAAGGGAGCGCTCTTCTTCGAGGCCGATCTGGCGCCCTCGGCCACGGGCCTCGCGTCCGCGTCCTTCAGGCTCCTGCCCGGACTGCGGGACGGGATCACAGTGGCCGTCTGGGAGCGGGCCAAGCCCCAGGAGAAGCTCCTGGGAGAGCTCAAGCTGCCCATTGGCGCGCCCACCGCCAGGCGCCGCCACTTCGACTTCATTGCCGACGACGCCGCCGTTTTCGCGGGCGACCCGGTCGACGTCGCCGTCGTCCTCCGGGACGCCTGGGGCCGGCCCATGCCCGGGCGGCGGGTCCGGGTGCGGACGGCCGACGCGCCGGAGGGCCGCGAGGTCCGGACGGGACCCGACGGAACCTTCGCGGTCCGCCTCGAGGAGACCGAGCGCTTCGTCTTCCCCGGCTTCGCCGAGATCGTGGCGGAGGACGAGGGCGTGGCGGACGCGCTCCGAATCCCGGTCTTTGCCCGACTCCCGGTCGTCGTCTTCGACGAGGGCTCGCGGCTTCTCGAGCCCGTCGTGGCGGGGGAGGCCAAGACCCTGGCCTTCACGGCGCGGCGGCTCGACGAGGCGCCCGTGTCCGCGGCCTTCCGCTGGACGGTCGTGCGCGAGAACGAGGTGGGCGAGCGCTTCCCGCTCGCTTCGGGGGAGGCGACGACGGGTGCCAACGGGAAGGGGTCGCTGACGTTCACGCCGGCGGAGGGAGGACTCCACCTGGTCGCGGTCTCGACGAGAGACGCGGAAGGGATTCCGGTCCGCGCCCAGGTCGGGGTGCGGGCGATCGACGACCGGGAGGAGCAGAAGCTCCGCTTGCTCTCCGTCGCGGACGAGTTCGAGGCGGGGAAGCCTATGGAGTTCCAGGTCCTCTCGCGCCTCGAGCGGGGCCTCGCCTTCGTCACCGTCGAGTCGGAGCGGGTCGAGCAGGTGGTCGCGGTGACCCTCGAGAAGGGCCGGAACGCCCTGCGCCTCGCGGCGCCGCCCTCGGCCACGGACGACTTCACGGTGGCCGTGATGATGATGCAGGGGAACGCGTTCCACGCGGACCTGCGCGACTTCCGCGTGAAGGCCCCCGAGGTGAAGGTCGAGCCCTCCAAGAAGGAGTATCGGCCCGGCGAGGAGGCGGTGGTCACGGTGACCGCGCGGCCCGGGAGCGAGGTCGTGCTCGTCGCGGGCGACCGCGGCGCCGATGCCGCCTTCAACCCGGACGTCCTCCGGGCCCTCCGCCGCGGGATCTACTTCGCGGGCGACTCGTCCGTGGCGACGTCGTTCGCGGGCGTGACGGCGCAGATCGACGAGCAGGTCCTGAACGCGCTCGCGCGGCTCGAGGCCCTCAACCGCGCGGAGGGCGCGCGGGTGATGATGCCCACCGAGCTGCCGGAGGATCCGAGCATCGTCCGGGCCGGCGAGGGAGGGGGCCAGTACGGGGCCAGGATGGGGGGCAGGCGGAATCTCGTCGCGCGGGGCGGCGGGGGCGGGGGCGGCGGCCGGATGGGCCCCGGGATCGTGCTGGCCGAGCCTGCGCCGCTCTTCTTCGGGTCGGCGGAGGCCGACGCGGCGGGCGTGGCGACCTTCCGCTTCCGGATGCCGCACGAGTGGGAGGACGTCATGCTCGTCGCCTCGGCGGTGGACGCGACGAACGCCCTGGGCCGGAAGGTGGAGAAGGTGAAGGTCCGCGCGCCCGTGACCGCCGAGTTCCGGCTTCCCGAGACGGCGGTGGAAGGGGAGAAGACGAGCGCGGTCGCGCTCCTCACCAACCGCTCGCGGCAGGAGCAGGAGCTCACGCTCGCGTTCGGCGGCGAGGCGAGGGTCAAAGTCCCCGCGCGCTCGACGCTCGAGAAGACGTTCGAGTGGACGGCGGGGAAGTCGGCGGTCTTCTCGCTCGACGGGATCGCGCGGGAGGAGAAGGTCCGGCTTCGGCCCCGGGCGCCCACGACCCATAACGAGTCGGGCGGGGCGTACGCGGCGCGCGCGGAACTCCGGCTGGATGGGGAGGGGAAGCACGTCGTCCGGGTGGCGACGGGGCCAGAGGCGCTCCTCGAGTCGCTGGGCGCGGACCACGACGAGTGGGCGCCCGCGAGCTCGTCCGCGGCGCGGCTGCTTGCCGCCGTCGCCCGCCACCGGTACGCGAAGTGGGAGGGTGCGAGGCGGGCCCTCCTCGAGTACGCGGCGCTGCGGGCGCAGGGGTTCCAGGACGCCGCGGTCGAGGACGAGTCCTGGCCGGTCCTGGTCTACCTCGCGGCCGCGGAGGCGAAGGCCGCCGAGCTCGACGTTGTCCCGGACGGGACGCTCCTCAGGGAGCGATTCGCGCGCGCGTCTCACGACGACCTCAAGGCCCTCCAGCTCTTCGCCCTCGCCCGGGGCGGCGAGGCGCAGTACGGGTACGTCCACCGGCTCTGGCGCGCGGCGGACACGCTCGCGCCCCGGGCGCTCGCGTCGGTCGCGCTTTCGCTCAAGGCCCTCTCCAAGCCGGACGAGGCGAAAGAGGCGGTCGCGCGGCTCGCGCGCGCGGTCCGGGACGACCACTGGGAGCCGGCGGAGGTCCCGGTGCCCGACGCGTCGAACACGGCGTACGCGGTAACGGCGCTCGCGGCGTTCGCGCTGGCCGAGATCGAGCCCGCCCACGCGCTCCTGCCGCGGGCGCGCGCGTGGCTTCTGGCGCGGAGCCCGTCCGCCCCGTTTGAGCGCGCGATGCTCGCGCTCGCGATGCAGGCCACGCCCGACAAGAGCCAGGTGACGGAGCTCAAGGTCGGCGGCCAGGTCGTCCGGGGCTTCGGCGAGGTGGCGGTCGAGGACCCGGTCGTCGAGCCGACCGGGCAGGGGACCTTCTACGCGCTCGCCCGCCGGGCCACGGGCCGGGCGCCCGAGCCGCCGGTCCGGGTCGCGGTCAAGCGGACGAATCGCTGGCCGGCGCTCGTGGTCGACGGCGAGCGGGTGCGGTATGAGTCCCGGCCCGAGGGGGGCGCCCCCGAGAACCCGTCGATGGCGAGGGTCGCCGCGGGGGAGACGTTTGCCGTCGAGTTCGAAGTCACGGTCTCCGGGCCGACGACGCGCTACCACCTCCTGCGCTTTCCCGAGGTGACCGGGCTTCGGGGAGCGGGGCGGACCCTCCTGCTGCATCCTCAGAAGGAATCCGAGAGCAAGCGCTCCGTGGTGGTCCAGGCCTACGCCGACCTCCCCGGGGCGTACCCCGAGATCGAGGTCCTGGCGGCGGGCGCCCCGTACCGGGAGGGCTGGTCGATGACGCGGGACGAGCGGCTGGGCGCCGGCCGGATCCACTTCGCCGGGAAGCGGTGGGCGGAGGCGAGGGACGCCCTCCTTCCGCTCTTCGATAGGATCTCCCTGACGGACGCGGCGGTGGTCGAGGCCGCGCGGATGCTCGCCTACTCGGCGGTCGAGCTCCGGGACCACGGGACCGTGGTCCGGGCCTTCGAGGTCCTGAAGGAGAAGGCGCCGGCGGAGGTCGTGCCCTTCGACAAGACGCGGGCCGTCGGGCGCGCGTATGCGGCGGTCAGGGAGCACGAGCGCGCGATGCAGGTCTACTCGGGCACCTGCGACGCCTACTTCCTCCAGGAGGCGAACGTCGTCGGGACCCTCGAGGAGCTCGGGCGGACGAAACCGGCGACGGAGGAGATGAAGCGGCTCCTGCTCGACCATCCGGACAGCGCGCTCAACCGGGAGATGCTCTTCGGGCTGGGGCTCCGCCTCACCTCGACGGGCCGGGCGATGGCGGCGGGGCCGGCGAAGGATTCGCACAAGCTGACGCGCGCGGAGACGCTCGCCGAGGCCGCGGCGGTGCTCGGGCGGCACCTGGCCTGGTACCCCAAGGACGAGGCCGGCGACCGGGTGGCGCTCACGCTCGGGAGCGCGCACCTCGAGGCGGGGAGGCACGCGGAGGCCGAGCGGGCGGCGCGGGCGGCCGCGGCGCGGCACCCGAAGAGCCGCTTCCTGGACGGCTTCGACTACTCGCTCGCCTACTCGCTCTTCGCCCAGAAGAAGTTCGCCGACGCGCTCGCGATGTGCGACCGCCTCGAGACCTTCGACTACGGCGCGAACGCGAACCCGGGGCCGGCCGTGATGCGCGAGCGGGGGATCCTCATGAAGGCGCAGATCTTCCACGCCCAGGGCATCCTCGACCGGGCGCTAGAGAACTACAAGAAGGTGAAGGACGCGTCGCCGGACGCGGCCTGGTCGGTGGCCTTCCTCGAGCGCGAGGCGATCGCGGTGCCAGACGTCACCGTCGCGCCCCTCGGCAGGCCGGCCGAGGTCGAGCTCGAGTACGCGGGGGTGGCCGAGGCGCAGCTGCGGGCCTACAAGGTCGACCTCACGGTCCTCGCCCTGCGGCGGAAGGGGGTCCCGGACGCGGCCTCGGTCGAGGTCGCGGGAATCAAGCCGGTCTTCGAGCGGGCCTACGCGCTCGACGTCCCGAACGCCCGGAGGCGCGAGCGGCAGAAGCTCGCGCTGGATCTCGGCGCGCCCGGCGCCTACCTCGTCGGCGTCAAGGCGGGCGGCTTTTTCGCGAGCGGCCTCGTCCTGCGGAGCGACCTCGCGATGACCGTCCAGGAGGGAGCGGAGGGGACCGTGCGCGTCAACGTGACGAACGCCGCGCTCGGCGCGTTCGCCGAGGGCGTGAAGGTGACGGCGTTCGGGACCGCGAGCGGGACGATCGCGACGGACAAGACCGACCTCCGGGGCGTCTGGGAGACCTCGGGCGTCCGCGGGAACGCGATCGTGGTGGCCGAGAAGGACGGCCACGTGGCGCTCTACCGCGGCCAGCAGGCCCTGGCCGTCCAGCCGCAGGGCCAGCGGATGCCCGCGCCCGTCCAGGAGCAGCAGAAGCAGCAGGTCGATGTCCTCAACGAGCAGGTCGATGAGGCCAACAAGCAGCTGCAGGAGTTCTACTGGCACAACAACATGCGGCAGCAGAGGGGCGTGGAGGTCGAGCGCACCAAGAAGTAACGTTTCAGCGTCGCTGTTTCGTGACGCGTCACGTTTCAGCGACGCTGTTTCGTGACGCGGCTATTTGTTGCCGCCGCCGGTGGCGACCAGGGGACGCGTCGCGCGCTTGAGGAAGAGGATGGCGAAGCAGGTGTCCCAGGTCGCCTTCTTCTCGGGCTTCAGGCCCTCCCATGAGCCGTCCGGCTTCTGGATCTTGAGGAGGAACTCGGCCCCCTCGGGGTACCAGGCGTGGTCCCCGATCACCCCCGTGTCGTAGAGCATCCCCAGGCGCTCGAGGGCATAGAGGTAGTAGTAGAGGTAGGCCTCGGGCGCCCCGCCTTCCACCTCCGAGGGCCCGATGTTCGAGGTCACCGACCAGTTTTTCGCGAGCCAGCCCATCCCCGACTGCACGGTCACGTCCTTCCGCCAGTCCTTCCCCAGCATGTAGTCGTAGATCACGACCGCGCCCGTCGCGCCGGCGGTCATCGCGGCGTAGGCGGGCCCGCCCTTGCAGACCCCGTACGTGTCCTGGTAGCACCAGCCGCGGGGAGGGCCGAGGATGGCGTCGCCGCCCGGCCCGGTCGCGACCGCCGGGGCGGCGGGCTTCTTGCCGTCCGCGCCCTGGGCCGCGTGCTGGCTCGAGACCCACCAGTTCCGGGCCTTGTTGATGACGGAGTCGGGGATCTGGACCCCCGCGTCCCAGCAGGCCCGCAGCCCGAGCGCCGCGTATTGCGAATTCGAGTTGTCCCCCCCGCCCTGGATCACCCGGGTCTGCCGGACCGGGATCTTCTTCGCGACGACCGGCTTCTTCTTCGGGTCGGGCGCCGTGTCGCGGAGGTCCTTCACCTTGCCGCCGCCCGACGCCGTGGCGGGCGAGCCGCCCCCCGAGGTCGGCGTGTCCTTCACGGCCGGGGTCGGCTCGCCGTAGGTCCACTGGCCGTTCGAGCACTGGTTGTCCACGAGGAACTGCGCGCACTGGACGAGGCGCGGCTGGTACTTCACGCGGTCGAGCTCCTCGAGGAGCATCGCCTGAAGGGCCACGCTGTAGGTGTGCCGCAGCGGGCCGTTCTCGACCACCAGCATCAGGCGGTCGAAGGCCGGGTCGGTCGGCGGCACCCCGGCCTTGAAGAGCGTGTAGAGGACGAGCTCGTTCGAGTGCTCGATCCCCCGGTGGGAGGGGTGCGGGATCGCGGCGGGCGACTTCAGGTACTGAACGCCCCGCTCGATCGCCTGGTCGACCCGCTTCTGGTCGACCTTGTCGAAGCCCTTGGCGTCCTGGCCGGCAAGGACCCCCCCGGCGGAGAGGAGAACGACGAGCGCGCACGCAACCCTGGTCATACGGTGCCTCCCACCAGCTTGTCCCGGCGGCCACGCCCCTGTCCCATAATAGTTTACCCTCGCCGGGAGTACAATGCTGCGGTGGATGGATCGACGTTCTTCAGCGGGGCGGACAACGTCGTTTCCCGGACCGTCGAACCCTCTCCCTTCGTTTACCGCGGATTGATTCGCGCCAAGGTGACGCGGATCTGGTGGCCTCCGGGGAGGGCAGGACCGGTCCGCTGAGGCGTTTCCCGGTGACAGGCCTCCGGGCGTGTGCTAGAATCCCTCCCTCCATGGCGCGAATCCCCCCGATCGACCTCCGCGATCTCAAAACGTATCCGATCGCGAAGCGGCGGAACCTCGTCCACGTCAAGGACTTCGGGAGGCTGGCCGACGGGAAGGGGGCGGCCGACCTCATCAACTCCTTTCCGTCCATCTACGCGGGACGCGACCTCCGTGCGCTCATCAACGACATCGCCCGCGCCGCGCGCGCCAAGAAGGAGGTCGCCTGCGCGATCGGGGGCCACGTCATCAAGGTCGGCTGCGGCCCGGTGCTGGTCGACCTCCTCGATCGCGGCGTGGTGACGGCGGTGGCGATGAACGGGGCGGCGGCGATCCACGACTACGAGATCGCGACGATCGGCCAGACCTCCGAGGACGTGGCCGAGGGGCTCCGGGACGGGAGCTTCGGCATGGCGCGCGAGACCGCGGAGGCCTTCGCGCAGGGCGCGCTCGTGGGGTCGGCGGGACCGGGGCTGGGCCGCGCCCTGGGGGAGATGGCGCAGAAGGGAAAGTTCCGGAAGCTCTCCCTGCTCGCCGCCTGCGCCCGCCGGGGCGTCCCCGCGACGGTCCACCTCTCGATCGGGGCGGACATCACGCACATGCACCCGCAGGTCTCGGGGCGCGACCTCGGCGAAAGCACCCTCATCGACTTCCGGATCCTGACCGGCGTCGTCTCGCGCCTCGAGGGCGGCGTCTGGCTCAACATCGGCTCGGCCGTGATGATGCCGGAGGTCTTCCTCAAGGCCGTCTCCGTCGCCCGCAACCTCGGCCGCCGGCTCCGATCCTTCACCACGGTGAACCTCGACATGATCCAGCACTACCGGCCGAAGGCCAACGTCCTGGCCCGCCCGCGCGGGAAGGCGATCGCGATCACGGGCCACCACGAGATCCTCCTCCCCCTCCTCCGGGCGGGAGTGGTCGCGGCGCTCGGAGGCCGCGCGATCCGCCCATGAGGGACCGGCTGATCGACATCGTCGACCGCCTGAAGTCCCCCCGGATCTTCGTCCTGGGCGACCTGATCCTCGACCGCTTCGTCTGGGGCTCGGTGGCGCGCGTCTCGCCCGAGGCCCCGGTGCAGATCCTGAACGTGGAGCGCGAGGAGTTCCGCCCCGGCGGCGCGTCGAACGTCGTCAAGAACCTCGCCGCCCTCGGCGCGCGCGTCTCCTGCGGCGGCGTCGTGGGCCGCGACGAGGGCGGGCGGGAGCTCCTCCGCCTCCTCCGGCGGGCCCGGGCGGACGTCCGTCCCGTCGTCTCCGACCCGCGGAAGCCCACGTCCGTCAAGACCCGCATGATCGCGCACAACCAGCAGATGCTCCGCGTGGACCGGGAGCGGACCGAGGAGGCCGCCCCCGAGACCCAGAAGCGCCTCCTGGCCGCCGCGCTCCGGGCGGCGCGGAAGGCGGACCTCGCGATCGTGTCCGACTACAACAAGGGCACCCTCCCGCACCGCCTCTGCGAGCGCTTCGTGCGCGGCGCGGCCTGCCCGGTCCTCGTCGGCCTCAAGAGCCGCGACTACCGGAAGTACGCCCGCGCCAGCGGCGCCTCGCTCAACCGGAGCGAGCTCCTCACGATCAGCCGCGAGGACGACCCGGACCGCGGCGCCCGCAAGGTGATCCGCGAGCTCGGCCTCGAGTTCCTGGTCGTGACCCTGGGCGAGAAGGGGATGCGCGTCTATCCCCGCCGCGGGGACCCCCTCACGCTTCCCGCCTCGGCCCGCCAGGTCTACGACGTGACCGGCGCGGGCGACACCGCGCTCGCCGCCTTCGGGACCGGATACGCCTCGGGGCTCTCGCTCGAGGAGTGCGCGATCCTCGCCAACGCCGCTTCCGGGGTCGTGGTCGCCAAAGTCGGCACCGAGACGGTGACGCGCGACGAGCTCCGCGCCCAGGCCGCCCACGGGGACGGGCACCGGAAGATCCTCCGGCTCCCCGAGCTCGTCAAGGCCCTGGCCGCCGAGCGCGCGCGCGGCCGGAAGGTCGCGTTCACCAACGGCTGCTTCGACCTCCTCCACGCGGGCCACGTCCAGGCCCTCGAGTTCGCGCGCTCGAAGGGCGACCTCCTCGTGGTCGGGCTGAACACCGACCGCTCGGTCCGCGCGCTGAAGGGCGACGGCCGCCCCGTCTTCCCCCAGGGCGACCGCGCGCGCCTCCTCGCGGGCCTCGAGGCCGTGGACTACGTGGTCCTCTTCGACGAGGACACGCCCGCCCGGCTCGTGGAGCGCGTCCGGCCCGACGTCCTCGTCAAGGGCGAGGACTACCGGGGCAAGGCGGTCGTGGGTCGCGGGCATGCGGGCCGCGTCGAGCTCGCCCCGCTCGTCCCGGGGCTTTCCACCTCGGAGATCCTCCGGAGGATCCGAAGCCATGGACGTCCGTAGGAAGATCGAGGAGTCGCTCGCCGAGAGCGCGTACGTGAAGCTCCTCCTCCTCCAGCGCCAGGCGGCGGAGATCGAGCGGATCGGCAAGCTCCTTGTCCGCACCCTCCGCGCCGGCCGGACGGTCTACCTCTTCGGGAACGGCGGGAGCGCGGCCGACGCCCAGCACATCGCCGCCGAGCTCGAGGCCCGCTTCCTCAAGGAGCGCCGCGCGCTCCCCTGCCACGCGCTCACGACGAACACCTCGACCCTCACCGCGATCGGGAACGACTACGGCTACGAGCGGACCTTCGCCCGGCAGGTCGAGGCCTACGTCCGGAAGGGGGACGCGGCGATCGCGATCTCGACCTCCGGGAACTCGCCGAACGTCCTGGCCGGCGTCCGGGCCGCGCGGAAGGCGGGCGCGAAGACCGTCGGCTTCACGAACGAGAAGGGAGGGAAGCTGAAGGGACTCGTCGACCTCTGCCTCCTCGTCCCCTCGACCGACACGCAGCGCGTCCAGGAATGCCACCTCGCCGTGGGTCACGTCCTCTGCGACGTGATCGAGTCGGCCCTGTTCGGATAGTCCAGGGTCCACAGTCCACAGTCGGGTTCCCCTCTTCCCCCCCCCGGGGGGCGGGGGGGGGACGAGGACTCTGGACTCTGGACTGTGGACTCGGGACTGTGGACTGTGGACAATCCGGAGGGATGCTCGCCCTCCTTCAGGCCGGCGGCGACGGGCCGGGTTGCCTCGGGCTTTTCCGGCTCCTGTTCCTGGGCGGCTGCGTCGGCAACCTCTTCTTCTGGTGGATCGTCCTGATCGCGGTCGTCGCGGCCGGGGTGCCGGTCGTGCGCCGCTTCCGGCTCTGGCAGGCCAAGCGCCGTTTCATCGAGAGCCAGGGGGCCAAGCTCCAGAATCCCCAGAACGCGGACGCCCGCTTCCAGCTCGCGACCCTCTTCGCCGAAGGCGGCTCCTGGCGGCGCGCGGCGGAGTACGCGGCCGAGGCGGTCCGCGTGGCCTCCGAGAACCCGCTCTACGAGGGCCAGGTGCCCTACCACTTCCTCCGGCTTCTCGGCGAGGCGCTCTACCGGCGGGGGCGGCTCGAGGAGTCTATCGACGCGTTCCGGCGGGCCCTCCGGGCGAAGTCGGAGCTGGGGCACGCCGAGGCGGTGTTCGGCCTGGGGCGCGCCCTCCTCCGGAAGGGCGAAGCCGGCGAGGCCCTCGAGCGGCTGAAGGACGCGGTCCGCGAGAACGGCTCGATCCTCGAGGCCTACTTCCGCTGGGCGCAGGCGGGCGCGGTCCTCGGCAAGCCGGAGGAAGTCGCGGAGGCGCGGCGGCAGTTCCGCGAGGTGGCGCGCGCCCTCCCGCGATTCGCCAAGCAGGGGCGCTTCCGGTGGCGCCTCGCGTTCTTCCTCTTTCCCCTCTCGAGGCATCTCGCATGAAGGCCGTCTTCCTGGACCGCGACGGGACCCTGGTCGCCGAGAAGGGCTACATCACCGTGCCGGAAGCCGTCGAGCTCGTCCCGGGCGCCCCCGAAGCGGTCTCGGCGCTCCGGGACGCGGGCTGGAAGGTGATCGTGTTCTCGAACCAGGCCGCCGTCGCCAAGGGACTGATCACCGAGGAGGAGCTGGGCGCCATCAACGAGCGCATGCTCATGATGCTCGGGGCGGAGGGCGCCGGGGTGGATGGAGTCTACTGCTGCCCCCACCATCCGGAGGGGGACGTTCCCGAGTACGCGGTCGACTGCGACTGCCGCAAGCCCAAGCCCGGCCTCCTCGAGCAGGCGGCGCGCGACCATGGCCTCGAGCTCGCCCGCTGCGTCGTCGTGGGCGACACGCCCCGCGACCTCCAGGCCGGACGCGCCGTGGGCGCCCGGACGGTGCTCGTCCTGACGGGCCACGGCGGGGAGACCTCGCTCGTCCCGCACGGGGCCGACCACGTGGCGGCCGACGTGAAGGCCGCGGCCGACTGGATTCTCTCGGGGGCCTAGGCCTTCCCCCTCACCCAAACCAAACTGGTTGATTTGGGTTCATTCGATCGAGAAGGGGGACCCAGCGGCTCGCAGGCCGCGAGGAGCAGGAGGAGGGGGAGGGCCCGCCGCATGTCGGGTAGGAACGGCCCGGAGGCGCGGGGGTTCAGCGGAGGAGCGAGGCCGCGAGCCCGGCGAGGATCAGCAGGGCCAGGATCCCCAGGCCCACCCACATCCAGGCGGGCATCGAAGAGGCGGGTCGAAGGCCCGGCGTGACGAAGTCGCCGCACCTGGGGCAGAGCGTCGCGTCCGCGTACATCACCGCGCCGCACTTCGGGCACCAGAGCTCGCCCGCCTCGTCCGACTCCGGGGCGTAGTCCCCCGGCTCCTCGCCGGAATCGTCGTCCTCCTCCGCCCCCCGGGACATCTCAGCGCTCCCTCGCCTCGAGTTTCCCGTAGAGGGCCTTGAGCCGCGGCCCCACGGGGCTCGAGGGGTCGGCCGCGCGGGCCTGCCAGAGCGCGGCCACGGCGTCCTCGAGGCGGCCGAGCGCCTCGTAGAGCGCCCCCAGGCGCAGCCAGAGATCGGCCCGGTCCGGGACGTGGACGAGCGCGCGCTCGAGGCGGAGCATGGCCGCCGGGGCGTCGCCCTTTCGCTCGAGGGTGGCCGAGGCGCCCGCGAGCGAGGCCACGTCGTCCGGGTCGCTCTCGAGCGCCCGCGCCCACGCGGCCGCGGCGCCCTCGAGGTCGCCCTGCCGGTCCAGGATCCGCGCCACCCCGCCGTGGCCCGTCGCGTGGGCGGGCTCGACGGCGACCGAGGCGCGGTACTCGGCGAGGGCGAGCTCGGTCTCTCCCCTCCGCTCGTGCCAGGCGGCGAGCGAGGAGCGGGGGAAGCCGCTGTGGGGGTCGGCCCGGCAGGCCCGCTCGAGGAGGCCGCGCGCCTCCTCCTCCGGCCGCAGCGCGGCCAGGCTCACCAGGGCCCGGGCGTTCTCCGGCTGGAGCTCGAGGACCTTCCGGTACTCGCGCTCGGCGTCCTCCGCCTTTCCCTGGTCGTGGAAGCAGACGGCGAGGTTGAACCTGGCCCGGACGTGGCCGGGCTCGTCGTCGAGCGCCATCCGGTACTCGCGGATCGCGTCGGCGAGGCGGCCCTGATCGTAGTACTCGACCCCGCGGTTGTAGTGGGAATCGAGCGGCGAGTAGGTTCCGCAGCCCGCCAGGAGGACGAGGAGGAGTCCCGCCCTCCTCACTTCGGGTCCTCCTTGTCGTAGCGCCGGGCGCGGCCCTTGAGGCGGAGCTCGGTCTCGTCGGCCCTCCGGAGCTCCTCGGGCGTCTCGTCGGCCCCGAAGAGGACCACGGACGGGTTCGCCCGGATCCGCCTCGCGGCGAGCTCCAGATGGTGGGCCGTGTCCCGGAGCCCGCGGATCGTCTCGTAGAGGTTGCGGTTGTTCTGGACGACGACGCCGTCGAGATCGGCGAGCAGGCGGTCGAGGCCGTCGGCGGTCTTGTGGAGGCGGGCAGCGGTCTCGTCGACGGTCTTCAGGAGCCGGGCGGGAAGCTCCTCCGCGCTCCGGAGGGCCGAGGCGAGCGGGGCGCGGGACTCCTTCACGGCCCCTTCCACCTCGCCCAGGACCTTCTCGGTCCGCTCGGCGGTCCGCGCGGCGACGTCCGCGATCCGCTTCACCTGCTCGTTCGCGGTGGCCAGGAGCGCCCGGCTCTCGGACAGGATCTCGGCGATGTTCTTCTGGTTGTCCGGGGTCCCGAGGATGCGGTCCAGGTGGACGAGGATGCGGTCGAGCTTCGCCAGGAGCGGCTCGATCGACGCGCTCAGGTCCGTGATCGCGGGGGGGACGACGCCCGCGAGCTCGGCGCCCTCGGGGGCGGGCCCGGCCGTCTCGGAGCCGGGGGAGATTTCCACGTACTTGGCGCCCAGCATGCCGTCCTGCTTGAGGACGAGGCGGGAATCCGTCCGGACGGGCGTCCCCCGGACCACCTCGAGGATCACCTTGACCTGGCCGAAGCGGTCGGAGGCGACCTCGACGTCGCGGATCTCCCCCACGCGGATCCCGGCGTAGGCCACCGGGTCGTGGGCCTTGAGGAACTTGGCGTCGGCCAGGTAGGCGTGGTAGAGGACGGTCTCCTGGAGGCGGGTCCGGAAGCGGCCCACCGAGAAGACGAGGACCACGAGGACCACGCCCGCCAGGACGACGAACGCGCCCGAGCGGACCTCGGTGATCTTGACGGCCATGTCGGATTCGCCTCAGAGGTTGAGGAGGTCGTTGTAGTACTCGTGCTCGCTCGACCGGATCTCGAGGGGGCCCACGGTGCTCCCGGTCAGGAACTGGCGGACGAGCGGGTCCTCGTTCCGGAGGAGGTCCGTCACGGTCCCCTGGGCGGCGATGCGGCCGCGGTGGAGGAGCACGATCCCGTCGGCGATCTCGAGGGCGCTCTGGATGTCGTGGGTGATCACCACGTTGGTGAGCCCGGTCTTGGTCTTGAGATCGGTGATGAGCTGGCTGATGACGGAGGTGGCCACGGGGTCCAGGCCGCTCGAGGGCTCGTCGTAGAAGACGAGGATGGGGTCGAGGGCGAGCGCGCGGGCGAGCGAGGCGCGCTTCCGCATGCCTCCGGAGAGCTCGGAGGGGAGCTTGAGGTCGGCGTCCCGGAGCCCGACGAGCTCCAGCTTCATCTTGACCATGATCTGGATCGTCTCGGGGGGGAGGGCGCTGTGGTGGCGGATGGGGAGCTCGACGTTCTCTCCCACCGTGAGGGAGTTGAGGAGGGCCCCCTCCTGGAAGAGGACGCCGAACTTCCTGCGCACCGGGGCGAGCGCGGACTCGGGGAGCCGCGTGATCTCGACCCCGTCGAGCCAGACCTCGCCCGAGTCGGGCTTCTCGGCCGAGATCAGGACCTTGAGGAGGGTCGACTTCCCCCCGCCCGAGGCACCGAGGATGACGAGCGTCTTCCCGCGGTCGACCGAGAAGCTCACGTCCTCGAGCGCCACGCGGCCCCCGTAGGACTTCCGGACGTTCCGGACCTCGATGAGGGGCGGCATCACTGGAGGTTCCGGAGGAGGGCCGTGAAGAGGCCGTCGACCACGATCACGAGGACGAGCGACGTGACGACCGAGATCATCGTGTTCCGCGCCAGGCCCTCGGGCCCGCCCGTGACCGTGAAGGCCATGTGGCAGGAGACGATGCAGATCACGACGGCGAAGAGGAAGCTCTTGGCCACGCCCGAGAGGAGGTCCTGGACGGTCAGGAACGCGATCGAGTCGCCGATGTAGGCCCAGGGGTCGATGTCGTAGGTGAGGCCCATGAGGCAGCCGCCCCCCATGCCGACCACGTTCGCGAAGATCGTGAGGCAGGGGAGCATGAGGAGGATGGCGATGAAGCGCGGGGCGACGAGGTAGCCCACCGGGTTGATGGACATGATCCGGAGGGCGAGCACTTCCTCCGAGATCGTCATCGTGCCGAGGCCGGCGGTGAAGGCCGCCCCCACGCGGGCGACCAGCACGATCGCCGTCATGAGCGGCCCGAGTTCGCGGGTCATCGAGACCGCGACCAGGCCCGAGACCTGGCGGACCTGGCCGTAGCGCTCGAGGACGTAGCCCGTCTGGAGGACGAGGATGACCCCGATCAGGAAGGCGACGAGGGAGACGATGTAGAACGATTTGTTCCCGATCGCCTCCATGAGCGGGAAGACGTGGCGCCGGAACTCGGTCCGCTCGCGGAAGGGCCCGAGGAGCGTCCAGTAGAGCGTCCTCCCGAGGAGCTGAGCCATGCCGCCCGCGGCGCCGAGGAAGGCGTGGAGGGCACGGCCGATCCGCGCGAGGAAGGGGCCCAGCATCCGTTCAGGCTCCCGTCATTTGGCGGGAGGGAGATAGTTGTTCCCCGAGACCTGGAAGAGCTTGTCCACGCGGGCCACCTCGAGCACGTCCTGCGCGGGCTTGGAGACCTCCTGGAGGGAGAGGATGATCTTCTCCTTCCGGGCCCACTGGATGGCCTCGACGAGGACGGCCACCCCGGCGCTGTCCATGCGGCTGACCTGCGCGAGGTTGAGGATGACCACCTGCGGCTTCTTCTTGAGGGCGGCCTGGATGCGCTCCCGGAGGTCGGGGGCGCTCTCCATGTCCACCGGCCCGCGCACCTCGATCTTCTTCGAGCGGATGGAGTAGGACGAGGTCCCGAACTGGAGCCGGTCGGTCCCCTTGGGGTCGCCCACGCGTGGAATCATACCGCATTCCGCCGCGATCGGGAAGCCTTGCGGTCGCTCCCCGGTTCTGACAGAATGCGACCGGGGCGGGCGCAGCCTCGGGGAGGAAAGGGATGTCGCCTCGAAGCGCCTCCGTCATGGCCCTCGCGCTCCTGGCCTCGTGCGCGGGCCCGCCCGGCCCCGCCGGCTCGGGACCCGGGGGCGACGACGCCCGTCGCCGCCGCGTCCCGACCTCGGATTACGCGCCGCTCGAGATCGAGGGCTGGACGGTCCTCGTCAACCGCCGCCTCCTCGGCGGCGCCGGCGAGCCGGCCCTCAAGCTCCTCCGCTTCAAGCTCGAAGAGATCGTCCGGACCGTGCCCCTCCTGGCCGTGGTCGAGCTCCGGAAGGTTCCGATCTGGCTGGGCGTGAACGACGGCCACGCGCCCGCCGCCGAGTACCACCCGAGCCGCCGCTGGCTGGCCGAGAACGGCTACAACCCCGACAAGGCCAAGGCGGTCGAGGTCGGGAGCGCCGCGAACTTCGTCAGGTGGTCGGTCGAGCAGCCGTCGATGCTCCTCCACGAGCTCGCCCACGCCTACCACGACCGCGTGCTCGGCCCGGGCCACGCGGGGATCCTCGGCGCCTTCGAGGAGGCGAAGGCCCGCGGCCTCTACGAGTCCGTCCTCCGCTTCAACGGCCGGCGCGAGCGGGCCTACGCGATGAAGGACGAGCGGGAGTACTTCGCCGAGGGGACGGAGGCCTTCTTCGGCACGAACGACTTCTTCCCCTTCGTCCGCGCCGAGCTCCGCGAGCACGACCCGCGGCTCTTCCGGCTGCTCGAGGAGGCGTGGGGCGCCCGCTGAGCGCGCTTGTGGTCCGCGGCCCGCCCCGTTAGAATCGCGGTGACCCGATGAGATCGCTGCTGGCGGTCCTGCTCCTCCTCGGGGCTCCCGCCCGTCCGGGGGCCGCGCCAGGCCCGGACGATCCTCCCTGGCGGCGGGCGGTCGCGGCGTCGTGCCTCGACTGCCACGGGACGGAGAAGCCCAAGGGAGGCCTCGACCTCGAGTCCGTCCTCGGGGCCGAGCCGGCCCTCCACGCCCCGACCTGGGAGAAGGTGGTCCGCCGGCTGCGGACGCGCCAGATGCCCCCCGCGGGCCGGAAGCGGCCGACCGAGGAGACCTACGGCGCCATGCTCTCCGGCCTCGAGACCGCCCTCGACGCCGCGGCGGCCGCGAAGCCCGACCCGGGCCGCACGGACACCATCCGCCGGCTCACCCGCCTCGAGTACCAGAACGCGGTCCGCGACCTCCTGGGGCTCGAGATCGACGCCGCGGCGCTGCTCCCCCCGGACGAGTCGAGCCACGGATTCGACAGCGCCACGGCGGGGACGCTCTCCCCGACCTTCCTGGAACGGGCCCTCTCGGCCGCCCAGAAGGTCGGCCGTCTCGCGGTCGGGACCCCGGGCCGCTCCCCGGGCGGCGACACGTTCCGCGTCCCGCCCGACGTCACCCAGGAGGAGCGCCTGGAGGGCCTGCCTCCGGGGACCCGGGGAGGCGCGAGGTTCCCTTACACGTTTCCGCAGGACGGCGACTACGAGGTCCGGGTGCGCCTCGCGCGCGACCGCGACGAGCTGGTCGAGGGCCTCACCGAGGACCACGAACTCCTCGTCCTCCTCGACCGCCGTCTCCAGAAGCGGTTCACGGTCCAGCCGCCGCGCGGGGACGCGCAGGGCCACGCCCGCGTGGACGCCCACCTCGCCGCCCGCATCCCGGTCGCGGGGGGCGCGCACGAGCTGGCGGTGACGTTCCTCAAGAAGCCCTCGTCCGTGGTGGAGACCCTCCGCCAGCCCTACGACGCGCGTTTCAACACGCACCGGCACCCGCGCCTCTCGCCGGCCGTGTACGAGGTCGCGGTCACCGGGCCCTACGGCGCCCGCGGGCCGGGGGACACGCCCAGCCGGCGCCTCCTCTTCCGGGCGGTCCCGAAGACGCCCGCGGAGGAGGAGGCCTGCGCGAGGGCCAACCTCGCCCCGCTCCTCCGCCGAGCCTTCCGGCGCCCCGTCACGGAAGAGGACCTGGAACGGGTCCTGAAGGTCGCCCGGGGAAAGGGCTTCGAGGCGGGGATGGAGGCTGCGCTCAGCGCGATCCTCGTCAGCCACGACTTCCTCTTCCGGGTGGAGCGAGACCCGGCCGGCCTGCCCCCCGGGACGGCGTACCGCCTGGGCGACGTCGAGCTCGCCTCGCGCCTCTCGTTCTTCCTCTGGAGCAGCATCCCCGACGACGAGCTGCTCGACCTCGCGGAGCGGGGCGAGCTCGGCCGTCCGGAGGTGCTCGAGAAGCAGGCGCGCCGGATGCTGGCCGACCCGCGCGCGAGGACCCTCGCCACGTCCTTCGCCGCCCAGTGGCTCCACCTCCGGAACCTCGAGCAGGCGTTCCCGGACGGCCGGCTCTTCCCGGACTTCGACGACAACCTGAGGCGGTCGATGCGCCGCGAGACGGAGCTCCTCTTCGAGGAGGTCCTGCGGGAGGACCGGAGCGTGCTCGGCCTCCTCCGGTCCGGCCACAGCTACCTCGACGAGCGCCTGGCCCGGCACTACGGGATCCCGCACGTGGTCGGGTCGCGCTTCCGGAGGGTCGAGCTCGACCCGGCGAGCCGGCGCGGCGGCCTCCTCCGGCACGGGAGCGTCCTGACCGTGACGTCCTACGCCACGCGCACCTCGCCCGTCCTGCGCGGGAAGTGGATCCTCGAGAACCTCCTGGGCACGCCGCCCCCCCCGCCGCTGCCGGACGTGCCGGCCCTGGACGAAAACGCCGTCGCCGCCGGCCTCCCCGTGCGGGAGCGCCTCCGGAAGCACCGCGAGAGCCCCGCCTGCGCGAGCTGCCACGACCGGATCGACCCCGTCGGCTTCTCGCTCGAGAACTTCGACGCCGTGGGCCGCTGGCGCGAGCTCGAGGCGGACCGCCCCGTGGACGCGAGCGGGGGGCTCCCCGACGGGAGCTCGTTCGAGGGCGTCGACGGCCTGGAGGAGGCGCTGCTCCGGCGCCCCGAGGCCTTCGTGACGGCGCTGGCGGAGAAGCTTCTCACCTTTGCATTGGGGCGCGCCATCGGGCATCATGACGGTGCGGCGCTCCGCGCCGTCGTGCGCGAGGCGCGGAAGGGGGACGACCGGCTTTCCGCCCTCGTCTGCGCCGTCGTCCAGAGCGTTCCGTTCCGAATGAGGAGGACGCCGTGAGCGGATTCGTCTCCCGGAAGGCCCTCTCCCGCCGCGCGCTCCTGCGGGGCGCGGGCGCGGCCGTGGCGCTGCCCTTCCTCGACGCCATGGCGCCCGCGATGACGCCGCCGGCGAAGCCGACGCGGCGCCTCGGGTACGTCTACATGGCGATGGGCGCGGACCAGTCCCGCTGGACCCCGCCGGGGAGCGGAGCCCTGGGGGCGCTCTCGCCGATCCTCGCCCCGCTCGAGCCGGTCAAGGCGAACGTCTGCGTCCTCACGAACACGGAGATCCAGAACGCCTATCCCGGCACGCACGCGACGTCGAACTCGTCCTTCCTGAGCTGCGCGCGGGCGAAGCACACGGAAAGCTCCGACTACCGCCTCGACACCACCGCCGACCAGATCGCCGCCCGGGAGATCGGCCGGGAGTCGCGGCTCCCGTCCCTCGAGCTCGCGATGGACAACCTCCAGGTCATCGGGCAGTGCGACAACGGCTACGCCTGCGTCTACCAGAACAACCTCTCGTGGTCGTCCCCCACGACCCCGCTCCCGGCGGAGGCCCACCCGCGGCTCGTCTTCGAGAAGCTCTTCGGCGAGGGCGGCACGCCCGAGGACCGGAAGGCGGCGCTGCGGACGCGCGCGAGCCTGCTCGACTTCGTGAAGGAGGACGTCGCGCGCCTCGAGCGGTCGCTCGGCCCGGCCGACCGCGCCGCGGTGAGCCGCTACCTCGAGGCCGTCCGGGAGGTGGAGCGGCGGATCCAGAAGGCGGAGGCGGAGGCCGGGGAGCGGCCGCTTCCCGACCTCGAGCGCCCGGCCGGCGTGCCCGCCTCCTACGCGGACCACGCGCGGCTCATGTTCGACCTCCAGGCCCTCGCCTTCCAGGGCGACGTGACGCGGGTGATCACCTTCCAGCTCCTCCGGGAGACCAGCAACCGGACCTACCCGGAGATCGGCGTCCCCGACCCGCACCACCCGCTCTCGCACCACGGGAACGACCCGGCGAAGATCGAGCGGCTCTCCCGGATCAACCGCTTCCACGTCTCGCTCTTCGCGGAGTACGTGAAGAAGCTGGCCTCGACGCCCGACGGCGAGGGCTCCCTCCTCGACCACGCGGCCATCCTCTACGGGAGCGGGATGGGCAATCCCAACGTGCACGACCACATCAACCTGCCGATCCTGGTCGCCGGCTCCGCCGCCGGCGGGTTCCGGGGCGGCACCCACCTGCGCTACGGGAAGCCGATGCCCCTGGCCAACGTCCACCTGACCCTGCTCGACCGGGCGGGAGTCCGCCTCGAGAAGTTCGCCGACAGCACGGGCAAGGTGGACGGCCTCTTCGAGCCATGATCCTCGCCCTGCTCCTCGCCCAGGGGATCGCGGACGCCGCGGAGCGGGCCGACTGGGAGGGCGTCCGGGCCCTGCTCGAGAGGGGCGCGGACGCCGGCGCGGCGCAAGTCGACGGCATGACCGCGCTCCACTGGGCCGCCTACCACGACGGGGCGGACGTCGCGGCCCGTCTGCTGAAGGCGGGCGCGAAGGCCGGGGCCGCGAACGCGTACGGCGTCGCCCCGCTCTCGCTCGCCTGCGAGAACGGCGGCGAGGCGATGGTCCGGCTCCTCCTCGAGGCGGGGGCCTCGCCCGAGACGGCGCTCCCCGGGGGCGAGACGGCGCTCATGACCGCCGCCCGGACGGGCCGCGTGGGGCCCGTGAAGGCGCTCCTCGACCGGGGCGCCCGGACGGACGCGAGGGACGACAGGGGCCAGACCGCCCTCCACTGGGCGGCCGCCGAGGGACATGCGGCGGCGGCGGAGCTCCTCCTCAAGGCCGGCGCGGACGCGCGCGTGAGACTGAAGTCCGGCTTCACCCCGCTGCTCCTGGCGGCCCGGAACGGGAAGGCCGAGGCGGTCCGGGTCCTGCTCAAGGCGGGCGCGTCCCCGAGCGAGGCCCTGGAGTCCAAGGCCCGCGGCCGGGGGATGGCCCGGAACGGGACGGGGGCCCTCCTGCTCGCCGTCGAGAACGGCCACTTCGAGCTCGCGATGGAGCTCGTCCGGGCGGGGGCGGACCCGAACGACGTGCGCTCGGGCTTCGCCCCGCTCCACGCCCTCACCTGGGTCCGGAAGCCCCATCGCGGGGACGGGGAGGACGGCCAGCCGGCGCCCCGGGGATCGGGGACCCTCACCAGCCTCGAGTTCGCGCGGGCGCTCGTGAAAGCCGGCGCCGACGTCAACCTCGCGCCCTCGATCCGGGAGGCGGGAGCCGGCCGGCTTTCGACGGAAGGGGCGACGCCCTTCCTCCTCGCGGCCCGGCGCGCAGACCTGCCCTACATGAAGGTCCTCGCCGAGCTCGGGGCGGACCCGCTCCGTCCGAACAAGGACGGCTGCACGCCCCTCATGACGGCGGCCGGGATCGGGACGCTCGCGCCGACGGAAGAAGCCGGGACGGAGGAGGAGGCGCTCGAGGCCGTCGCGTACCTGCTGGAGCGGGGCGCCGACGTGAACGCCGTCGACCGGAACGGCGAGACGGCCATGCACGGCGCCGCCTACAAGAGCCTGCCCCGGATGGTCCGCCTCCTGGCGGCCAAGGGCGCGACGATCGAGGTCTGGAACCGGAAGAACCGGCACGGCTGGACGCCCCTCCTGATCGCCGAGGGCTTCCGTCCCGGAAACTTCAAGCCGTCGTTCGAGACGATCGCGGCGATCCACGAGGCGATGCGCGCGGCAGGGCTCACGCCCCCGCCGCCCACCCCGCGCCCCGACCCGGCCACCCTCCGCAAGGGCTACGAGGACGGGAAGTAAGGGGCCGGGCCGGGTCGCCCCGCCGCTTCGCCTTGGTGTATGATGGGAAACGGGCGCTTGCCGTCGCAAGGGGGACGGATCGGACTCGAGCCTTCATCTATGGTCCCTTCCCCGGCGTTCCCGACGCCTCCAGGTCGTCGAATTCCGTGACCGAGTCGGCCTTGGCCCAGAGGCCGACGTAGCCATCCGAGAAGGTCGCGTCTTCGTGGTCGATGAGGAGCCTGTCGCCGACGTAGGCCTGGATCTTCCGGCCTTTGGCGACGACGCGGAGGGTGTGCCACTCCCCGACCTTCGGCGGCTCGACCTGGGTCGAGGCGATCTGCTTCCGCTTCCCGTCGATCATGGTGTAGAGCCGGAAGTTGTCCTCGAGGCCGTTCGAGCGCACGAGGTAGTAGTTCTTCGCGTCCTTCGCGCGGAAGACGATCCCGCCCGTCTGGTCCTCGTTGCCGGAGAGGGGCTTCACGCGGACGGAAACGTCGACGTCGGAGAAGCTCCGGTCTTCCAGGATCGCGACCGCCCAGGGCTGGGTCTCCGCGGTCTGGGCCAGGACGCCGTTCCGGCGGACCCACCTGCCCTCCGCGAACTTCCACTTCGGGTTGTCCTTCTCGAAGTCCTCCTTGATCTTGTCCTGCGCGGGGACGGAGGCCTTGGGCGTCCCCCCGGCCGGGGGGGGCGAATCGCAGGCGACCGAGACCGACACCGCGAGGGCCAGCAGCGCGCTCTTCATGGCATCCTCCCTTCCTACCGGACCGCCTTGATCCGGCGGTCGACTTCCGCCCAGTCCACGAACCTCGGGTACGCCGAGACGTAGTCGCCCTTCCTGTTCTTGTAGTCCACGTAGAAGGCGTGCTCGTAGCAGTCGATCACGACGAGCGGGACGCCGAGCACCGGGATCCCCACGTCGTGGACGTCGGAGACGAAGTTGTAGAGCTTCCCGCTGACGGGGTGGAGCGCCAGGATCGCCCAGCCGCGGGCCGACACGGCCGCCGCCTTGAAGTCGTCGAGCCACTTCTCGATCGAGCCGAAGCGCTTCTGGAGAGCCTCTCGGGCGCCCTCCCCGGGGTTCCCGCCCGCGGCGCTCATCCCGTCGAAGTAGAGTTCGTGGAGGATGACGCTGTTCATGGCGTGCACCTCCTCCCGCTTGAGTTCCCGGACGGGGGCGTAGTTGGCGCTCGCCTTCGACCGGTCGGCGCCCTCGAGCTCGCCCTCGATCTGGAGGAGGCTCTTCAGGGCCCCGCCGTAGTGGGCCTGGTGGTGCGGCGTGATCTGGTCCTTCGAGAGGAAGCCGGGGAGGACCTCGTACTTCAGGGGCTTGATCCTTCCCGTCACGAGGGCGGATCCGCCGCCCTCCTGGGACGCGCGGGCCGGGTCCGGGGCGAGGAGGGGGACCGCCGCCGACAGCGCCAGGAACTCCCGTCGAGACGCCATGGGATCCTCCTTACAAGAGCTTGGTGGCCAGGCCGATCGCCCCGCCGCCCAGGACGACGGCGATCATGCTCCAATGGTAGCGGATGATGCCGACGAACCCCACGGCGGCGGCCGCGAGCGCGAGGGCGTCGATCGTGCGGAGGTCCGGGACGTTGAGCGTCATCGGCCCCGCCGCCACGACGGAGACCTCGGCGAACACCACCCGGAGGGCGAGCCAGAGGGCCAGGTTGAGGATGACCCCGACCACCGCCGCCGAGATTGTCGCGAGCGCAGCGTCCAGGACGCGGTTCCCCCGCAGGCGTTCCACGGAGGGCGCCCCCGCGAAGATCCAGAGGAAGCAGGGGACGAACGTCACCCAGAGCGTGACGGCCGTGCCCACGAGGCCGGCCGCGAGCGGCGTCCAGCCCGCGGGGGGGTGGTGGTACCCGGCCAGGAAGCCGACCCACTGGACGATCAGGATGAGGGGCCCGGGCGTCGGCTCGTCCAGGCCGAGGCCCACGGTCATCTCCCGCGCGCTGAGCCACGCGTACCGGTGGACCGCCGCCTGCGCCACGTACGAGAGGACGGCGTAGGCCCCGCCGAAGGTGACGACCGCCGCGATCGAGAAGAAGACGGCCAGCCGGGAGAACAGGTCGTCCCAGCCCCGGGCCAGGCCGAGCGCGACGATCGGCCCTCCCCAGAGGACGGCGTGGACGAGGAAGACGCGCAGGGCGTGGCCGATCCCGGAGCGCCGGGGGGACTCGCCCGGGGCCGCGGCGGGCTCCGTTCCCGCGCCGTCGGGCTCGCCCGGCCGCACCCACGCCGGGCGCCAGCGTCCGGCCGCGAGCCCCAGGGCGGCGGCGGCCGCGATGATGGCCGGGAAGGGCGCATCGAAGAAGAAGATGGAGACGAAGGCTCCCGCGGCGATCGTCCAGAGCGCCGGGCGGCGGAGGCTCTTCCTGCCGATCCGGAGGACGGCCGCACCCACGATGGCGATCACCGCGGGCCCGAAGCCGTAGAAGAGGCCCGTCACCCAGTCGAGGTCTCCGTAGAGCGCCCAGAGGACGGAGAGGAGGAGCATGGCGAGGGCGCCGGGGAGGACGAAGAGGGTTCCCGCGACCACGCCGCCCAGGGTTCCGTGGAGGAGCCAGCCGATGTAGGTGGCGAGCTGCATCGCCTCGGGGCCGGGGAGGAGGTTGCAGTAGCTCAGCGCGTGCATGAACCGGTCGTGGCCGATCCAGCGCCGGCGCTCGACCAGGTCCTCGTGCATGATCGCGATCTGCGCGGCCGGCCCCCCGAAGTTCACGAAGCCCAGCCGGAGCCAATAGCGGAACGCCGCCCGCCGGGACGGTCTCTCGATCGCCGCCGGAGGGGCGGGGGCGCTCGCCGCCCGCGCGTCATTCGTCGCCGAGGACAATCTCGATCGCTCCCGCTAGAACATGATCTGGAACTGGAAAAGCAGCGCGTCCTCGTTGTCCCGGGTCTTGCCGGCGAGGAGCACGTCCTCGTCGTACAGGGTCCGGAGGTAGTTGACCTTCGCCTTGACGAACTCATTGGCGTACCAGGCGAGGCCGAAGGTGAAGGAGTCGATGCGGCGGGGGTTGTTCGTCACGAACGGCGTCAGGTCCCGGTCCACGTCCAGCCTCGACCAGCGGGCGACGAGCTGCCAGGCGCCGAGGTCGGGGTCCCTGAGGAACGGCCGGTCCGGCGTGACGCCCTTCCAGATCCGGGTCCGGTCGCCCTTCCAGGACTTCCCCTCGCCCGTCAGGACCCAGGAGGCCTGGACGTAGCCGCCGGTGAGATCGACGGTCGTCTCGTTCACTTCCTGCCGGAGGCGCATCAGCTCGGCGTTCACGGCGAGCGGCCCTTCGAGAAGTCCCGCTTCCGCCCCCAGGCGGATCCTCTCGTCCTCGATCTCGGTGGCCGGGAGGTAGGTGGCCCACGGGACGCGCGCCTCGGTCCGGAGTTCCTCGCCGGAGACGTCGGTTTCCTGCCGGCCCGCCGTGACGGCTCCCCCGAACTGGAGGCCGCGCCAGGGGTGAAGGACCAGGCGCAGCGCCGCGTCCTTGTCGCTCGTCGTGTCGTCCCCGCCCGTGCCGTTGTAGAACCCGAGGCCGTACTCCAGGATGTCGAAGTTGCCGATCACGGTGATCCCATGGTCCTCGGCGGGGACGAACTGGTTGAGGATCGAGAAGTTGATCGGGTCCATGTGGCGCTGGGAGGCCATCTCCTCGAAGGAGAAGGGTTCCTTCATGCGGCCGAAGCGGAAGCTGTGGACGTCGATCCGGAAGCCCAGCCAGGCTTCCTCGAGCTCCACGCCGTCCGAAGCGAACCTCGGCTCGATATGGAATTCCCAGCGGTCGAAGAATTCTCCGGAGAACTCCAGGCGCATCCGTCGCAGCACGAATTCGCTCTCGTGGGCGGCGCCGGGCTCGAAGAAGACGCCGTTCACCTGGAGGAGGCCCTCCAGGACGAGCTTCGCGTCCTTGCCCCGGACGAAGAAGCCCCCGTCGTAACCCGCCTGGAGGTCCGCCTTCGGGACCTCCGGGTCCTTCGGCGGCTCCTGTGCCAGGGCCAAGACCAGGACGAGCGCGCTCATCTCCCTCCCTTTCTCCGGAAATACTCGTAGAGGTCCTCGAACACGGCGGAGGCCCGGGCGAGCCGCTCCGGGTCCTCCGGGTGGGCCATGCAGATCCCGGCGACGACCCGGTCGATCCCCGGCGCCTCCTCCCGTCGGAACTTCCCGTCCTTGAGGTCGATGTCGTGGACGATCTCCGCGATCGCGCGGAGAGCCGGGTCCTTCAGGTTCATCCGCGCCAGCAGGGTTTCGAAGGTGCAGTCGTCTCCTTCGTGGGTGAACTCGCCCTCGAACATGTCGAAGCGGAGCTCCCCTTTCTTCGGCTCGTAGCCCTTCCCGGGCACGAAGCGGAACCTCGCCGCGGGGTCGATGAATCGCCGGATGAGCCAGGCGCTCGCCATGCGGTCGATGTGGATGCCTCTCCGGGTGACCCAGGTGCGGCCCCGAAAGTCCTCGGGACGGGCGGTCGCGGCCCTCGCCGGAACCGCGCGGGACGCCTCCAGGCGCTCCTTGAGGTCGGCGAGCGCGCGCTCGGCCGCGGCGCGCCCGGGAGCGCCGAAGAAGTCGGTTTCCCTGACTTCCGCGAGTCGCTTGGCGAGCCGTCCCAGTTCGTTCCGGACCCCGGAGCGGAGATCCTCGTCCGTCCCGCGGCGGGTCCTCGACGCGAGCCCCCGGCTCAGCTCGGCGAGCTCCCGGTATTCCGCGTTCCGCGCGTCGTTGAAGAGCTTCTCGACATCCTCGTCGCGGAGGCCGTCCACGAAGCGGGCCTCGCAGATCGTGGCGTCCCCGCCGCCTTCCCGGATCTCCCGGACCACCCATTGGAAGTGCTCGTGGGCCTCGTCGCCCCGGGGCAGGGCGTACACCGTGTTCTTGATGGCCAGGGCGCCGAGACGGTGGAGGCGCCGCCCGACCTTCACCCGCAAGTACGCGGGCTTCGGCGGGATCTGGTGGATGAGGAGAAGCCAGCGCCCCCGGTCCTGGGTTCTCATGCTGGGTGTATCATGATGTTCTATCACATATTACAACTGAATCTTCCACACGGGCGAGGGATTCGATCGGCCGGTCCGGGAGAGCTCGCCGGTCATGGGATATGGATGTACTGCCCCGGTTGCGGGTGAAGAGCCGCTGGGAGTCCGCCTACGCCCCTGCTGCGCAGGGGCTTCGGCGCGACAGCCTCCGCTCCGGCCAGCGGAGGCTGGTATCCCTTCGGATGGGCGCCATGAACCATTGAAGGGCTCCCGGCCGCGGGCCCTGTCAGTGTCGACTCGATACTACACCCGCACTCGGAAGCGGTACAAGCAGTTCGTGCTGGGCGACAAGCCCGGCGTCCTGAAGGATCTCGACTCCATCGACGAGCGCGCCTGGGAGCAGTACGAGAACTACGCCAAGCGCATCACCCCACTCGAACGGGGCGAGTTCTACCGCCGCCTCATGGACGAGAAGGGACTCAAGAGCATGTGCGCCCTCGCCCGGGCGGTCGGGAAGGACGAAGCCGCCATTCGCAAGTACATGAGCCTCCTCAAGTTGCCGCAACCCATCCAGGCCTTCCTCCGTGAGCACCGCACGCCCAACTACGTTCGGTACTTCAACGAGGATCATCTTCGGGAGCTTCTCACGCTGCCCGATCCCCGTGCGGCTTGGCACCGCTTCCAGGAGATGCGGGTCGAGGCGGATCGCCTGGGCCCCCACTGGTCCCCGGCCAAGCCGTGACGAAATCGGAGCCCCGGCCCATCGGGGTCGGGGCTCCCCCCCCTTCTCGGTGGGGCACCCGCCCGCCCCGCTCGTCGGGGCGAACGAGTGGTCCGCGCTCTTTGAAATCGAGGCGAGTACCCACCGCTGCGCGGGGAGCAAGGGCGTCCTTCCGGCGCGGCAGGGTCATGGCCGTCGACACGGCCGTCCGACCCTGCCGCGCCTGTCCTATTTCCCTTCCTTACTCCTTTCCCTTTGCCCCTCCCCAACCCACCCACCCAGCCGGGCGACAAACTACCACCTCGCTCCGGATCTTGGCGGGCAGGGGCGCAGCGGGGGCGCTCACACGGCGGCCGGCACGATGCACCTCGGCCGCCCGGAGGTCCTGGTCCCCAGGCTCCGACCAGAAAGCGGGATCGCGCGTGGTCCCGAGGGGACGGTGGAGCGTGCACGAAACGGCGCGGGATCGCGCTGTTTCGTGGCTCGCCCGCGGTTTTCCGGCACTTCCCGACCGAAAAAGTGCCGGCTTTCCGGGATTCCCGCCGGGGAATCCAGCTCTGAACAACGAAATCGCGCGAATTCTGAAGCGTGCGTCGGGTGGCGACCGCAGAGATGATCCAGACCGACCCACGGAGGTCAAGGAGGGAACGATGGGCGGTTTGAGCCAGATGAAGGCCGATCTGCACGACCGGCTCTGGAACGCGCAGCAGCGGTGGTTCGAGATGCGCGATCAGGGCTGGACCAAGTACGCGATCAAGACGGAAGGGATCCGGCAAGCGGGGGATCCCAACCTTCTCATGCGGCCGATCCTTTTCACGGGTCGCACGCGAACGACCTACGAGGGGGTCCTGAAGTGCTTCCTGGAGTTCGCCCACGAGAAGTTCGAGGTCCAGCGGCTGGACGACGTCGGTACCCCGCACGCCAGGGCCTTTCTCGACGACGCGATCCGGCGGGGCTTGGCCGCGAAGACGCTTCAGCTGTACCGGAGCGCGCTCGCCAAGCTGGGTGCCCTGACGGGCCAGTCCGCCTCCTTCGCCGCCCTGTCGGTCAAGTATGGAGATCGCATCCGGGACCTCGTGGCTTCGGAGCACCTCGCCGGGCCTGAGCGGGCGACGCCGTCTCTTGAAGTCGCCCACGAGGCCGTCGAGATCCTGCGGGAGTGGGACGATCGCCACCGCCTCCGGACGGGCCGACCCCGCGCCTACCACTTGGCCGCCCGCCTCCAGATTGAGACTGCCGCGCGCAGCGTGTCGGCGAGCACGCGGGTCACGCTGGGGGCTCTCAAGGACGGCCATCGAATCGCACTGGTCGGCAAGGGCGGCAGGATTCTCGAATGCGAGGTGTCCCCCGACCTCCACGCGGCCCTCCGGCGCTTCCTGACGGCGAACCCCGGGGGGCTGGCTGACCTGCCCGGCTACCGGATGGCCTGGCGCCGGGCGATCCAGACGGCGGGCGGGCGAATCACGGGAACCCACGGGCTCAGGCGAAGGTCGATCCGGGAATTCTACGGGGACGAGTACCGACGCCTTCTGGCAGGCGGCGCCGCTCCCGACGTCGCTCGGCGGGAAGCCCGCGCACGCGCGGTCGAGCGCCTCGGCCACGGTCGCGACCGCCGGGAGCAGGCGGCCTGCTATCTGGACCCGGCCGTGTGAATCTTGATCCCCAAATCGCTTTTCATGGGTAGATCGGCGTTCTCGTGCGAGTACATGGCATGGTTCCGCGCCTCCAACTTTCTTCCCCCCGAACGCGCCACCTTGTACAATCCGCCAAACGCCAAGGGAGGGGGTCACATCAACAGCGGAGACTCATCCAGAGCCCTTTTTCAAGGCTAGAAGCGGGGGGAAAGTTGGACACCGATACCTTTCAGCGGATTCCAAGAACCTTTGAACAATCCAGAGCTCAAATCGAGAAGCTGGTAACCAACTTCAACACGAACCGCAACGTCTATTTGGACTCGACCTACAAAGAAGCGCAGGTTCGGCAAGAATTCATTGACCACTTCTTCATCGCGTTGGGTTGGGACGTGCGCAACTACAAGCGTCTTTCACCCAACTCGCGAGAAGTACAAATTGAGGACTCACTCGATATTGAAGATGAACATCGTAAGAATCCCGACTACTCCTTCCAATACTGCAAGCATCTAAAGTTCTATGTCGAAGCCAAGAAGCCTTCCGTAACCATCAAGGCCGACAGGCGGCCGGCGTTTCAACTCCGCAGCTACGCTTGGAATCGCAAGCTAGAGGTTTCCCTGCTTACCAATTTCGAAGAACTTGCGATCTACGACGGGAGATTCAGACCTTCAGAGACGCAGGGCGCTAAGGTTGCCCGCACTGATTACTACACCAGCGATGAGTATCTCGACAAATGGAAGGGGATATGGGGCACCTTTTCACGGGATGCGGTTGAAAGAGGCGCCTTCGATAAGTACGCGCATACAGAAAAGAGGGGGACAAGCGAAGTTGACGAGGAGTTTCTAAGTGACATTGAGACTTGGCGTGATGTACTAGCCCGGAATATTGCCCTTCGCAATAACTCCATTACAACGGAGCAACTTAGAGATGCAGTTCAGCGCACCATCGACCGCCTCGTGTTCCTGCGGATGGCTGAAGACCGATTCATCGAGCAATACAAACGCCTCCTCCGGCTCACGGAAGGCGAGGATTCCTACAGCAGTTTCATCACGATGTGTCGCCAAGCGGACGCCAAGTATAACTCGGGTCTCTTTGACTTCTCAAGACGGGGGGATTCACTAACCCCGCAACTTCAAGTAGACGACTTGGTATTCGCGCCGATTCTGAGAAGGCTCTACCCCCCTCAGTCACCCTACCGGTTCAACATTCTGCCCATCGCAATCCTAGGCAATGTGTACGAGCAGTTTTTGGGAAAGGTTATTCGTCTAACCGAAGCGCACCAAGCAAAGATCGAAGAAAAGCCCGAGGTGAAGAAGGCGGGGGGTGTGTATTACACTCCCACTCACATCGTCGATCTAATTGTTCACAACACAATCGGACTTCAGATCGAGGGGAAGACGCCACAGCAACTGCGCACCTATCGTGTTATCGACATCGCCTGCGGGTCTGGCTCATTCCTGATCGGGGCCTACCAGTTCCTTCTCGACTATTACCTACAGTGGTACATGTCGAACGAGCCTGCCAAGTTCCCCAAGGCAGTCTGGCAATTCAAGGGGAGCTGGCGGCTAACCACCAACGAGAAGAAGCGCATTCTGACGTCCCACATCTTCGGCGTTGATATCGATCACCAAGCTGTCGAAGTCACGAAACTCAGCCTGCTACTAAAAGTTCTCGATGGCGAAACGGACGAAACTCTGTCGCCACAGCTTCCGGGTTTCGAGGATCGCGCACTGCCGGCGCTTGAGAGCAACATTAAGTGCGGCAACAGCCTAATCGCACATGACTACTTTGATGGCGAATCCCTTCGCGACACGAAACAACTTAAGTTTGTCAATCCATTTGACTGGGAAGCACACTTCCCGGATGCGCTTAAGAAGTCTGGTGGATTCGACGCAGTCATTGGCAACCCGCCATACATCGACTCTGAATGCATGACGGAGTACTACCCAGCTTGGAGGCAATACTGCGTTGGAAAGTACAAGGCGGCCTCCGGCAATTGGGATGTATTCTGCGTGTTCATCGAGAAGGCCCTTCAGCTATGCAAGCGAGGAGGGCTTATGGGATTCATCGTTCCCAACAAGCTTGGATCGACTCCGTACGCCGCCGGGGCGAGAGAGGTCGTTACCTCGGACAATACACTAGTGCTTCTGCGCGACTACTCGCGCGTACCGGTCTTCCCTGTCGCTGTCTATCCAATCGTAGTCACCGCGCGTCGCTCTAAGCCCGCGATGAAGGGCACCGTTCGCTATGAACGCATGCTAGCTGACAAGGGGGGCCGACTCTCCCGGACTGAGATGCACGACCTGGATTATCGACAGTACTTCGGAAAGCCGGAAGATCCGTGGCAAGTGTTCGCCACGATCTCGACGAGCACAGACCCAATAAAACGCATGCGCGAGAACCACCCCGCTCTGAGCACGATTTCAGACGTCACCGGAGCAGCTACCGTAGCCGAAGCCTATGACATTCAGGGGTTCATTCACGAGTGCCGACAGGCTGAACGCGGGCATCTGCGGCTCGTCAATAGCGGGACTATCGATAGATATCGGATGCTTTGGGGCCATAAGCCCTGTCGCTATCTCGGGAAGGTATTCGATAAACCAGTCATCAGAGAACACGACTTATCCAAACTCCCCACGAAGCGACTGACTCAAGCACAATCACCCAAGATCATCATCGCGGGAATGACCTTGAAGCTTGAATGTGCAGCCGACCTCAAGGGGAAGTATCTTGCTGGAAAGTCAACCACAGTGGTCATCACGCAGCTTGAACTCCTCTACTTGGCATCGATTCTCAATAGCCGTGCGGTCTCGTTCTTCTACGAACAGATGTACGGAGGGAACAAACTGGCAGGCGGGTACCTCCGTATCGGACCGCCCCAGATCGAGACCATCCCAGTTCCAGTAGTTAAGGTAGACGATAGGCGAGGCCAGGAGCTTGTGAATCAATTAACGGCGCTATCAACGCGCATGATGGAATTGAATGAGCTGCTGAACACTGCCAATACCGAACACGATAAAGCTGCGCTACAGCGACAGATCGCGGCGACCGATGGCAGGATTGATCCAGTAGTTTACGCTCTATACGGCTTCTCAAGGGAAGAGGTATCGCTCATTGAGGAAGCTGCGATGGGGTGATGTAGTCCCAAAGACGGTTACCACAGCCCCATCATGTGGCCGAGCATTGCTCGCCGCGCTTTCAAAGGATCGCGGCAGTTAACCTGAAACCGGCGGAATAGGATCGCCGCCTTGACCGCCGTTAGAGCGTCCGCTCTGACCAAGAACTGTCATGGACGCGGAATTACTGTCCCATCCGGGGAAGGGGAAAGCCCTCACCTTCAGGTGAAGCCTTCAGGAGGCCCGAAGGGCCGGAACCAGAAGGAGCCCCTTCCGAAATCATACGCCTCTCCTCTTCATCTTGGCGCGTCCAAAGTTGGTCGGCTTGCAGCCGACCGATCGCGCGCCGAAGCCACCGCCTTTAGGCGGTGGTGGGTTCACTTCCCGTTTATGCAGGAAAATCGGTAACAAATTCGCCCCCCTTCCCTGTTGGCAGCACCAGACGACGCCTCACCCAGGGCGGCTCGCTCCGGTTCCTACAACCCTGGAAGCTGAAGCGGTGTCACGGCCGGTGGTCCCGCATCCGGGTCGCTGACCCGATGAACGCCGCATCGTAACCCCCGGCCGATCGCCCGCTTGTGCAGGAGGGCGTCCGCGCGAGGCCGGTCCAGCGGGCCGTCCGG
>Ga0187893_10002908_pt1 | contig 36208 bp, 29 predicted proteins | sample MA1701074metaG_FD_139574 | JGI IMG/M metagenome (GOLD analysis project Ga0187893, IMG submission 139574) | White microbial mat communities from a basaltic lava cave in the Kipuka Kanohina Cave System on the Island of Hawaii, USA - MA170107-4 metaG ... | reverse complement strand
TCCAGATCACCAGAGTGTTGCCGGCGAAAAAGTGGGCCAGGTCGGTTTGCTCGGGTGTGCGAGCACTGTTGTTCAGGGCACCTAAAGCTTTGACCTCATTGTAATCCCTGGCATATTTGCGACTGGTTAGAGCTGGAGGCGGGTCAGCTCGGAATTGAGAGGGCCTGGTCAACAGGAACGGGGTCACATTGCCCAACCAGGGTATGGCCATAGCCAGGTTATTCGGCGGCGTTGGACGCCAGACTCCAAGACCCGTTCCACCTACAAACGGCGGCGGTGACGGATTGGGAAAACTTCCATCACAACCGCGGAGGGCTATGATTCCGGCAGCTGCCCGAGCGCCAACTTCCACCCCGGGATCGGTTTCCGAAAGCCCGTGGTTCAGCAAATACTCCTGGTAAGTCGTGTTTAAAGAGGTGGCTTGCAACGGGAAACGGTGCACCAGTACATCATGCGCTGCTTTTGCTGCTGCGGCCACGGGCGACCCTGAAGCTCCAGGAATTTCCACGTAGTAAGGCTGAAACCGACTCTCGATGGCCTGGACGGCGTCATAAATAGCGGCATGGACCATTGCCAGGTCGAGCACACCACTTGGACCTGGGCGGGCCCCTGTTAAGGTTGCTTGGACTGCGATCCCGTTCCAATCGGTTACAACATCGGCACGGATAACGTTTGGCATTGAGATCGAGATTGCAAGCATAAGGATCCATCTGGAAGCTTGAATTTGCAGTTTCATGTCGGGTTCCTTTCGTTAAGCTGAAATTGATTACTCAAAACCCTTCCACCACGGAGACTGAGCAAGCTCGCGAGTAAGCCACCAAGGACAGTTTTCTCGCTGCGGGCACCTTGAATTGCTCCAGCAGCGCCCGCACACTAAAATGAGTTTGTCCTGAAGGCGCTGCTTCGGGATTGAGGGTTGCTTCGCTCTTTCAATCGAGCCTTCAATTACTAAGGCGGGAAAAGCGCCCGAAAGGTGTAAAAGGACCTAAAGAAAATTTTTTATCCGCAGTTAAGCCCGTCAGAATTAGCGGCTGCCCCGGCCAGCCCGCCAGCTTAAGAGTCCCTCTACTGGAAATGTCGCAACCTGGGTCGAACGAAATTACTGGTCTACTTGAGGCATGGGGTGGGGGTGACGAATCTGCTCTGGAGCAGTTGATGCCCCTCGTGTATAACGAGCTGCACCGGATGGCTCACGGCTACATGAGGCGCGAGCACCAGGGCCATACCCTGCAGACCTCAGCACTCGTAAACGAAGCTTACTTGCGTCTGGTCAAATGGAAAGATGGCAGATGGCAGAACCGGGCACACTTCTTTGCGGTTTCGGCTCAGATTATGCGCCGCATCCTGGTTGATTTTGCCCGCAACCGCCAGTACCAAAAGCGCGGTGGTGGCGCGAGAGAAGTCTCACTCGACGAGGCTGCCTCTCTGACCAACTGCCATAGTGCTGACTTGGTCGCCCTTGACGAGGCGCTGAAGACACTGGAAGCCCTGGACGTGAGAAAGAGCCGAGTAGTCGAGATGCGCTTCTTTGGCGGGCTTTCCGTCCAGGAGGTGGCAGCGGTGCTGAAGGTTTCAGAAGAAACGGTTATGCGTGACTGGAGACTCGCAAAAGTGTGGCTTTTACGGGAACTGGTTCGGGAGTCTGGTGACAAACGTGAAGCCTGAACGCTGGCAGCAGGTGGAACAACTCTACCACGCGGCCCGCGAGCATAACGTTGAAGAACGGGCAAAGTTCCTTGCTGAGGCGTGTAGGGGAGACGAAGGTCTTAGACTTGAAGTAGAGTCGTTGCTTGCTTATGACGACCCGGCAGTGGAGTTTATAGAATCTCCGGCATTGGAAGTCGCGGCAAAGTTGATGGCCCAGGAGCAAGACACCAGGGTGTTGGCCGGCCAGACAATCAATCACTACCGGATCATAGCTCCTATTGGCGCGGGAGGTATGGGCGAAGTTTTCCTCGCCGACGATACTCGGCTTGCCCGTAAAGTAGCGCTTAAATTTCTCCCCTTGCATCTCACTCAAGACAAAAGCCACCTGGGACGGTTTGAACAGGAGGCCCGGGCGATTGCGGCCTTGCCGCACCCCGGCGTCTGCACGGTCCACGAAGTGATCAAGACGGAGGACGGACGTCACTGCATCGTAATGGAGTACGTCGACGGACAAACCCTGCGTCATCGCCTGGCAACTGGAAAGCTGAAGCTCGATGAAGCGCTGGATGTCGCCATGCAAATCGCTTCGGCCCTTTCAGCAGCCCATATCGCCGGGATCGTACATCGCGACATCAAGCCGGAGAATATCATCCTCAGACGGGACGGGTACGCAAAGATTCTGGACTTCGGGTTGGCCAAGTTGACTGAGCCGCAGGCAGAAGACGCAGAAGCCGAGACCCGCCGGCTCATAAACACGTCACCGGGGATGATCATGGGAACAGCAAGCTATATGTCGCCTGAGCAGGCGCGTGGCTTGCAAGTTGATGAGCGCACCGACCTGTGGAGTTTAGGCGTACTACTGTACGAGATGGTCAGCGGGCAGCAGCCATTTACCGGTCCCACCCTAACGGATGTGATTGTTGCGATAGTTGAGCGAGAGCCGGTGCCCCTAACAGAACACTCGGCGGAGGTTCCAGCTCAGCTAGAACGGATCGTTAGGAAGGTCCTGGCAAAAGATCGGGACCAGCGATATCAAACCGCCAAGGACCTGCTGATAGATCTTAAGTCGCTACGCCATGATTTAGCAGTAAAGGATGAAGTAGAGCGTCAGAAGCAAGCGACTCCAGATCTCCTGCCCGCCATCCCCGCCAGTAAATCCTCTCGGTCTCTTTTCCACGGGCTGGATAAGAATCGACATCTAGTTTTGACGGGCTTGGCCGGAACGCTTGTTATTGTTGTGGGACTCGCTGCCTGGTTCCTACTGGGCCAACGCACGGTTATTCTGTCTCCTACAGAAATTCGATCGCTGGCGGTTTTGCCGCTGGAAAACCTTTCCGGTGACGCGAATCAGGACTACTTTGCCGATGGAATGACCGATGCCCTGATTACCGATCTAGCCAAGGTCAGCGCTCTGCGAGTAATTTCAAGGACCTCCGTGATGCAGTACAAGGGGACCCGCAAGCCACTCCCCGAAATTGGTCGCGAACTGAATGTGGACGCCGTGCTAACTGGCTCGGTGGTGCGCTCAGGCGACCGGATCCGCCTCGCGGTCCAGCTGATTAACGCGGCAATTGACCGCAACATGTGGGCGGACAGCTACGAGCGGGATCTGCGTGATGTGCTGGCATTGCAAAGAGAATTGACGCAAGACATCGTCGGTCAAATCAGGATTCAAATTACTCCGCAAGACAAAAGTTTATTTGGAAACGTCAACCAGATAGATCCGGAAGCATATGATCATTACTTACGCGGACAGTTCTATCTGCACAGACAAAATCGGGAGGACAACGAGGCTGCTATCACAGCCCTGGAGCGCGCGGTTACAAAGGAGCCCGGTTTCGCCGCCGCCCATGCCGAACTGGCTCAGGCGTACTCCTGGAAACATTTTCTGTTTGTCCCAGATGATGGGCAACTGGCAGAAAAGGCTTTTGTGGCTGCTGAGAAAGCGCTCTCGCTGGATTCCAATCTCGCTGTGGCGTATTTGGCCCGCGGCCGCACTCTCTGGACGCCGGCGAACCGATTTCCACACGAGAAGGCAATCCTTGAGTATCGTCGTGCGCTGGCCTTAAATCCCAGCTTGGATGAAGCGCGAAACCAGCTTGCGCTTGTCTACAGTCACGTCGGGGCTTTTGAAGAGGCCCTTCAGGAATCACGCCAAGCCATCACCATCAACCCCAATAATAACCTGGCCCAACTAAGGATCGGGCAAACCTTGAATTTCCAGGGAAAATTTGAAGAGGCTTTGGTTGCGTTGCGGGCCATCCCTCAGGAAGTGAATCCAGCGATTGTTGGCTATCAGACTGCCTGGGCACTTTTCAATCTGGGCCAAACTCAGGAAGCGGTTACCCAGCTTGAGCAGCTATTAAGAGCTTACCCGGAGGATAGCGGCGGGCTTTTCACCAGTATGCAGGCAGTCATGGCCGCCGCGTCTCGACAAAACCGGGAAGCAGAGGAAAAGATCAATTTGGCTGTAAAAAGGGGCCAAGGCTTTGGTCACTTTCATCATACCGCCTACCACATAGCCTGTGCGTATGCCTGGATGAACAAACCTGAGCAGGCCATGAAATGGTTAGAGACTGCAGCTGACGACGGTTTTCCCTGCTACGGACTTTTCGAGCAGGATCGCAATTTGGACAACCTTCGACAGGATGGGCGCTTCGTCCGGTTCCTGGCGAAACAACGGAAGCAGTGGGAGCATTATCGGACGCTGTTATGACTACGCATACAATGATTTACGTTAATTTATTGACCTGACCCAAAGTAGGCGGACTAAATGAAGAGGCAGCTTCTCCTGACTTTCGCAGTTGTTTGCTTGGTAAACGGGCACTTTTCCTCCCTTTCGAGCGCCCAGAATCAATCTGACCAACGTCCGTATCGCGAAGTAGCGGTGACCTTCGATGATCTTCCGGGGGTCTCGATGCTTCAAAACCCAAGATGTACTGCGAAATTGTATTTCGAGCTGAATAGAAAACTTGTGCGAAGCATTACGAACCACCGCATTCCTGCCCTCGGATTGGTGGTTGAAAGCAGAATTTGCGAAAATCAAAGGAACGCCCTGGCTGATCTCCTCCGCATTTGGCTAGATGCTGGTCTTGAACTGGGCAATCATTCTTATTCGCACTTTGATCTCAACACCACACCACTAGAGCTTTACCAGGCAGACGTTATTCGCGGCGAAGCTACTACGAACAGACTGTTGAAGGAGAGAGGCAAGCAACTGAAATATTTTCGGCATCCCTTCCTGCATGCCGGAAAAGATTTGGCGACCAAAAGCGCGTTCGAAGAGTTCCTTAGCGAAAGAAACTACACCATCGCCCCAGTAACAATAGATAATCAGGAATGGGTCTTTGCCGCCGTTTACTCCAAGGCTTTGGATCGTAGAGAGCATGCGACAGCGCGTCGGATAGCGGCTGCATACCTCACCTACATGGACGAAATATTCGACTTCTTTGAAAAACTCTCGGTGGCCGTCATGGGTTATGAAATCAAGCAGGTGCTCTTATTGCATGCCAACCCACTGAACGCAGATTACTTCGATGAAATTGTGGCAATGATGAAGCGACGAAGCTATCGCTTCATCTCATTAACTCAGGCGTTGGAGGATCCTGCGTATCGTTCCCCAGATAGATACGCTGGCCCAAGGGGTCTATCGTGGCTTCACCGCTGGGCCCTGACCAAAGGGATGACGATACGAGAAGAGCCTCGTGAACCTGAGTTCATTGCCAGGTTATACCGAGAGTATCATTTGCGGGGTGGCACTCGTTAAAAACTTTGGAATGGAACCCCTTCCTTTGCGGACCTCTTACGTAGCTAATGGCAATTGTTTCATCTTCGTGACACGTGACAGGAGCTTGTCCGAAAAAGTTAAGATCGCCTTCGAAAGTTTCTAAGAAACGATGCGACACTTCAGTGTGAGTGTGTTGATTATCGCCGGTATTTTCGGTTTCCCATCCCTGGAGGCTGACCAAACTTCACCGCCACCGAGGGTGGCTGTGAACCTGGTCACCGACCAGGCCGAAGCCGTGCTCTCAATTCTCGCTAAGCAGGAAGCAAACCAGCCCCTCGACGATGGCGATTGGCAACGTGTTTTTCAAAGCGAAGGGTACGTGCGCTTAAAAACCCGCGAAACCTCGATGAATCGCTCGTTTGAAGATTCTGACTTCAGGACTTTCGTTCTTTCGGAGCAGCTCAGAAAACGGGCGCAGCGCCTAAGCGAAACTCTGGCGAACTGGAAGCGGGCCGACATTACACAGGCTTCGGTTAAGGCTTTAGCCTATTTGCCAGCTCACGCGCGTCTCAGAGCAAAGATTTATCCGGTAATCAAACCTCGAGAGAACAGTTTTGTCTTTGAAGTTAAAACTAATCCGGCTATTTTCCTCTACCTTGATCCTCTGAAAAGCAAGGACAAATTTGCTAACGAGCTGGCGCACGAACTTCATCACATCGGCTATGGGAGCGCCTGTCCCGCTTCGCAAACCACCGACGAGATCTCGAGATTGCCAGAAACACAGCAGGCTGCAATAAAGTGGCTTGGGGCTTTTGGCGAGGGCTTTGCCATGTTAGCCGCGGCCGGCGGCCCGGACATCCATCCGCACGCCGTGAGCAGCGCGGACGAACGAGCTCGTTGGGACAAGGATATCGAGAACTTCAATTCCGATCTCAAGACAGTCGAACAGTTCTTGCAGAACATCCTGGACGATCAACTAAGCCAGGACGAGATCCAAAAGCAGGGATTTTCGTTTTTCGGAGTTCAGGGACCCTGGTACACCGTAGGCTGGAAAATGTCGACCGTAATCGAGAAAGCTTTTGGACGCCAAAAGCTTTTGGAGTGTATGTGCGATCAACGATTGTTGCTGCCTGCTTACAACAACGCTGCGGCAAATCATAACCGCCGCGCGATTCAGCCGTTAGCTTTATGGTCCCAATCGCTTAGTAACAGAATCGGGCAGGACCCTTGAGATAGCAGGAGAGCCGGAACTTGTAAAAGGTTAGCGAACTGGTTTGCGCCGGCGCGCCGTCCACGATCGAAACACTTCAGCATCGCAACCTTAAAACTGGAGGCGGTGACGAAACTTGCCGAACCCAGGAGCCAGAGATGGATCTAAACAAACAGAAGAATGCCCTGGAGTGGCAAATTGGGATCTGGGATCAAATTTCAGGCCTGTACTTGAGCGAGACTGAACGTCGTTTTGTTCCAGTGGTTGAAAAAATTATCAATCGGGCGGGATTAAAGGCGGGCGAACGTGTACTTGATCTGGGGACCGGTACAGGCGCCGTGGCCATCAAAGCCGCGCAGCAGGTCGGGTCGAATGGTTATGTAACGGGAATGGATATCAGTTCGGAGATGCTGAACCTGGCAAAGGAAAGACTCGCAAATGCACCTATCAACCATATCGGCTTCTGTGAAGGTCGGGCAGAGTCGATTCCCGCGGCGGACTCGAACTTTGACGTGGTGCTTGCTTCCCTGAGCCTGATGTATGTGATCGATCGGGAAACAGCCGCGAAAGAGATCGCGCGTGTGCTTAGGCCTGGGGGCCGGCTGGCGGCGGCAGTTTGGGCCGCACCCGAAAAATGTGACATTGTGTTGTTTCAACAGACGGCCGGCAGCTTTGCCCCTAAGCCTCCGGCGCCAAACGTTGGGCCGGGCGCTTTGGCAGATCCGGGGCTCTTTCTTGAGCAGTTGGCCAATGCTGGAATCACTGCAGAAGTAGAAACCGAGGAACTCGGCTTTGAATTCGATCACTTTGATTTAGCCTGGGAAGTATTGGCTGGTGTTACCACAGCCAATCTTGACCCCAACCAGCGGGAAGAGGCAAAGCGAGCAGTTCGAGACCTAATGTGGCCGCAGGCCGATCAAGCCCGCCATTTCCGCAATGTTACGAACTTCATCGTGGGGAGACTCAAAACCTGAGTAAGGCGCCAAGGACGATTTTTGAGGGCTTCTGTGAGTTGATCTGGGAAAGGTAGCTGGACGGGAAAGGATTAGCGTGGTTTTTATCCATCCTGTTATCAATAAACGCTTAAGTCATGGATCGGGGAGTTCGTAATTAAATAATGAACCATCCGCGTGAGGGCCTCTGGCCGCCGGATTCAAAAAACGTTGATGACAATATAATAGTCAACGCGTCTGGAGAACTGTCACCTCTTGGAAGAAAACTCACATTCGCTAAAATTTGACAATGCGCAACTCGCCACCGGGGTGCGACTTCACTATGCAGTGCAGGGCGATTCAAACGGCCCGCCGATTATCTTTCTCCATGGCTACACTGACTCCTGGTTCTCATTCAGCCGCATCTTTCCTTATCTGTCAAAATCTTTTCGCTCGTTTGCCATCAGCCAGCGCGGCCATGGTGATTCCGAAAAACCAACCGGGGCTTATAGCATGTTGGGAATGGCGGAAGACATTCTGGCCTTCATTGAAAGTATGAATCTACAAAAGGTTACGCTCGTGGGGCATTCCATGGGGAGCTTAGTTGCTCAGGAGGTTGCACTCTTTGCGCCTGAACATTTGGCCCGGCTAGTGCTCGTCGGTTCGGCTACCAACTTACGCTCGGAGGAACTATTTGAGATGCAACGGCATGTCGACGGGCTTTCAGATCCAGTTCCGCAAGAGTTCGCTCGAGCTTTCCAGGTCAGTACGATTTATCATCCGATACCTGAGGACTTTCTTAACCAGGTCATCAGTGAGAGCCTGAAGCTAACAGCGCATGTTTGGCGCGAGGCCTTGCGCGGACAACTGGAGTTCGATACCACCGCTCGGGTTAAACAGATTAAAGTGCCCACTCTGGTTCTGCGTGGAGATCGCGATGAAATCTTTCCGCGAGATGCACAACAGGCAACTGAAGCTATCCCCAATGCCGTTTTCAAGCTGTATGCTGAAACAGGTCACGCACTTCACTGGGAACGGCCCAGGGAATTCGTCGCCGACCTGGAAGAATTCATCAAACGCACTTCATAGCCGGCCTATCGTTGCGCCACCTAACACTGAAAGCGTTGGCCAAGATGTCCTATAGAAACCTTGTACGTCTCCACAAGCTTTGGTACTCGTTCGTGTAGTTTCGTGTGATTTCGTGGATCGTCTGTTTGCGTCGCAACAAGATGCGATCCACGCGCATCACACGAAAATTGCACGAAACTACACTAAACTTACCCTTAATTAGCCGTGGTGGTTTCTTGGAAGGGCCGCCGCAGTATTGCAGTCCCATAAGTGTCACATGGGAGGTAATCTGATCCCCTTGTAAGAAATTAATATTGAAGTTCACGAAAAGGTCTTCTAAACCGTCGAGATATCATGAAACGTAAGCAAATATTGAAGTACTTTTCGATCGCCTGCCTCTTAGTTTGCCTTGCTCATGGAGTGACTGCTAATGCCCAACAGGTTACCCAGTCTGAGACCGTTAAGTCAGATGGCTTTGAGCTGTTGCGCTCGGCCAAATCAATCCTCATTCGGACAAAATCTGTCTTCTTTAAACCTGCCGCGCTCGAGCAGGCCTTGCTCGACCGGGAAGAGTTTGAGAACTGGGGCTTCCAGGTAACCAGAGAAGAGGCAGATGCAGATCTAATCATAGAGGTGGACCGCAAAATCTTCAGCAACAGGTTTGTCTACGTGGTACTCGATCCCACCTCAACCCGAGTTTTATTGGGAGGAAAAATTGGATCTTTAGGTGGGACGGTCGAGGGTCAAATTGCAGATGGGTTTATCAAACGTCTTAAACGCATTCGCCCGCTTAAACCGGCGAATGGCGGCTGAAAGTGCAAACCAAAACTCACTCTTAAAGGTAACGACGGCAGCAGGAAACCGGCGCATCTCAATCAGACTTTGCTGAATAGGCCGCCAAAGAATCAGTACAGAGGAATTGCAAAACTGCCGTCTCCGCTCTCCACAAAATGAAGCTTGTCTCCCTCGATTAGGCGGCAAAGTCCACGGATAGTTAGACTCTTGGCCGCTCCGCCTCTTGCAATTAAATCTTCCGAATCAGCCAGTTACTCTGCCCGGCCGTAAACGTTCCGACTGGGGATTCTTTTGTCTGCGCCGGTCTTGGAATAGAATTGGCACCGATTCATGATGAAACAACTCGTTATCTTGGTAGCAATCGGTTCAATTTTTGTCGGTTTGTCTGGTGCCAAGCCGGCAGGTGCTCCCGCGCATCCGAGTAAACTGTCCGCCGCTGAAATCCGCCTACCTCACAAAGAGCCAAAGTTCAAGTTGATCAGTACGACTTGCGAGAGTGGGTGCCTGGAAACTTATGAAACAAAAGAGGGGCGTCAGGTAACCTTTACCTATGCCTGCTTCGTTGGTTCACCAGAAGAGGTTCCCGCCGCTATACAGACCTTAATAGAGGATGGGAGAGTGCTGGAAAGACGGTGGCGGCCGATCAACCGATCTCGGCGAGTTGAAAGGAGTGTGGTGCTCTATCCCCGGTCAGGTCTCGCCAGGTCGGCTGCTATTTTCTTTTACCGCCCCGGCAAGCTCTGTTTTTTGCAAATTGAATCCGATTCATTGGAGCTCACTCTCGAGTTTGAACGAAGCGCGCGGGTGAGAAAGGCTCTGGTTAAGTGGGAATAATGAGGAAATAATTCGATGAAAATTGCCATCTTAGGTGCCGGTAGCGTAGGTGGAACGCTGGGTAACAGATTCAGAGCCGCGGGCCACCAGATCTTTTTTGGTGTGCTGGACCCACGAGATGAAAAGTATCGGAAGCTGCTCGCCGAAATGAATTCGAGTGTGCAGGTAAGCACAGTCGCTGAAGCCGCACGCAATGCTGAGTTCATCCTGCTTGCCGTGCCGTACGAAGCAGTTCCAGACGCACTACGACACTGTGGCGAGATAAAGGGGAAGATTCTGATTGACGCCACCAACCCACTCAGGCTCGAAAACGGCAGCTTGAAACTTTCTCTCGGCTACGATACTTCGGGAGCGGAAGAGATCGCGAAACTGGCCGCCGGCGCGAAAGTTGTCAAGTGCTTTAATCAAACGGGTTTTGGCAACATGGCTGAACCCCGCTACGAATCTCAACCGAGCGTCATGTTCGTCTGCGGCGATGATTCGAGAGCCAACGAAACTGTTCGTGGATTAGCAGAAACAATCGGGTTCGAGACCATTGACGCTGGAAAGCTGGAAGTAGCCCGTCTGCTCGAACCGTTGGCGATGCTTTGGATTCATCTTGCTTTCAACACTCCACTGCGACGCGATTTCGCGTTCGCGTTACTCCGAAGATCTTAGAAACAAGATCAATGCTTACGATTCGCAAAGCAACCCACAAAGACTGTCCGGGAATTGCAGAGATTCATACCCGTGCCGTCAGGGCAATTCCCGGAAACTTTTACCCTCCGGACGCTATCGCCCAGTGGTCCATCCCGCGAGCATTGGAAAACTATCAACAGGCGATCGACGAGAAAGAGTTTTACGTGGCAGAGAGAGATGGGGTGCTTATAGGGTTTGCAGTCCTGGTTAGCCAGAATCCGGAGATTGAAGCCGTTTACGTAAGCCCTGAGGCCAAAGGCGAGGGCGTTGGCGCCAAGTTGCTAAGTAAGCTCGAGGAAAGGGCCCGCGATTTGGGTCTTAAGGTTTTGCGTTTAAATGCCTCTTTGAATGCGGTGGCGTTCTATCAGCGTGCGGGGTTCCGGGCGTTGGAGGAATCCACTTACCGTTTGGCGACCGGGTTCGAGATCAGATGCGTGCCAATGATAAAGGAGTTGGGATAGTGCGATGTTCATAAAAACAAACACGGGGACTGTTTCCAGCAAATCGACTTTTGATCCTGCCCGGGCTGAAGCTTTCGCCGGCCGCCTGCTGCAAGTTCTGAACGATGGCGCCCTCTGCCTGATGGCGTCAATCGGCCACCGCACGGGGTTGTTCGATTGTTTGCGCGATCAGCCGCCGCTGACGTCCGAGGAGATCGCCTCGCGGGCTGGTTTAAACGAGCGTTACGTCCGCGAATGGCTCGGAGCAATGGTGACCTCAAAAGTAATTACAGTGGACCCGGAAACACATCTGTACCAACTGCCCGCTGAGCACGCAGCCTACCTGACCCGAATAGCCGGTGTCGACAACTTAGCGGTCTTCACCCAGTACATTTCAGTCCTGGGCAATGTTGAAGATGAAATAGTGGAATGCTTCAAAAATGGGGGCGGTGTGCCTTATGAAAGCTATGTACGGTTTCATCGAGTTATGGCTGAAGACAGCGGCCTGGCGGTGCTCCCAAACCTCGAATCACACATCCTCCCGCTAGTCCCGGGCCTGGTTGAACGACTCGGGCAGGGCCTGAGTGTGCTCGATGCAGGATGTGGAAGCGGTCGCGTCCTAAACCGAATGGCTGAACTCTTCCCAAGCAGCCACTTTGTGGGAATGGACCTGTCCGCGGAAGCAATTACCGCCGGCCGCAATGACGCCATTAAGAGGCAGCTCCGGAATGTAGAGTTTATCCAAATCGATCTGGGCAACTTTGACGAAACGGCTGATCCGGATTCATTCGATCTGATCACGACTTTTGACGCGGTCCATGATCAGGGCCAACCACTCAAACTGTTAAAGGGAATCTATCGCGGGCTAAAAAGCAATGGCGTTTATCTCATGCAGGATATTAAGGGTTCAAGCTATGTTCATCAGAACATTGAACATCCAATGGGCACCTTTCTCTACACAGCGTCTTGTCTGCACTGCATGACCGTGTCACTGGCGCAGGGCGGCGAGGGTCTGGGAGCCATGTGGGGTGAGGAGAAGACGCGAGACTACCTGAGGCGTGCCGGGTTTAGCTCAGTTGAGACTCATCAGCTGGAACACGATATCAACAATAACTGGTACGTTGTCCGAAAATAGTGGTCGGTAAATATCGATGGAAGATGGGGTCGAGGATCAATGGAAACGACAGGCAAGAAACTTGTTCATTGTTAGCAAGCCATCCCACTTTGGGAATTATCGACATTGCTGTTAATGTGCCGAACACGACGCCACCCTCCTCGCTTTCGATGTGGACACAATTGGGCTCGAGCAGTTAGGCCATCCCAGCTGGGATCCCCTCTGTTTTTCGTCGGTCGAAGGATTGCTCTATTATCTGCCGGCCATGATTCGCCTGACCCTGGATAATATCGAGGACCGACAGAATAGCTATTTGGACCAATTTCTCTTTCATCTAATTCAAGATGGACGTGACAACAGGCTGGTTCTGGCGTGCAGCTGCGAGCAACGCAATTTCATTGCAGCTTTTCTTGAATATTTGATCAATAATTACCCCTCCCAAATTGAAGCGGAGGCCCAGCTTCCGGATGAAATTCTGCGGGCGCATGAAATCTGGTGCGCTGTCTAGTAACATCTGGAAGTTCCAGAAAACTCGGGACAAGTTCCACCCTGTAGCCAAAGGAGTGACTACGATGAAAAAGTCGATTCGACCCCTTTTATTTGCTCTGCTGGCGCTTTTTCTCGGCTGGTCATTTAGTTGCGCTTCCCCTCCCAAGCCCCCCAAGACAGTAAAAACGGTAGCTTTTATAACCAACAATATTTCCGATTTTTGGAAGATTGCCCAGAAAGGGTGCGAAAAGGCAGACGCGGAATTGCAGAATATCAACGTTGCGTTCAAATCCACCAACGACGGCACGGTCGAGGAACAGAATCGGCTGATACGCCAGTCGCTGGACCGGGATGATGCCGATGCTATAGCTGTCAGTCCTATCGACCCATCCTCACAGAAGAAATTAATCAATGATGCCTCCAAGCGAGCCCTACTGATCACCCAGGACAGCGACGCGCCGGAAACTGACCGTGCCCTCTACATTGGCGCCGATAATCGGGTCGCCGGACGCCAGGCAGGTGAACTCATCCGCAGGGCTTTACCACAAGGTGGAAAAATTATGGTCTTTGTGGGCAAGAGCGAGGTACAGAATGCGCAGGAGCGATATGAGGGATTGAAGGAAGCGGTGCGCGGATCCAACGTCGAGATAATCGACTTGATGACCGATAATGCCGATCCCACAAAAGCCCGAGAGAATGCTTATCAGGCATTAAAAAACCATCCGGACATTGCCGGAATGGTTGGTTTGTGGTCATACAACGGGCCCGCAATTGTCCAGGCTCTTAGACCAGAAGGAAAACTCGGAACAGTAAAAATCGTCTGCTTTGACGATGAGCAAGCCACCCTCGCAGCCATTAAGGAAGGCGTTATTTTTGGCACGGTAGCCCAGCAACCATTTGAGTACGGGTACGAGGCAGTTAAGACTGCGGCCAAAATTCTTGAAGGGGACCGATCGGTAATCCCTGAGAACAAAACAATTCTAATTCCTACCGTAGTAATCACGCGCGAGAATGCAGAAGAGTACACCAGGAAATTAAACCAACTACTAGGCACCTGAACAAACACAGAATCAATTATGGCAGATAGAAAAGTCCTGGCGATTCTGGTCGGTGGGGGTCCGGCGCCGGGGATAAACGCCGTCATTTCCGCGGCAACCATCGAAGCCATAAACGAAGGCTTGGATGTGGTCGGCGTTCAGGACGGCTTCAAATGGCTCGTCCGCGGCAACACCACAAAGATCCGTCAGCTCAGGATTGAGGATGTCTCGCGTATCCACCTGCAAGGTGGTTCAGTCCTCGGCACAGCCCGAGATAATCCCACTACTTCTGAAACAGCAATTAATACCGTCGTCGACACTTTTCGGTCTCTGGGCGTCAGATATCTGGTGACCATCGGCGGTGACGACACGGCCCTGTCATCCAGTTACGTGGCAGAGCGATCGGACCACGAGATCAGCGTCGTACACGTGCCCAAAACCATTGATAATGACCTCCCCTTGCCCGGGCACATTCCAACCTTTGGCTACCAGACCGCTCGTCACTTCGGGGTCGAACTTGTACAAAACTTGATGGAAGATGCGCGCTCGACCAAGCGCTGGTACGTTGTGGTGGCCATGGGGCGAAAGGCTGGCCATCTGGCGCTGGGCATTGGCAAGGCCGCCGGCGCTACCCTGACCCTGATTGCCGAAGAATTTCCGGCAAACACGATCCGGTTCTCGGATATTTGCGACATTATCGAAGCCGCAATCATTAAGCGCCGGGCCATGGAGCGACACTTTGGGGTGGCCGTCCTGGCCGAAGGTCTAATCGAAAAACTGGAGGCCAAAGAACTCCAGGAACTACAGGATGTTGAGCGAGATGATCACGGCCATATCCGATTCGCAGAAGTAGATCTGGCCCGTAAGGTCAAGGTAGAAGTGCAGGGTCGCCTGAGTCAACGGGGCATTCGAGTGACCATCGTTAATAAGAATATTGGTTACGAGTTGCGTTGCGCCGATCCCATCCCATTCGACGCTGCCTACTGTAGAGATCTGGGTTTTAGCGCTGTCAAATTCCTCCTGGCTGGTGGGAGCGAGGCGATGATCAGCATCCAGGGAGGGCGCATGACACATCTGCCCTTCAATGAAATCCGCGAGCCCGGAACAGGTAAAACCCGAGTGCGTATGGTGAATGTCGAGAGCGAAGGGTATCGCGTCGCCCGCGAGTACATGCTACGGGTGGGGGCCAGAGATTTTGAAGATCCTGCCTGGATCGAAAAGCTGGCCCTGGCCGGGAACATGACCGCGACTGAGTTTAAGAACAAATTTGGGAATCTTAAGTAATCCGGAAATTATGATTCCACTAAAGAAAATCGGCATTTTGGTTGGTGGGGGCCCTGCTCCCGGCACCAACGGTGTAATTTCAGCAATAGCGATTGAAGCGATTAAAAGCGGCTGTACTCCGATCGGGATTCACGATGGCTTTGAATGGCTGGCCCAACGCTACACAGACGAACAACACGAACTGACAATTGAGGAATGCTCGCGCATACACCTGCAAGGCGGCGTTTTGCTAGGCACCTCGCGCACCGATGTCACTTCCAGTCACGAGACAATGGAAAACTCCATCGCCGCCTTGAAGAAGCTGGGGGTCGAGGCCCTGGTTACGATCGGAGGAGACGACCTGGTGCGCAGCTCTGCGGCCATTGAACGCGAAACCAACGGCTCGATCAAGGTCGTTCAGGTTCCCAAGAGCATCGACAACGACTTGTCCCTGCCGCTTTCGGTTGCGACTCTCGGGTACGAGACGGCGCGCCATATAGGAGTTGAACTCATCAAGCGGTTGATGGAAGACGCGCGCACCACCGGCCGCTGGTATCTGGCCGTAACCATGGGAAGGCCCACTGGCCATCTAACTCTGGGAATCGGGAAAGCCGCCAGTGCTACCTGCACCATCATTCCAGAGGAGTTCGACCGAACGATCTCGCTGGCGGACGTGGCCGATATTGTAGAAGGATCCATTATCAAGCGGCGCGCCATGGGTAGGTCCTACGGCGTCGTGCTTTTGTCTGAGGCCTTAGTTGAGCATTTTGATCCTGAGGAAGTGGTTGAGTTACAGGATGTGGATCGAGATGCTCAGGGAAACATCCGGGTAGCAGAAGTAGATCTTGGACGCAAGGTCAAGAACGAAGTTCAGGTGCGCCTTGAACGCCGCAACATCAAAGTCACTATTGTTGATAAAAGCATTGGCTACGAATTACGGTGCGCCTCGCCCATTCCTCAGGATGCTGAGTATGCTCGAGATCTCGGTTACGCGGCCTTTAAGTATTTGCTGCAGGGTGGGAGCAACGCGATGATCACTATCCAAGGCGGCGAGTTCCAACCCGTTCCCTTCACCGAGGTAATGGACCCACAAACCAACCGCGGCCGGCAGAGGTTTGTGGACATTAATACCGAGAGTTACCAGGTAGCCCGGGACTACATGGTCAGAATTGGAAAGAAGGACTTTGTTGACGAGGCCTGGGTTCGTTCCCTGGCGAGCGCCGGCGGGTTAAGCGAGACCGAGCTGATCTCGCGGTTTGGAAAGTACGGAGAAATAATGACTTAGGAGTGATACCGGCGGCTCACTGACTCGAACGTGCCAAACAAACAATCGAACAACGGTGTGGTTACCCCGAAACGCCGATTCGGAGTTTCGCCGTGATGCAGCAGGTGATACTTCTTCAGGTACCTTAGGACTCGTAGATGGCTATCGCCATGGTGTGCCTTGTAGTGCAAGAACTCATAACTCAGGTAGCCCACCGACACGCCGAAAAAGAGATATGCAGCGATCTGCCAGCTGCTGAAGATGATCCACCCCAAAGAGAAGTAGACAATCGACACCGGTGCGCTCATCCAGAAACTCACGAAGAGTTGATCCACCCCCTGGGGATCGTCGTGATGCGCCAAGTGCAACGCGTGGATCGGCCCATAGCTTCCCCGGCGATAATCCGCGTGGAAGGCGAATCGGTGCATCAGATATTCGCCAAAGCTCCAGCTCAACAGACCAAAAGCGATGAGGAGCAACCGACTGGCCACCGGACGGTCTTCGCTGCTGGCAGCCATCACCAACAGGCTGGATGCTAACAGCGCGTAAAGCCAGAACGGCGTGAATTTCTTCCAGGGATTAATGCCCACTACCTACTCCCCCTGTTTGGACGTCCGCCTTCTTCGGGAAGTTGCTTTGGTGATTTCTCCGGAGCGGGCGGATCGAAGCAGCCTGATTAGAGTGTTGAGGAGGCCAGAGCCCGACACTCTAGAGGTGTCGCCTACTAATAAAGTGATAATAAGGTCCTATTTTCAGGAATTTCGAGGATAAGTGTAAATTAACATTAAGTTCAGGTAGGACGGCTTCGGATTTGTCTTTTACGAGGATTCTTTGCTGAGTCTAACGAGTCAAATGAGAACAATCCTGACAATCTTCCAGGTTCTTGTCCTTTCCACAATAGCTTGTATTAAACAAGACGCCTCGGTAAATCAGGCAGCCAGTAATCATTCGCCTGGTCCTGCCGTCGGCAATCAGAACGAGAAACTGCGGCGGCAGATCGAACAGATAGCGACCACAGCAAAAGGTCGCGTGGGAGTCGCGGCCGTCGTATTGGAAACGGGAGAATCCGTTTCCTTGAAGGAAAACGATCGCTTCCCGATGCAGAGTGTCTATAAACTTCCAATTGGAATGGCAGTTGTACAGCAGATCGACTCTGGCGTCATGAGCCTTGATCGGGAAGTGAAAGTCGGGATTGAGGATTTTGTGAATAAGGGTCAGCATAGCCCTATTCGCGACAGGAGGCCAAAAGGCGCCGTCTTAACCGTCAACGAGTTATTGCGCCTAATGGTTTCTGAGAGTGACGGCACGGCCTGTGACGTGTTGTTGAAACTCATCGGCGGTCCTGAGGCTGTAACTGAGTTTCTGGGTCTGATCAAGGTTGAGGGTGTGATCGTCGCTAACACAGAGAAAGAGATTGGTCGTGACTGGGAGACTCAGTACCGAAACTGGGCTTCACCCGCGGGTGCAGTTGCCCTACTGCGGGCCCTTCATGAACGGCGAGGACTTTCTGAATCAAGCCAGGCCTTGTTATTGAAATACTTACGGGAAACATCCACCGGCAAAAAGCGCCTGAAATCGCTTTTGCCACCAGAGGCTGTTGTGGCCCACAAAACAGGCAGTTCGGGGATGTCGAAAGGGGTCAGTGCAGCCACAAATGATATTGGGCTGGTAAGCTTGCCAGACGGCAGGCATTTGGCGATTGCGGTATTTGTGTCCGATTCAGTTGCCCCCGAAGCGATCCGCGAGGAGGTAATCGCACGAATTTCGCGAGCAGTATGGGACGAGTTCACCTAGGATGATCTCCACCATGAAGATTATTTTCGCTCTTCTTTTCCTCTCCCTGTGCCTCGCGGCAGGCGCACAAAACGAACCTGAGATTCGCGTTTCTTTTATTCTCATGTCTCCGGATCTTCCGAATAGCAGCACTGTCTTCATTACCGGGGGAATCCCACAACTGGGATTGTGGGACCCGGGTAAAGTGAGAATGGAGTCCAGGGGCGATCACACCTGGGGCAAAGAAATTGTTCCCAAACGCCCGATGTCGATCGAATACAAGTACACGCTCGGCTCGTGGCAGCATGAGGGTGCACAGGCCACCGGGGCGCCTCTATCCAATTTCGTTATTCACGTATCGAGTAGCACCACGATCAAGGACACGATTCTCTTCTGGACAAAGGGTAACCGGCAACGCGTCAATCAGGGGCAGATTACGGGAACCGTCAGGTATCATCGCTCGATGAAGGGGGAAAACATTGCGGCCCGGGACGTCATCGTCTGGCTGCCACCGAACTATGAAAGTGCGGCGAACGAGCGTTATCCGGTTATCTACATGCACGACGGGCAGAATATTTTCGACCCGGCAACCAGTTCGTTCGGCGTGGACTGGGCAATTGACGAGACAGTTGACGCCCTCATCAAGAAAAAGTCTATTCCTCCGGTCATTGTGGTGGGAATCTACAACACTCCGGATCGCTTGCACGAGTATACTCCGGGAGAAAAAGGCACCGCGTACATGGATTTCGTGGTACGCAAGCTAAAACCCTTCATTGATTCTACCTATCGAACCAAACCTGGCCGCGAGCAGACTATTGTTGGTGGTTCCTCGGCCGGGGGAAATATTTCATTTATGCTGCTTTGGAAACATCCGGACATTTTTTCCAGGGCGATTTGCATGTCGCCGGCCTTCAGGGCGCCTGATTTTCTCCCAGTCTCGTGGGATCTGGTGAAAGTCGTGCAAAGCTCAAATGGCAATCCGCGAAACGTGTTCATCTATCTGGATAATGGCGGAGTCGGGTTGGAACGAGAGTTACAGCCAGGGATAGACGAAATGCTGACAGTTTTGAAAGGCAGGGGTTACAAAGCTGAGTCAGATTTCGTGTTAATCCTCGATGCGAATGCCAAACACTCTGAGGCTGACTGGGCCCAACGTTTTCCCAAAGCTTTGCTGCTGGTGCTGGGGAATCTGCCACCTAAAGGAGAATAGATGAAAACTCGCTCGCTATATTTTTCTTTAGTCATCGCATTGCTCGCTTGGGTCGGTCACTCTCAGGGCCAGGAACCTATGGGGGCCAAACCAAAGAAGGCTCGCACCCCGGAAGATTACCAGGCACGCACGCTAAAGGACGTTGGAACTCACGAAGGCAAAGGACACAATCTTGGAAATAAAGAAGAAACGATGGTGGTGATATCCGATCTTCTCCCCTCACGAGTGCGGGTCACCTACGAAGGCTCCGAACGATTATTTCTGCCGGTTAAGAAAGAGGTCTTGCGCCAGTGGGCCAGACTTTACGCCGGCGCTCCGGAGGCTTTGACGCGGCCCTACCATACAGAATTGCTCTTCACCGAAGATAGGACGAACTACTGGCTAGCAGTTAGAGAGGACTCTTTACCGCAGATTAGGCAAGAGCTCCGCCCTGGTGACCTCCTGGATCTCTTTGTAATTCGAGTAGGGAAGGCAAAGACTTCCACCGAGTGGCAGCCGGTAATTCTGGTTGAGGGATTGCAGAAAGCGAAATGAAGCCCTTCGCAAGTGTTTCGTAACGATAAATAACCGGGCTCAAACTTAAGGACTTTGTAAACCAAACTCCTTAGCACCATCACCGGGCATCGGGGTATAGATAGTGGGTGGGATGTTGAGCTCTTTCTCGTAACGCCAGGACACTGCTTTCTTAAACTCATCCAATGAGTCTCGGTGCACCAGACTGACGGTCGAGCCACCAAAACCACCTCCAGTCATGCGCGAGCCCAAGACACCTTCGCATTGCAATGCCAACTCAACCAGCAAATCGAGCTCGCGACAACTTACTTCGTAGTCGTCGCGCAAACTCTGGTGCGACTGGTTCATCAGACGCCCGAATTCGACCAGGTTATCTGCTCGAAGCGCCTCGGTTGCAGCCAACGTACGTTCGTTCTCGCTCACGACGTGACGACACCGCTTGCGAATCACCTCGGGTAACAGAGATTCGTACCTTGCCAGTTCTCCCAAATTTACATCGCGTAGGTCCTTGATCTCGGGCAACCCTTCTCGAAGCAACTCCACTCCGCGTTCGCATTCCAGGCGGCGGGTATTGTACTCGGATGAGGCTAATTGATGCCTGACATTCGTATCGCAGATAACCACCACTACGGCCGAAGTATCAAACGGAACCGCGGTCGCCTCAAGCTTTCTACAATCAATCAAGAGTGCGTGGCCGGCGCGCGCAAGGGCTGAAACGAACTGATCCATAATGCCGCACTTGATTCCCACAAAGTTGTGTTCTGCCTTCTGCCCTGTCAGAGCCAGCTCGACTTTGTCGATCTCTCTACCGGCCAGCGACGCCAGCGCTAATCCAGTAGCCACCTCCAGCGCTGCTGAAGATGACAGGCCTGCTCCGCGTGGCACATCAGAGAGGATCATTAAGTCTGCGCCGGGCAAATGTGCCGGACGGTCCAATTCGCGCGCCACCCCTTCGACGTAATCCAGCCAGAGGTGCCGCAAGGGTTGTCCGGGCGAGTTGAGATCGAAATCGCCTTCCTTATGTAGATCCAGGGAAAAAACTCTTACCCACCTGTCCTGCCGCGGGGCTGCGGCCACCACAGTCTCGCGATCGATGGCCATCGGCAGGACAAAGCCACCATTGTAATCAGTATGCTCACCGATGAGGTTGACTCGGCCTGGGGCCCGGAACAACCTTGGTTCGCGACCGTAACGATCCCGAAATGCCCGCCGTAATGTTTCGCGTTCGATCAAGGGTTGTGGGTAACCTCTACTCTTAGCTCGACCATTTCGATTTTTGCGGCTTTGCAGCGTTCCGCGCCGAAAACCTGTGGAGAGTCTCTCAGGGATGCCACCGCAAAAACCTGAAGGACTAAAGCAACCTGCTTGATCCCATTTATGGTTGGTCTAGTTTGAAAACAATCACGGTAACTGAGTGCTTCGGCAGCACCACGTTAAAAGTCTTTGCGGCACGAACGGATTCGCTTTTGATGGTTATTGCTTCAGGTCGGGCAAAATTGTTCCACACCGTCAGAGACGAAGCACTGACTGTTTTCATCTCCGCACTCTTAACGCTGATTGCCGGTCCGGCCAATTCGATAGTGGTCGGTAAGGCACGGCTCAGATCTGTGTTTACCAATTTGATGAATATTTGCTTTCCGTCCGCTGAGCGACTGGCTACTACGTCCAGATAAGCTACATTCCTGCCTTCTTTGCTCGAGTCGAACGTTGGACTATCGACTGCCATAGACAAACGCTCGCTACCCTTGTGCTCACTGTATAGCTGGTTAACCAAAAAAGTCGGTGACACGAAGACACCATGACGTCCAGCCTGGATGATGCCTCCCGGCCATCCATTCACGAGATCAGAAACGGCACTCATGGCCACCAGGGCGCCGCGTCGTTCGAAAACATTCATTAACCGGGCGCCATACAAGCCCGCCTCCATTGAGTATTGCCGCTCCACCGGCAGATCAAGCCCCCATTCATTGATGGCCAGCTTAATCTGCTTCTCGGGCACAACCTCGCGCAGTAGTTGCTCAACCTGTTGATAGAAACGCTCATAGTAAAGCGGTCGAGCCATCAGGTTCAGCCGATCGCCGTCGATCTCTCGTCTGCCGTAATAGTGGTGGATCGCCAGGTAGTCAATGTCTTTTCCGGCTTCTTCAAGTACCTTTCGGTTCCACTGCATATCATTATCGCCAACCGCGATAAACTTGAGTGAAGGATCGACTGCCCGCATCGCTGGAACATAACGGTTGTAGTTACGCGCGTAGGTCGCGGCATCTGAATGGCCCCGCACCCAGGATCCCCAGATTTCATTGCCGATTTCCCAGATTTTGATGTTGTAGGGTTCAGAATGACCATTCGCGGCTCGCAACGCGCCGTATTTCGAGGTTGGCGGCCCATTACAATACTCGACCCACGCCGCAGCTTCCGCTGCGGTTGCTCCCCTTCCCTCAACATTGATTGTGATCGTCGGCTCAGCCCCTACTGCTCGGGCAAATTGGATGTATTCGTCGGTGCCAAAATCGCTTGGTTCCGGCTCGTTGCGCCAGGACAAATTTACCCACGTGAACCTCTGATCACGTGGTCCAACACCCCAGAGCCAGCGGTAGTCCTGGGCGACGTTACCTCCAGGCCAGCGCAGGAAGGCTGGTTTCAAAGCCTTAATCCGTTCGAAAACCTCCCGGCGCACACCCCCAGGCGCCGCATCTGCAGGCATCAGCGAGACCTGATCGACCCAGAGTTTGCCTCGACCGGGGAAAAGCACGGCAAACCGGGCGTGGGCATCGCTTTTCGCCGGCTTTAGGCTGAACTCGTACTTGCGCCAAGCGCCCGAGATGTTGGTAAGATCCTGGGAAGCGTAAACTTCGCCTCCATCAATGTCAGCTTCGAGGGCTACAGTCAACGCTCCCGAATAGCTCTCAGTCTTCAACCACAGGTAGCCTCGGTATTCCAAACCACCCCGCAGCGGAATCCTTGGCTGGTAAAATCCGTGCCGCGCAATAACTCCATCACCGGCATCCACTCGCAAGGAATGTTCAACTGCACTCTTTTCTCCGGTATCGACTTTGAGCTCCCGACGGCCGGGGTAGGAAACGGTTTCATCCCAATGAAAACTTAGTGCGTAATCGTCGTTGCGGTCATCAGGATAGCGTTCCCAATAACGGGGCAAACCAATGGCATTTGGCGATTCTTCAAAGCTACGATCGCGAATCAGTTCGGCGTGAACCCCTTCCTTAATACCCTGGTACATAAACTCCAGGAACTGCCCGTAGAGCAAAGGGTTGAGCGGGTTCTGGACCGTTTGCAGATCAACCGTAACACGAGCGCTCTGAGTCTCCTGGGCTTTTACCGTTAAGGGCGGAACAACGACCAAACAGACGATGAGTAAACTCGTTGAGGTGCAAGTTATGAACGAGGCGAATGAGTACGCCGAAGTTCTTACGAGTTTCATCGGTTGCCGATTCTTCGTAGTTTGATCATTTAATCGCCGCACCCACCCGCAGCACTGTGAGCGAGTAGGGAGCGAGCGAGTGGGTAAATTCCGGGGCGGGAATCGTGATCGCTTTCTCTACCGGAGAAATCTTTAACGGCTCAGACAGGCTATTCTCAGCCTTCAATTCGGTGGTTCCGAGTACTATCTCTTTCCCGTTTCTGCTGACACTGCGGGTGCCTGCCAGGTTGATGCGCAGCTCCTTAGCGGTCGAGCCGACATTGACAATCTTAAGAATCACCTCATTCGCCTGGTCATCAAGCGAGGCGCTGGCAAACAGGCCCTCCGCCCCATTGTTCTTTGAACCGTTCAGGGAGACAGGCAGAACCCTGGAGCCCCGGTTAGCGCTGAAGAGTTTCTGCACATAATAATTTGGGGTGCCGTACGACCGGAGGTTGTCGAACCAGATCATGTTTGGGGTCCACTGCCAGGCCTCCACATGGCCAAACAGCGGAGCGTATGAAGACATTCGCACCACGTCTGCATTGCGCTCAAGTCCGGTAACAAAGGCGGCCTCCGAAAGTGCGCACTCCCAATTATTCTTATTGTCCGGGCTGGCTATGCCGACGCTCTGCGCTGCGTATTCACCGGCAAAAACTTTCGGCCCGGTGCGGGGATACGAGTCGTAGCGATTGGCATTCTCCTGAAACCACCTGGGCGCCATGTAGTAATGCTCGTCAACGATGTTGGCACGGAGCTCGCGCAATTGTGACCAGAGATATTCGAACCGTTCACCGTCTGGGCTTGGTCCCGCGCTGGAGATGAGAATTATCTCCGGATGTTTTTCTTTCAGGGTTTTGGCAAAAATCTTGTAACGTTCAATATACTGCGGCCCCCACTGCTCGTTACCGACGCCAATCATCTTCAGATTAAAGGGCGCCGGGTGACCCATATCCGCGCGCCGGCGTCCCCACGTCGTAGTCACAGGCGCATTCGCAAACTCGATTAGATCCAGGGCGTCTTGAATGTAGTGATCCAGTTCTTCGAGAGGCACCAGTTCTCCGGTATTGAACTGGCAGGCCATGCCGCAGTTGAGGATGGGTAGCGGTTCAGCTCCGAGGTCCTCGCTCAAAAGAAAGTATTCGTAGAATCCCAATCCGAACGACTGGTAGTAGTCTGGAGTGGGGCGATGTTTGAACTCGTAGTTCCAGCGATTAATTAACAGAGTTCTATCGTGGAGGTCGCCGACAGTGGTCTTCCATTGATAGCGCCGCTCGAGGTGGCTGCCCTCAACGATGCAGCCACCAGGAAAACGAAGAAAACCGGGTTTCATCTCCTTCAGGAGCTTGACCAGATCCGCACGCAGTCCATTCGGACGTTTCTGCCAGGTGTTTTTCGGATAAAGCGAAATCAGGTCAACGTCGACTGTACCGGAACCGTCGACGAGGATATTGAGTCTGGCCTTGTCCTGCGTTTCCGTGGGCGTAAGAACGGCAGTAAAGGTCTTCCATTGTGAGGTGAGTTCGCTGAACTTTGCTTGTCCCAAAGGCTGGCCGGCATTGTCCACCAGTTCCACCCGTAAGGTCGCAGGGGAGCCATCTACCAGCCTGGCACGTATAGAGAACGAGTACTCGAGACTCTTCTCCACGCCGATGCCGCGAAAGCCTTCGTTAGACACGCCAAAACCCTTTCCGGGTGCATCGACTTTGATTCGCAGGTAGTGGGAATTGGGATCTTTCTTTACCGAACCTTCGTCCAGGATGTATAGCACCCCTTTAGCTTCGCCAGGGTTTATCTGTTTCCACCCCATCAAAGGCTCGGGAAATTCAAACGATCGATTCTTAATGCGTTCAGGATAGAGACCGCCATCAGCGCCAAAGTTTATATCCTCAAAAAAGAGGCCGAACATCATTGGAGAGATATTGGCGCCAGGTTGATTCACCTGTACTGTAAGATTCGGCACCTGAGCAGAGACAAATGAAGTTTGAGCAAGGATGAAACTCAGTGCACACCAAATTGTGAAGAGTCGTTTTGCTGAAGTTCTTTTAATTTTCATGGCTCCCACCTTTTAAGTATGAAATTTCGTTGGATAAGACCATAAGCCCGCGCCGGCGGGCGACAGTCAAACCATTTAACTGCAGGCCGTGAGCTAAAAGGGGCAGCGGGCCGATTATCGAGCCTCATCGACGAGGGCTGTCGCCCGCTAGGCGGGCTCGTGGTCTTTTATTCAACGCGATCCTGGGGTTCCGCTTCGCTCCACCCCAGGCTCTATGCTGCCGCCTGCTTCGCAGGCTGAGAGGGAATGCACTACTGTCTCAAGACCCAAAACTCAAGGAGACGACTTGGAAGCCGCGGTGCGGCCCGGCTTAGCCGCTGCCTTCGATTTGGCCTTCCCGGTCATCCGTTTGATGTAGTTGACCTCTTCAGCAATGTAAGGAGTTCCGTTTTGACGAAAAACTTCGTGAAACCAGATGGAAGGCTCACGGTCAACATAGGGCCGCTGCCAGGAGTCCCAGGGGAGGTGGGTTTGTGACTTGCCCTGAACCAGGCCCCAGTTAATCATGCCCACATTGTGTACTTTGGCGACCGGCAGTGACCCGATGAAGAAGCTGCCATTGCCACGGGCCATGTATTCAGTACAAATCAAGGGTCGGCTGTACCGTTTCAACCAATTTATTCGCTTCTCGAATTCAGTGGGCGAGTCATAATTGTGGAAGGTAATAATGTCAGAAAGGTTGATTTGCAAGCGATCCATCTCGGTCATCTTTTCCGGCGTTGACCAATCTCCTTTCCAAATGCCAGCTGTCAGAGGCTGCTCGGGGTCAGCTTCCCTGGCCCAACCGAAAGCCTTCTCTAACAAGTCTGTGACCAGCTCGACCTTATTCTTGGGTTCGAGTTCCCCATAGCTGCCGTGGTTCATGTTGTCAGGCTCGTTCCAGATGTCCCAGGCCAAAACGCGCTGATCGCGTGCAAACGCTCTTACCACCCCCTTCACATAAGTCTCGAGCCGCGCATGCTGAGCCTTATCCTGTAAAGCCTTTCGGCCCGGACTTTGTAGCCACCCTGAGTTGTGCACACCCGGACGTGGGGCGCGCTGTTTGCCCAGCTGTGGATCCGGGTCCCAAACCGAATCGAACAGGACCAACATAGGTCGAATCTTGTGCTTGGCAGCAATGTTCAGGAAAGTGTCAATCCGCGCGCGGAACTCCTCCGGATTTTGCCAAAGCAAGTCATGAAGAAACACTCTCATAGTGTTCATCCCCAGACTTGCAGCCCAGCCGAGTTCTAGATCAATGCGTTTCGGATCGAACGTGTCGGCCTGCCACATTTCAAGCTCATTTATGGCACTCGCCGGCACGTAGTTGGCGCCAATCAACCAGGGCTGCTTGCCATACCATTCATTTGCTTTTTGTTCCGACCACTTCTCGGAGGTTGCCGTAGCGGTTAGCTGGCACAGCATTACGATCACTGTAAGCCAGGCCATGGATCGCACTCGTCTCATTCCTCGTCCTCCCCTTTTTACGCTTTTCTCATCTGACACCGAGCAAAATGTCCATCGTTAGCTGATCGAGTCGCTCATACTTCAGCCCCTTAGCCGAGAGGGCCGTGCGGTCGAAATCCTGAGCCAGCAATGAAGCCGCTTTGGTCTTGTCGAATTTACCCAGAGCTCCGTCACCGTTGGTCTCAGCCAGTTCTGCCAGCAGCGCTTTGATGTCTGCATCTGAGTTCCATTGAGCACCCTTTTCCTTGAGTATCAGGTAGGTGCGCATACAGCCACGCGCGAAGTCTTTAACTCCTTCATAGTCTTCTGAGCGGTAGGCATGGGCGTCGAAGTGCCTCGGGCCGTCATAGCCCACATCTTCTAAGAATTTGACCAGCCAGAACGCAGCTTTGGGATTGGCCGAGCCGAAGCGCAGGTCCTGGTCATAGCGACCTGGCACCTGGTCGTTAAGGTCGATGTGGAACAACTTCCCTGCCTCCCAGGCCTGAGCCACTGCATGCGTCATGTTTAGTCCAGGCATCTGCTCATGAGCCACTTCCGGATTGACGCCGACCATTTCGGGATGATCCAAGGTTGTGATAAACGCCAGATAGGCCCCGGTGGTTGGTAGATAAATGTCCGCGCGCGGTTCGTTAGGTTTGGCCTCGAGTGCGAATTTGTAGCCGTAGTTCTGATCCACGGAATATTCGCAGAGATAGTTCAAGGCCTCGCGGAAACGCTTGACGGCATGATCCGCCCGGCGACAGGCATCAGTTTCCACACCTTCTCGACCGCCCCACAAAACGAAGATCCTCGCACCGCATTCGGCCCCCAGATCCATTGCGCGCATAGTTTTCTGCAGCGCATAAGCGCGCACCGATTTATCGTTTGCGGTAAATGCGCCATCGCGAAAGACTGGTTCGTAGAAAAGATTAACAGTGGCCATGGGCACCACAATCCCCTGTTCTTCGCAGACCTTGCGGAACTCATTTACGATGCGGTCCCGCTCAGCCGCAGTGGCATCGATAGGCACCAGATCATTGTCATGGAAGTTAACACCCCAGGCACCGACTTCGCCCAGCATCCGAACAGCATCCACCGGCGAAAGTGGCGGTCGAACTGCGTCGCCGAAAGGGTCTCGGCCGCGGTTGCTTACTGTCCACAATCCAAAGGTGAATTTATGCTCCGGTCGCGGTTGATAATTATCTTCGGTCACGTCTCACACCTCACTTTGCCATTGGAAATTCTCAGCTTAAATAATACCCAGCTGCCTCATGCGTGAAAGATTTCGTGTTGTCTTTTCGTGTTGCTTCCTGTGATTTCGCGGATCGTTTCAGCGAAGCTTCGGTTTTAGGCGGTCCCCTTCGCAGACGCTCCTGTTTCTGCAATTTTCTTCAGCGCCGGGTACAGCTCGCGATACCTGGCGTAATGTTCCTTCATCCAAGCCGATGCTGCGTCATTGGTCTCGACGACGGCCGCTACTTTAACTGCGCGGTTGCAGGCTTCGTCCACAGAGGCCCAGGCGCCACCCCCAACTCCGGCCAACAGAGCAGCTCCGTATGCCGCACCTTCTTCGGCGGCCAGGATCTCGCAACTGCGCCCATAAACGTCCGCCTGGATCTGACGCCAAAGCGTGGACCGCGCGCCGCCGCCGCCAAGGCGGATCGTTTCCACCGGCACACCCATCTCTTCAAAAATCGTAAATGTATCCTTTAAAGAAAAAGCAACACCCTCGAGCACCGAGCGCACCAGGTGTGCGCGCGTATGACTGGCCGTCAGCCCAACCAACGCAGCCCTGGCTTCCGGATCGAGGTGTGGCGTCCGCTCGCCCATTAAATATGGCGCCCAGAGAACCCCGTCTGAACCCGGTGGCGCCGTCGCCGCCTCCTCACAAAGCAGGTCGTATGGATCTCGCTGACTCTCTTTATCACTAATGCCAAAACGATCGCGAAACCAGCGCAATGACAAACCTGCGGCCTGAGTTACCCCCATCACATGCCACCGTCCGGGAACAGCGTGGCAAAAGGTATGAACACGTCCCTGCCGGTCAAGAGCCGGACGTGAGGTAGCCGCGAAAACCACTCCTGAGCTGCCGATAGTTGCGCTTACACTTCCCGGTTGGACGATGCCCATGCCCACAGCCCCGGCTGCTTGATCCCCGGCGCCGGCAACTACTGGAGTACCAATTCTTAGTCCAGTTTCAGAAGCACCTACAGAGGAAACTTTTCCGGTAATCTCAGGTGATTCAAAGACACGCGCGATTAGTCTCTCTTCAAGCTCAAAAGCGTCAAGCATGGCCTGGGACCAGCGCCGCTGGGCCACATCCAGGAGCAGGGTACCCGACGCATCGGCTACGTCCGTTGCGTAGTCACCTGTAAGCCGCAAACGAACATAATCCTTTGGCAGCAGAACATGGCTTACTTTTGACCAGACTGCTGGCTCGTGCTCTCGGACCCAGAGCATTTTGGTAAGCGTAAAATTTGTTAAGGCCGGATTGGAGGTCAGCTCGATCAGCCGCTCAGCACCGATTCTGTCCGTTATGGCCTTGCACTGGGGATCGGTTCGCTGATCACACCAGATAAGGGCTGGTCGCAGCACACGGTCCTCTGCATCGAGCAGCACCGCGCCATGCATTTGCCCGGTGAGGCCGACGGTTGCGATTCGATCGGGGCCGACTTCTGGCTCGCTGACTACCTTGCGAATAGCTTCCTGAGCTGCGCGCCACCAGTCGCCGGCATCTTGTTCGGCCCAACCAATCTGCGGGGAAGCGAACGGCTCGTGATTGGACGTGGCGGAAGTTACAACCCGTCCCGCCTGGTCAACAACCACGGCCCGCGTCCCACCCGTTCCAACATCTATGCCCAGATAAAACATTTCCGATTTAAAACATTGCCGATTTTCGATTGCCGATTGCCGATTGCCGATTGGCACACATTTAAGATTTCCGATTGCCGATTGCCGATTGCCGATTGGCACATTTCCAATTGCCGATTGCCGATTGCCAATCGGTACTGCATCGGGAACCGGCTGATGTCAATAGACCAACTTGTGCCAAGAAGAACCAATCGGCAATTGGCAATTGGCAATCGGCAATGACTTACGTTGCTCGCGCGGTGCGGCGCTGCAGAATCTGATCTGCCATCACGCCCATAAGGATCACTGCGCCCATGACTGCAAAGTTTAGTGAACTGGGTATACCCAGGAGGTTCACCAGATTCTGCAACACCTGCAACAAAGCTGCGCCAATAAGAATTCCGACAATCGAGCCTTCCCCGCCCCGTAACGAACAGCCGCCCAGTACCGCCGCAGCGATGCCATACAGTTCAAAGAAATTCCCGTGGGACGAGGGCGAGACCGAATTCGTGTAGAAAGCAAAGACGATGGCTGCAACTCCAGCTAAAAGTCCGAGAATCACGTATGCGCTGGCAACTATCCGCGCCGAGTTGATACCGGAATAGCGTGCCGCCATCTCATTCCTCCCCACCGCAAACAGGTAGCGCCCATATACTGAACGATGCAGCACCACATACATCACGATACTAATCAGCACCAGCAGCACGAAGGGTGTGGGAACACCCAGGACACTGCCAGTCGCCAGATTTCTGAGCCATTCAAAGCCCTCGGCACTGCCAAAGCCTTTGGTTTCATCGTTGGCAATAAAACGGGCCAGGCCTCTGTAAAAAAGTAAGCCGCAGAGGGTGACAATGAATGGCTGGATGCGCAGTTTTGTTATCAGGACTCCGTGTAAAGCGCCTAGCGACATCGCAATTGCGACTACTACCAGAACTGCTACCGCTGCCGGCCAGCTCCATTCGGTCAGCATCATTGACAGTAGCACTCCAAGAAGCGCGAATACTGAACCAACCGAGAGGTCTATGCCGCCCGTAATGATCACGATTCCGAGGCCAATGCTAAAAATCCCGTAAGCTCCGATCAGACGGGCCATATTCTGCAGATTTGCCGGCGCCAGAAAGCGCGGGTTGAGCGCCGCCACTACTGCACAAAGCACGACGAGCAAGATGAATGTGCCAAGTTCCTTTTTCAAGGCTGTTTCTGGACTCCTCTCACCAGGAATCTGTAGATCGTCGTCTGTCTGTACTGCTTCCCAGGCTTAAGCACTGTTGAGGGAAATTCCGGCCTGTTTGGCGAGTCGGGGTAGTGCTGCGCCTCGAGGCAAAACCCATCCCTCTGGTTGTAAACATCGTCACCTTTTCCGCGCACTCCATCGAGAAAATTTCCCGAGTAGAACTGCATCCCAGGTTCAGTAGTCCAAACCTCCATCTGTCGCCGGCTGGTGGGCTCAAAGACCACAGCAGCCAGCGAGAGCTGTTTCCCTCCTTTATCCAAAACAAAATTATGGTCGTAACCTCGACCGCGGGTTAATTGTTCGTCCACCTGCCCTATTCGGCTGCCAATGGTTGTGCTGCGAGTAAAGTCGAAAGGGGTACCCCGTACGGTCTTAAGCTCACCCGTAGGAATTAGGGTCGCGTCCACGGGAGTGAATCTGCTGGCATTAAGTTTCAACTCATGCCTGAGTACATTTCCCTTTCCGGCAAGGTTGAAATAAGAGTGGTGAGTCAGGTTGACGATTGTATCTTTGTCAGTGTTAGCCGTGTAATCGACGCGAAGCTCATTTTTGTTTGTCAAAACATAGATGGCCGTAACTGATAGATTACCGGGGTAGCTTTCTTCGCCATCTCGACTCAGATAAGTTAGTCGCAGGGCAACCCCGTCAGGGCGGCGCAATTCCTGCGCCTGCCAGACAACTTTGTCGAAACCACGGATTCCTCCATGCAGATGATTCCCATCATTGTTTTTTGCCAGCTGGTAGTCGACGCCGTTCAGGGTGAATTTGCCACCGGCAATTCGGTTCGCAAAGCGCCCGATCAAAGCGCCAAAATAGGACGTGCCCGACTCGTATTCTTGTGGCGTGTCGTAACCAAGAACTACATCCCCCAGCTTTCCCTCAGCATCCGGTGTCTTAAGGCGTACGACCGTACCTCCGTAGTTGGTGATCTCCGCCACCAGACCGTTTTTATTGGTCAAGGTATAAAGATCTACGGCTGTCCCATCAGCCAGCTTGCCAAATAAGCGCTTTTCGATCCGCGACCCTGAGCCCTGATGCATAAGTGCAGACGACGATCCCTCTAGAGTGAGTAGGATCAAAGTAAAAGCCAGCGCGCTCAAAGCCTTCCGGCCAATTCTCGTTTGATACTTTTCTGTCATTGGTCCTCTAGTCCAGCTCAGCGGCTCTGCCGCCGTCCGTGCGGAACGTCCCCTAATCCCACCCACGGCAGTGGGTGGATACTTCAATTCCTATCTACTCTTGAAACAGCGTGGAGTCCCCTAATCCCACCCACGGCAGTGGGTGGATACTTCAATTCCTATCTCTTGAAACCGCGTGGAGTCCTCTAATCCCACCCACGGCAGTGGGTGGATACTTCAATGTCTTGAAACCGCGTGGAGTCCCCTAATCCCACCCACGGCAGTGGGTGGATACTTCAATGTCTTGAAACCGCGTGGAGTCCCCTAATCCCACCCACGGCAGTGGGTGGATACTTCAATTCCTATCTACTCTTGAAACCGCGTGGAGTCCTCTAATCCCACCCACGGCAGTGGGTGGATGTTTCAGATCCTTTCTACTGACGTTAGTAAAAGCCCGCTTAGAAAAGATCTGAACAATCCACCACTGCCGTGGGTGGGATTTCCCACAGATTGAAGACCACCTCTTTTAGAAAAGATCTGAACAATCCACCCACTACCGTGGGTGGGATTTCCACAGATTGAAGACCACCTCTTTTAGAAAAGATCTGAACAATCCACCCACTGCCGTGGGTGGGATTTCCACAGATTGAAGCACCTCTTTTAGAAAAGATCTGAACAATCCACCCACTACCGTGGGTGGGATTCACCTCTTTTAGAAAAGATCTGAACAATCCACCCACTGCCGTGGGTGGGATTTCCACAGATTGAAGACCACCTCTTTTAGAAAAGATCTGAACAATCCACCCACTACCGTGGGTGGGATTTCCCACAGATTGAAGACCACCTCTTTTAGAAAAGATCTGAACAATCCACCCACTACCGTGGGTGGGATTTCCACAGATTGAAGACCACCTCTTTTAGAAAAGGTCTGAACAATCCACCCACTACCGTGGGTGGGATTCCCACAGATTGAAGACCACCTCTTTTAGAAAAGATCTGAACAATCCACCCACTACCGTGGGTGGAATTTACACCGATTGAGACCACTCCTTTAGAAAACAATCTGAACAATCCACCCACTGCCGTGGGTGGATTTCCCTCACCGATAGCGACGCAACCTCGCAGGAAAGCCTGGCATTCCGCGCGGAAAGCCGCATTACGTCGAGCTTAAGCGCCGCACAACCTCTCAGTTTCTTGTTTCAGGCGGCGTGACCCACCGCCAAACGCATGATGTTTTCTTCCGTGCATTGGTCGCGTTCGAGAATTCCGGTGAGCACACCTTCGTGCATGACGGCCACCCGGTCGCTGATGTGCAACACCTCCTCCATATCACTGGAGATCATCAGGATCGCCACCCCGCTTTCGGCCAGCTCGCGCATCAGGTTGTAAATCTCCGCCTTGGCGCCAACGTCGACACCACGAGTGGGCTCGTCAAAGATGAAGACCTTTGGTTCCAGACCGAGCCACTTGCCCAAAACCACTTTTTGTTGGTTGCCACCGCTGAGGTTTATAACCACCTCTTCGACGGACGGTGCTTTCACGTTGAGCTTTTCGCAGATTTGCGTGGCCGCGGCGCGCTCGCGTTTAAAAGCGATTAGCCCGGCCTGGGCAAAGCGCTCCAACGCCGGCAGAGTGACGTTTTCCCGAATTGCAATTTCAGTTATCAGTCCCGCGCGGCGCCGGTCTTCAGGAACCAGGTAAATGCCGTTACGGATCGCGTCCTGAGGAGAGCGGATGTGGAGTTCTCGACGATCTAACCGCACTTTGGCCTCGAGGATGCCATCTATCCCGAAGATGGACTGCGCTACTTCAGTCCGGCCGGCTCCTACCAGACCGGCCAGACCGATGATCTCGCCCTTTGCAATATTGAATGATACTTTTTTGTTCGGATAGCGCCTGGTGCGCAGGTCCTCAACTTCAAAATACCCAGGCGTTCGTTCACCTTCGGGGTGCTGATAAAACTGCTCGATGTCGCGACCCACCATCATTCTCACAATTTGATCGTGGGTTACTTGCTCTCGCGCCAACGCTCCGGCGTTCGCGCCGTCGCGCAAAACCACCACTCGATCAGCAATCTGCTCGATTTCTCCAAGCCGGTGGGAAATATAGATGATCGCCACACCCTGCGCTTTGAGCTCATGAACCACTTCCAGCAAACGGGCCGTTTCTGAAAGCGTCAAGCTCGAAGTGGGTTCGTCCATAATCAGGATGCGAGCATCCAATGAAAGGGCCTTTGCGATTTCCACCATTTGCTGTTGGGCAATTGACAACTTTGAAAGTGGCGTCTCGCTAGGCAAGTTGAGACCCAGCCGCTCCAGATAGACGGAGGCCTGAGTGTGCATGCGCTTATTATCGATTAGACGGAGTGGACCCCCACGTAAAGGCTCGCGACCCAGGTAAACGTTGGCCGCTACATCGAGATTGTCTAGGACATTCAATTCCTGGTGGATAAAGCTGACCCCAAGCCGCGTCGCATCTGCGACCGAGTGGATTGTCACCTTCTTGCCATCGATTAGAACCTCTCCTCGGTCCGGCTGGTGGACGCCGCCGAGAATCTTCATCAGGGTGGATTTACCGGCGCCATTCTCACCCGCGAGTGCCACCACTTCACCCGCCGCGATCTCGAAATCGACGCCCTTGAGGGCATGGACACCGCCAAAGTGCTTTTCAATCGACCGCATTTGTAGGATAGGAACGCTCATGCCCGGTATCATCGACCTCGCAATTCGTTAATCTTCTTCGAAAACTCCTCGACGTTATCTTTTTTAATCACCAAGGTATCGACGAAAACCTGTTTGTTGGAGGGAACTCTCGAGTTGTCACCACCCAGCACCGTGTGCATCATCTTGATGGCCTGGTAGCCAAACTCGTACGGTTGCTGAACCACTGTAGCGTAAATCGAGCCATCGCGGACCCCAGCCAGCGTTTCATCTTCTTCGTCAAACGCAATAATCTTCAGTTGGCCAGTCTTGCCTGCTTCGCGGACGGCGTTGACTATAGCCGGCCCGTTATAGCTCCATAAACCAACCAGCGCCGCCACATCCGGATAACGAACCAAAGTGTCCGCCACATTCGACTTGGCGCGAACGCGATCGGTGTCGTCGGTGCGAACATCAATGATCTGGACGTTCGAGCCTTCCAGCGTTTCGCGAATGCCCAGGTAGCGCTCCTGGGCATTGCGCGCGTCAAGCTTGCCTACGAAGAGCATGATCTTGCCGCCCTGGGGCAGCGCCTCTTTAATCAACTCTCCCGCTTTGCGGCCAGCAGCAACGTTGTCGGTGCCTACATAAAAGGCCCGATTGCTCTTGGGAGCATCCGAATCTTGAGTTACCACCAGCACCTGGTTTGCCGTTTCATTAATCAGCTGGGTCTGGTTATCCGGGTCAACCGGACTAATTGCGATCCCATCGACGCCTTTGGCCAGCAGATCATCGACTACTCGTTTTTGTTCGGCCGCCGTACCGTCTGAGGGAATGCGGAATTCGACTTCCAAATTGTCAATTTCGGCGTCGGCTTTTTCGGTACCCTTGCGAGCAATAGTCCAGAAGTCAGAGGCGTTGTTAGTAACGAAGGCGAGGCGTACATTATTTGAGGAATTTCCCCCGCCCGAGCACGCCACGATCAGCAAACCACTACAGACCAGCAAAAGAAATCGCGTTAGTATTTTCATACAAACCTCCCCAGAAAAGTTTTATGAAGCAGCGTAGCCCTGCGGATGTTTCTTGTGCCAATCCCATGCCGACCCAATGATCGACGCGAGGTCTGGCTGCTGTGGCTGCCAACTAAGTACCTGGCGCGCGCGGTTGGCGTCGGCAATCAGATGAGATGGATCACCAGCGCGTCTTCCTTCGACCTTGATCTTGATCTCCTGCCGCGTGACTTTGCGCGCGGCTTCAATCACCTCGAGCACCGAATACCCCTGGCCATTACCCAGATTAATCGCACTCGAAGAACCTCCAGCTCGTAGGTAATCGAGCGCCAGAGCATGAGCCTCGGCCAGATCGGCTACATGAATATAGTCACGCACGCAGGTGCCGTCAGGCGTTTCGTAGTCATCGCCGAAGACAGTAACGTGCGGAATGCTTCCCTGCGCTGCTTTCAGCACAAGCG
>Ga0187893_10002906_pt1 | contig 36226 bp, 31 predicted proteins | sample MA1701074metaG_FD_139574 | JGI IMG/M metagenome (GOLD analysis project Ga0187893, IMG submission 139574) | White microbial mat communities from a basaltic lava cave in the Kipuka Kanohina Cave System on the Island of Hawaii, USA - MA170107-4 metaG ... | reverse complement strand
TCGCCCCAGCGCCCGCGCACCTGCGGCTGGCGGAGCGCGCGCACCAGGTTCGAGGTCTCGCCGCGGAGCTGGGTCTGGGTTTCGGCGAGCGAGCGCACCTGCTGGCTCAACTCGGCGTACGCCCCGACCCGCGCCTTCTCCACCTCCTGCACCTTCGCGTCGAACTTCTCCAGCGATTCGCGCATCGGCTTGACGAGCTCGTCGATCGCCTGCTGGCGCCGCTCGAGCTCACCTTTGGCCGTCTCCTGGTGCTTGGCGAGCGCGGTCTGCGCGAGCTCGATGAACGCCTGGTTGTTGCTCTTCAGCGCCTCCGCCGACAGCGCGCCGAAGGCCTGCGTCAGGTGCTCGCGCGCGCGCTCGATCTCCGCGAGCTTGCCGGCGGCGGCCTCGCGCTCCATGCGGAGCGCGGTGGCGAGGCTCTCCGTCCTGCCGTGCAGCTCGGTCACCGCGGCCCGCTGCTCGTCGAGCTTCGCGCCCTCGGCCGCGAGCTGCGTCCGCGCCTCGCCGAGCTCGCGCTCCGCGGTGCCGGCGCGCTCGGTGAGCTGGGCGCGCGTGACCTCGAAGCGCAGCGCCGCCTGCTCGAGCGCGTCCGCCCGCCGGCGGCTCGCCGCGAGCGCGGTCACGACCACGCCGAGCGCGAGGCCGACGGCGAAGACGCCGAGGACGATGGCGAGCTGGTCGGTCGACACGCTACCGAGTATAGCGAGCGCGTGGCTCACCACGCGAGCCCGCGGCCGTCGGCTGCCGCTTCCGATCGGGCGTGCACATTGGGTACCATTCGCGCGCCATGCACTGGTCCGACGTTCCGGCGATGCGCGAGGAAGCGCACTTCGGCCGCACGCTGCGCTGCTTCGCCGAACGGCCGCGAAGCGTCGACGCGCTCTTCGCCGCGACCGTCGACCGGCACGGCGCGCGCGAGGCGCTCGTCACGGAGCGGCACCGGCTCGACTACGCGAAGCTCGACCGCGTCGCCGACCGCCTCGCCGGGCACTTCCACCGGCTCGGCATCGCGCGCGGCGACCGGGTCGTGCTGCTGCTGCCGAACGACCGCGAGTTCGTGTACGCGCTCCTCGCGACGCTGCGGCTCGGCGCGATCGCGGTCCCGGTGAACGTCCGCGAGCAGCGGCCGGAGCTCGCGTTCATCCTCGCGCAGAGCGGCGCAAGAGCGATCGTGTTCGACGCAGCGCTCGCCGACCGGCTGCCGCCGTCGGGTGCCGGGCTCGCGCTGGCGGTCCGGATCAGCGCCGGGGCCGCGCCCGGCGCGATCGCGCTCGACGAGCTGCTCGAGGCGCGTTCACCCGCCGCGCCGGCGGTCGGTCCCGGCGAGGAGGAGACCGCGGTCATCCTTTACACGTCGGGGACGACCGGGCGGCCGAAGGGGGCGATGCTCACGCATCTCAACCTGATCCACTCGGTGCTCCACTACCGGACCTGCGTGCGGCTGACCGCTGCCGACCGGTCGCTGCTCGCGGTTCCGGCGAGCCACGTGACCGGCCTGGTCGCGATCCTGCTCGCGATGTTCGCAGTCGGCGGTTGCGTGATCGCGCTGCGCGAGTTCAAGGCGCGCGCGTTCCTCGAGCTCGCCGCGCGCGAGCGGATGACGCACACGCTCGTCGTCCCGGCGATCTACAACCTGTGCCTGCGCGAGCCGGACTTCGACCGCTTCGATCTCTCCGCCTGGCGGATCGGCGGCTTCGGCGGGGCGGCCATGCCGGAAGGCACCATCCGGACGCTCGCCGACAAGCTGCCTGGGCTGACACTGATGAATGCCTACGGCGCGACCGAGACCACCTCCCCGACCACAATCATGCCGGCCGGGCTGCAGGCGGCGAACCTGGACAGCGTCGGGACGGTGGTGCCCTGCGCCGAGATGCGGGTGATGGACGACGCCGGGCGCGAGGTCGCGGCAGGCGAGACGGGTGAGCTCTGGATCGCCGGGCCGATGGTGGTCCCCGGCTACTGGGACAACCCCGAGGCGACCGCGCGCGAGTTCGAGCGCGGCTACTGGAAGTCGGGCGACCTCGGGTCGGTCGACGCCCGGGGCTTCGTGCGCGTCTTCGACCGCAAGAAGGACCTCGTCAACCGCGGCGGCTACAAGGTCTACAGCGCCGAGGTCGAGAGCGTGCTGAGCCTCCACCCGGCGGTCGTCGAGGCGGCGCTCGTGGCGGTGCCGGACCCGGTGCTCGGCGAGAAGGCGCGCGCGATCGTGGTCGCGCACGACGGCTGCGACGCGGAGGCGCTTCGGGCACACTGCGCGCAGCATCTCGCCGACTACAAGGTGCCCGACTACTTCACGCTCCGGTCCGAGCCGCTGCCGCGGAACGCGAACGGCAAGCTGCTCAAGCGCGCGCTGCGGGATTGACCCAGCCGGATTCGCCCCGCTTCAGGCGGGTTCCGTGGACTTGCGCCAGGGCTTGATCTTCGCCAGCGTCTTCGCCAGCGCGTCCCTGGCCGTTTCGCGATCGTAGTCCGCCTGCAACCCGATCCAGAACCCCTCCGACATGCCGAAGAATCGCGCGAGGCGAAGGCCGGTGTCGGCGGTGATCGCGCGCTTGCCGGCGACGATCTCGCCGATCCGCCGCTGAGAGACGCCGATCTCCTTCGCCAGCCGGTACCGGGTGATACCCATCGGCTTCAGGAACTCCTCGAGCAGGATCTCGCCCGGGGTCGGGTAGCGGACTTTGCGCATGGCTCGCTCTCGCGGCAACCGCTTGGCTCCCCGGAGCTGCCTACCGCCTCGCTGCCCGCCGCTCCAGCGTCCGCCGCGGCGCCTTCCGGTACTCGGCCAGCTCCTCCGCGGTCGGCCGCGGCAGGGTCCGCCACTCGCGCAGGTCGTGCGCGAGCTCGTCGACGCTCGGGTAGCGGTCGTCCGGGTGCTTCGCGAGCGCGCGCGCGAAGATGCGCTCGAACACCGCCGGCACGCGCGGGTTGTGCAGGCTCGGCGGGGCGTGGATGTAGCTCAGCATGTTGAACAGCAGCTCGCCGACGCCGTTGCCGCGGAACGGCACCGTGCCGGTCAGCATCTCGTAGAGCACGACCCCGAGCGAGAACTGGTCGTAGCGCCCGTCGGCGGGATGCCCGACGATCTGCTCCGGCGCGATGTAGGTCGGCGAGCCGAGCACGAGGCCGGTGCGGGTGCGCATCCCCTCCGGCAGCCGCGCGATGCCGAAGTCCATCAGCTTCACCGCCCCGCCGGCGCCGACCATGATGTTCGCCGGTTTCACGTCGCGGTGGATGATGCTCTGCCGGTGCGCGGCGGCGAGGCCAGCGGCGACGTCGCAGGCGATCCGGCAGGCGGTGTCGACCTTGAGCGGCGCGCCCGCGTCGAGCACCTCGCGCAGCGTCTTCCCTTCGACGTATTCCATCGCGATGAACGCGACGCCGCCCTGCTCGCCGACGTCGTAGATGGTGACGACGTTCGGATGCTGGAGGCGCCCGGCGGTGCGCGCCTCGCGGAAGAAGCGCTGCTTGAACTCCTCGAACTGCGCCGGCTCGAGGTCGACGTTCAGGGTCTTGATCGCGACCGTGCGCCCGATCATCGGGTCGAGCGCCCGGTAGACGCGCCCCATGCCGCCCTCGCCGACGAGCGCGGCGATCTCGTAGCGGCCCAGGTTCTTCGGCGTCACGGCGTCTTCGGCGTCACCGCACGGTCACCCGGTTGCAGGCTGCGCCGGCGGAGCGGGCTGCCCCGACGGGGCGGACTGCGCTGCGGTCGCGTCTCGCCCGGGCGCCGCGGCCGCCGGCGCCTCGCCCGCGCGCGCCATGTTCCGCCGCACGAGCCCGATGTGCTCGCGCAGGATGTAGAACTGGTTCGAGAACGCGAGCGGCGTGCGGATGCGGTTCACCCGCGTCTCGAGCTCGTCGATGTCCTTGAGCCAGTCCTCGCGCGGCCGCGCCGCAGGGTCGCTCCGCCACGACTCCTCCAGGAACTTGAGCTGGCCGTACCACCGGTAGACGCGCGAGCGGACCTGCCAGTTGTAGAGCGAGGGCAAAATGCGCGAGAGCGGGATCGCGAGCGCGAAAAGCGGGATCAGCAGCACGAGGAGGCGATCGACGAGCGTGGCGGCCCAGAACGGCAGGTAGCGCTGCAGGAACCGCCGGCCCGACTGGTAGAACCGCTGGGCCTCGGCCGAGAGCGGGAAGTCGACCTGCCGCGCGTTGGGGAACTCGCCGGCGCGCTGGAAGAGCCCCGGCTCGCCGTGCACCTCGGCGGCGGTCTGGAGGAGGATGTCGATCAGCGCCGGGTGGATGTCCTCGCGCGCGACGAGGGAGGCCACCGGCGCGACCAGCGTGACGTCGCGGGCGGGAATGTCGCGCACCAGGTCGATCGCGCCGCGCGGCAGCACGAGCTTCGAGAGAAACGGCCAGCGCCGCACGAATGCATCGGCGTGCGCCATGCTCATCAGCCGGAACCCGGGAGTGAAGAACGACACCCAGACCGCCCCGACGTTGGCCGAGCCGACGAGGAAGATCGCGTCGACCTTGCCGGCCTTCAGCGCCTCCACCGCCTCGAGGCCGCCGAGCGGCAGGAGCCGCGTCGGCGCCGCCGCCGCGCCGCTCGCCTCGAGCAGCTCGAGCCCGAGCTTGCGCGTACCGCTTCCCTCCGCGCCGATCGCGATCCGCCGGCCCTTGAGCTGCGTGAGATTGTCGAGGACCTCGGCGCCGCCGTAGAACACCCACAGCGGCTCGAAGTAGATGCTGCCGAGCGACACGAGCCCGCTCGCGTCGTCGCCGGCGCCGATGCCGCCCTGCATGAACGCGACGTCGATCTCCTTCGTCCGGTCGCGCAGCCGCGCGAGGTTGTCGACCGCGCCGGCGGTCGGCACCTCGACGAACTCGATGCCGTAGGCCTCGATCAGCGGCTTGTACGCCGCCGCGAACCGCTGGTAGGCGCCGCCCTCGCCGCCGGTCGCGATCACCAGCCGGCTCGGCGGCGCGGGCTTGATGAACTGCGCCGCGTACCAGAACCCCGCGGCGATGAGCGCGATCACCGGCACGCCCACGACGAGCGCATCGCGCAGGTGGATCTCGCGCAGGCGAAAGCGCATCTCCGGGCTCCTCCGCTCAGGCCTCGCGCAGCGCGGCGATCGGCGGCCGGCCGAGCGCCGCGCGCGCGCCCGCCCAGACGTTGACCGACACGCACACGAGCCCCAGCGCCGGCCCGGCGAGCCAGACCCAGTGGTTGACGGTGTAGCCGAACTGGAACACGAACCGCGCGATCGCGAACCCGATCGCCGTCGCGCCGACCGACGCGAGCGCGCCGGCGACGAGCCCGAGGGCGAGGAACTCGGCGCGCTGCGCGGCGAGCACCTGCGCGCGGCTCGCGCCGAGCGCGCGCATCACCGCCGCCTCGTGCACCCGCTCGTCCTGCGTCGCGGCGAGCGCGGCATAGAGGACCAGCACCCCGGCGCCGAGCGCGAACAGGAACACGAACTGCACCGCGCGGATCACCTGCTCCATCATCGCGTTCACCTGGCGCAGGATCGCGCTGGTGTCGATCACCGTCATGTTGGGGAAGCGCTGCGACAGCCGGTTGACCACCGCGGCCTGCGATTCCGGCAGGTGGAAGCTCGTGACGTAGCTCGCCGGAAAGCCGTCGAGGAGCTTCGGCGTCGTGATGACGAAGAAGTTGACGCGCATCGAGTCCCAGTCGAGCCTGCGCACGCTCGTGATCGGCGCGGTGAAGCTCTGGCCGGCGACCTCCCACGTCAGCCGGTCGCCGAGCTTCCAGCCGAGCGATTGCGCGATGCCGTCCTCGACCGAGAGCCCGCCCGCGGCGAGCTCGGCCGCGTCGAACCAGCGCCCCGCGGTCACCTGGTTGTGGGCGGGCAGGTCGGCGAAGAAGGAGAGGTTGAACTCGCGCTCGACCAGCCGCCGCTCGCGGTCCTTGAACGCGTCGGTGTCCACCGGCCGGCCGTTGAGCGCGACGTACCTGCCGCGCACCATCGGATAGGTCTCCGGCTGCGGCGCGCGGTTCGCCGCGAAGAACGCGGCGAGCGGCTCGCGCTGCTCCGGCTGGATGCCGACGATGAAGCGGTTCGGCGCATCCGGCGGCGTCTTCGAGCGCCAGGTCGCGAGGAGATCGGAGCGGGTGAACGAGAGCAGCAGGATCGCGGTGAGGCCGAGGCTGAGCGCGACGATCTGGACGGTATTGGTGCGCGCGCGGCGGCGCAGGCTGGCGAGCCCGTAGCGCCAGCTCGCCCCCGCCACCGGGACGAGCGCGGCCGCCGCATGCAGCGCCCCGAAGCCGATCGCAGCGAAGACCGCGAGCGCGCCCGCGAAGCCGCCGAGCACGATCAGGCCGAGCTTCGTGTCGCCCGCCTGCCACACGAGGAGCGCCGACACCGCCGCGGCGCCGAGGCCGTAGGCGAGGAGCGCGCTCTGCCGCGGCGGGCCGACGTCGCGCCGCAGGACGCGCAGCGCCGGCACGTTCTTGAGCTGGAGGAGCGGCGGCAGCGCGAAGCCGAGGAGGAGCGCCATTCCGGTGAGGAAGCCCTGCGCCGCAGGCAGGAGCGAGGGCTGCGGCAGCGCGACCACCATCAGCCCGGCGACGAACTGCGCGATCACGAGCTGCGCGAGGTAGCCGGCGAGGCAGCCGGCCGCGCACGCCGCCGCGCCGAGCGCGACGAACTCCCAGGCGAAGAGGCGCGTGAGCTCGCCTTGCGTCGCGCCGAGGCAGCGCATCACCGCGTACCCGTCGAGGTGGCGCCGGGTGTAGCGGCGCGTGGCGAGCGACACCGCGACCGCGGCGAGGATCACCGCGAGGAGCGCGGTGAGGCCGATGAACTTCTGCGCCCGCTCGATCCCGGCGCGGATCTCGGGCCGCGCGTTGGCGAGGCTCTGCACCGACTCGCCGCGGCCGAGCCGCGGCGCGACCCAGGCCTCGAACCCGGCGACCGCCTCGCGCTCGCCGGCGGCGAGGAGGTAGTACCAGACGCGGCTCCCGCTCTGCACGAGCTTCGTCTTCGCCACGTCGTCCCGGTTCATCATCAGGCGCGGCGCGATGTTGAAGAAGCTCACGCTGCGGTCGGGCTCGAGCGTGAGGATCGCCGCCACCGCGAGCTCGGTCTCGCCGAGCTCGATGCGGTCGCCGACCTTCGCCTGGAGCGCCGCCGCGAGCCGCTCGTCGAGCCAGGCCGTCCCGGGCCGCGGCACGCCCTCGGCCGCGGCATCGGGCGCGTTCAGTTCCGGCGCGATCCGCAGCCGCCCGCGCAGCGGATAACCGTCGGTGACCGCCTTGATCCCGGCGAGCTGCGCGGTCTCGCCGCGGCGCGCCATGCTGATGAAGGTCGTGTTCTCGGCGAACTTCAGCCCCCGGCGCGCGATCTCGTCGCGGAGCCCGGCCGTCCAGGGATGATCCGCGGTGAGCACGACGTCCGCGCCGAGGAGCTGGTGGGCCTCGCTCAGCAGCGCCTGGCGAACGCGGTCGGCGAAGAACGCGACGCTGGTGACGCTCGCGACGGCGATCACCAGCGCCGCCGCCAGGATGCGAAGCTCGCCCGCGCGCCAGTCGCGCCCGAGCATCCGCAGCGGCAGGGCGAACGTCATCGGCGCAACCTCATGGGCGCAACTCTACTGGAGGATGCGCCCGCCGGCGAGGCGGACGGTGCGCCCGCAGCGCCGCGCGAGCGCCTCGTCGTGGGTGACGAGGACGAGCGTGGTCCCGGCTTCCGCGTTCAGCTCGAAGAGGAGGTCGATGATCCCGGCGCCGGTCGCGGCGTCGAGGTTGCCGGTCGGCTCGTCGGCGAAGAGGAGCTTCGGCTTCATCACGAACGCGCGGGCGAGCGCGACGCGCTGCTGCTCGCCGCCGGACAGCGTCTTCGGGTACTGCCGCAGCCGCTCGCCGAGCCCCACCCGCTCGAGCATCGCCCGCGCCTTGCCCTCGGGCGCGGCATCGCCGCTCAGCTCGAGCGGCAGCATTACGTTCTCGAGCGCGTTCAGCGGCGCGAGGAGCTGGAACGACTGGAACACGAAGCCGACGAGCCGCTTGCGCAGGCGCGCGCGGCCGTCCTCGTCGAGCGCGAAGAGCTCGGCGCCGTCGAGTCGAACCGAACCCGCGGTCGGGGTGTCCAAGCCCGCGAGCAGCCCGAGCAGGGTCGACTTGCCGGAGCCCGAGGCGCCGACCACGGCGACCGCCTCCCCGGGCAGGACCGCGAAATCGATATCCTGCAGAATCGCGAGCGGCTTCGCCGCGCCGCCCGAGTCGCCGGCGAGCGCGACGACCTTGGCGAGCCCGGTCGCGGCGACGATGGGATCCGGTTCGGTGACTTCGACCATGCTGAGAGCGTTGTTGTTCGTGCTAGGCGTCCTGGCGAGCGCCGCATCCGCGGCCGCCGGGACGGTGCTCGTCTACGGCGACAGCCTCTCGGCGGCGTACGGGATCGGCCAGAAGGAAGGCTGGGTGAGCCTGCTCGGCGGACGGCTGCGGGAACGCAAGGCCGATTATATCGTCGCGAACGCGAGCATTTCCGGCGAAACGACCGCCGGCGGCGCGGCGCGCATCGACGACGCGCTCAAGCGCTTCCAGCCCGCGGTGCTCGTCCTCGCGCTCGGCGGCAACGACGGCCTGCGCGGACTGCCGGTGGCGGAGATGAAGGCGAACCTCGGCCGGATCGCGCGCGCGGCGCAGGCGCGCGGCGCGCGCGTGCTCGTCGTCGGCATGCGCATCCCGCCGAACTACGGCCCGAAGTACACCCAGGCCTTCTACGACGCCTTCGCCGAGGTCGCGCGCGAGACGAAAAGCGCCTACGTCCCGTTCCTGCTCGAGGGCATCGCCGACGGTCGCGAATACTTCCTGCCCGATCAGATCCACCCGACCGCCGCGGCGCAGCCGCTGCTGCTCGACACGGTGTGGAAGGGGCTGGAGCCGCTGCTCAGGAAATGACCAGCCGCGCGGGGCCGGCGGTCATCTCGCCGATGCGGCGCGCAGCGGCGAAGCCGTCGCGGCGGAACTCGGCGAGCACGGCCTCGACCGCCTCCGGCGCGCACGCCACCAGCAGGCCGCCGCTCGTCTGCGGATCGGTGAGGAGATCGCGCTGCCACTTCGACAGGTCCGCGGGCAGATCGACCTCGCGGCCGTAGCCCGCCCAGTTGCGGCCCGATGCCCCGGTCGCCGTACCCTGCTCCGCCCACCCCTTCGCCTCGGCCATCAGCGGGAGGTCGTCGAAGCGCACCTTCGCGCCGAGCTTCGACCCGCGGCAGATCTCGAGCAGGTGGCCGGCCAGACCGAACCCGGTCACGTCGGTCAGCGCGTGCACGCCGGGAAGCTCCGCGAGCCGGGTGCCCGGCGTGTTGAGCTTGGTCGTCGCGGCGATCATCTCGCCGTAACCGGCCGCGGACAGCACGCCCTTCTTGAGCGCGGCGGAAAGGATGCCGACGCCGAGCGGCTTGCCGAGCACCAGCGCGTCGCCGGCCCGCGCGCGGTCGTTGCGCTTCACCCGGTCCGGGTGCACCAGGCCGAGCGCGACCAGGCCGTAGATCGGCTCGAGCGTGTCGATCGAGTGCCCGCCGGCGACCGGGATCCCGGCCGCCGCGCACACCGACTCGCCGCCGGCGACGATGCGCTGGATCACCTCGACCGGCAGCTTCTCGAGCGGCATGCCGACGATCGCGAGCGCGAAGAGCGGCCGGCCCCCCATCGCGTACACGTCGGAGATCGCATTGGTCGCGGCGATCCGCCCGAAGTCGTACGGATCGTCGACGATCGGGGTGAAGAAGTCGGTGGTCGCGACGATCGCCTGGCTGTCGTTCAGCCGGTAGACCGCCGCATCGTCGCTCGACTCGATGCCGACCAGCAGCTCCTTCGGGATCGCCCGCACCGGCGTCTGCGACAGGATGTCGGAGAGCACGGCCGGCGCGATCTTGCAGCCGCAGCCGCCGCCGTGGCTGAACTGGGTGAGGCGAACGAGCTCGGTGGGGGCGTTCATCGCTGCTCCTCGCCGCCGCCGGGAGGCGACGGGTAGAATTTGGTCGACCGTAGCGCCCGGAACCTGACGGGCGCGCGGAGTTTGCCACAGGTCTGTTCACTATAGGTACGCGAGGGTGAAGTTTCCGGATGTCGCCGGCGTGCGCGAGATCGACCTCTTCGACGAGGTGATCGACGTCCGATCGCCCGCCGAATTCGCCGAGGATCACGTCCCCGGCGCGGCGAGCTTCCCGGTGCTCGACGACGGGGAGCGCGCGCGGATCGGCACGCTGTACAAACGAGTCTCGCCGTTCGAGTCGAAGAAGCTCGGCGCCGCGCTCGTCTCGCGCAACATCGCGCGGCACCTCGAGGAAGGCTTCGCCGGTCGCGACAAGGGCTGGCGCCCGCTCGTCTACTGCTGGCGCGGCGGCAAGCGCTCCGGCGCCATGACTCACGTGCTGCGCGAAATCGGGTGGCAGGCGGCGCAGCTCGACGGCGGCTACAAGGCCTACCGGCGCGAGGTCGTCGCGCAGCTCGCGGTGCTGCCGCGCGAGTTCCGCTATCGCGTGCTCTGCGGCGAGACCGGCAGCGGCAAGAGCCGGCTCCTCGAGGCGCTCGCCGCGGCGGGCGCGCAGGTCCTCGACCTCGAGCGGCTCGCCGCGCACCGCGGGTCGGTGCTCGGCAACCTGCCCGATGCGCCGCAGCCGGCGCAGAAGATGTTCGAGACCCGGTTGTGGGACGGCCTGCGCAAGCTCGACCGCGAGCGGCCGGTGTTCGTCGAGGCCGAGAGCAAGAAGATCGGCCAGCTCCAGGTGCCCGACGCGCTGCTCGAGACGATGCGGGCCGCGGAGTGCGTGCGCATCGACGCGCCGGTCGCCGCGCGCGTCGGCTTCCTGATCGACGAGTACCGGCACTTCCTCGCCGACCCCGCGAACCTCAAGGCCCAGCTCGACTGCCTGCTCGCGCTGCACGGGCGCGAGGTCATCGCGCTCTGGCAGGCCGCGGCCGACCGCGGCGACTGGGAGGCGCTCGTCGCCGACCTCCTCGAGCGCCACTACGACCCGGCGTACCGCCGGTCCACGCACCGGAACTACGCGCGGCTCGCCGATGCGCACGTGCTGCGGCCGCGCGAGCTCTCGCCGGCGGCGATCGGCGCGCTCGCCGCCGAGCTCGCCGAGCGCGATCCCGCGCCCGCCTGAGGCTAGAGCCCGCCCAGCACCTTCAGGTGCTGCACCACGCTCCGGCCGAGCGCCGAGAGCGCGTAGCCGCCCTCGAGCACCGAGACGATGCGCCCGCCCGCGTGCCGGTCGGCCACCGCCTTCACCTTTGCGGTGACCCACGCGTAGTCCTGGTCGACGAGGCGCAGCATCGCCATCTCGTCCTCGACGTGCGCGTCGAACCCGGCGGAGAAGAAGACCATCTGCGGCGCGAAGTCCTCGAGCGCCGGCAGCCAGACGCGCTCGACCGCCTCGCGGAAACCCTGGCTGCCGGTACCCGCCGGCAGGGGGACGTTGCGCATGTTGCGCGCCGGGCGGTCGGTGCCGCTGTAGGGGTAGAACGGGTGCTGGAAAGTGCTCACCATCAGCACCCGCTCGTCGTCCTCGAAGATCTCCTCGGTGCCGTTGCCGTGGTGCACGTCGAAGTCGATGATCGCGACCCGCTCGAGACCGTGCGCCTCGAGCGCCTGCATCGCGCCGACCGCGACGTTGTTGAAGATGCAGAAGCCCATTGCGCGCGCGCGCGCGGCGTGATGCCCCGGCGGGCGCACGCCGCAGAACGCGTTCTCGGCCTCGCCTGCCGCCACGAGGTCCGTCGCGAGCACCGCCGCGCCGGCGGCACGCAGCGCCGCGTCCCAGGTGAACGGGTTCATCGCCGTGTCGGGATCGAGGTGCACGATGCCGCGCTGCGGGCGCGCCGCGCGGACCGCCTCGATGTACTCCGGCGGATGGACGAGGGCGAGCTGCTCGAGCGTCGCGAGCGGCGCCTCGCGGTGCGCGAGGTGCGGCGCGATCCCGGCGGCGATCAGCTGGTCGTCGATCGCGGCGAGGCGCGCCGGGCATTCGGGGTGGTAGGCGCCCATGTCGTGCTTCCTGCAGTCGCCGTGGGTGATGAACGCCGTCGCCATGAATATTCCTCAATCGCCTCCGGAACCGATGGAAATCATAGCCGAAAGCGGCATAAACTACGGATTCCGCTCGCATTCCTCGCTCGCACCGCGCGCATTCTCCGTTCGCAACCGCTCGCACCCGATCGCCACCGCATGTCCTCGTCGCTCCACCGCGTGATCCACCAGGCCGGCCGCGTGATCCTCGGCAAGGAGCGGCAGATCCGCATGGCGCTCGCGTGCCTGCTCGCGCGCGGCCACCTGCTGATCGAGGACCTGCCCGGCGTCGGCAAGACCACGCTCGCCCACGTGCTCGCGCGCTCGCTCGGGCTCGGGTTCCACCGCATCCAGTTCACGAGCGACATGCTGCCGGCCGACATCCTCGGCGTGTCGATCTACGACCGCGACTCGGGCTCGTTCAAGTTCCACCCCGGGCCGATCTTCTCGCAGCTCATCCTCGCCGACGAGGTGAACCGCGCGACGCCGAAGACGCAGTCGGCGCTGCTCGAGGCGATGGAGGAGCACCAGGTCACCGCCGAGGGCGAGACGCGCCGCCTGCCCGAGCCGTTCTTCGTCGTCGCGACGCAGAACCCGTCGCACCAGGTCGGCACCTTCCCGCTGCCCGAGTCGCAGCTCGACCGCTTCCAGATGCGGATCGAGCTCGGCTACCCCGACCGCGAGGCCGAGCGCGCGCTGCTCCAGGGCGTCGAACGGCGCGACCTCATCGCCACGCTCGAGCCGTGCCTGAGCCCGGGCGAGCTGGTCGAGCTGCAGAGCCTCGTCCGGCGCGTGCACGTCGCGCCGGCGCTCTTCGACTACATCCAGGCGATCACCGCGCACACCCGCCGCTCGCCCGAGTTCGTGACCGGCCTCTCGCCGCGGGCGGCGCTCGCGCTCACCGCCTGCGCCCGCGCCTGGGCGCTGATCGAGGGCCGCAATCACGTCCTGCCCGAGGACGTGCAGGCGGTCCTGCCGGGCGTCGCCACCCACCGCCTGCACCCGGTGATGAACGGCGTGCGGCGCACGAGCTCCGACATCGCGGTCGGGCTGATCGAGGCCGTGCCGATTCCGTGAGCGGCTCGCCGATGAGCCCGCGCGATCTCGTCGAACGCTCGCGAGCCTTCCAGTTCTGGCGCCTCTTCACCGGCCGCGCCGCGCCCGAGCGCGGACCCGTCGTCCTGACGCAGCGGCGCGTCTACATCCTGCCGACGCGCCAGGGCGTCCTCTTCGCCGCCTCGCTGCTGCTGATGCTGATCGGCTCGATCAACTACCAGCTCTCGCTCGGCTTCATCCTGACGTTCCTGCTCGCCGGCGTCGGCGTGGTCGCGATCCTGCACACCTACCGCAACCTCGCGCAGCTCGCGGTGAGCGCCGGGCGGGTCGAGCCGGCGTACGCCGGCGGCGCGGTGCGGTTCCATCTGCACCTCGACAACCCCGCGCGCTTCGACCGGATCGCGGTCGACGCGCGCTGCGGGCCGGCCGGGGCAAGCGTCGATGTGCCCGCGGGGACGGCAGCGAGCGTCGTCCTCGCGCTGCCGGCCGAGCGCCGCGGCTGGCTCCGCCTGCCGCGGCTCACGGTCGGGACGCGCTACCCGGTCGGGCTCTTCCGCGCGTGGAGCTACGTGCAGCCCGACGTGCGCGCGCTCGTCTACCCGCGTCCCGACGACTCGGCGCTGCCGCCGCCCGCGTTCGTGCCCGATCGCGGCGAGACCCTGAGCGCCGGCGCGGGCACCGACGATTTCGCCGGCCTGCGCCCCTACCAGCCGGGCGACTCGCCGCGCCACATCGCCTGGAAGTCGGCGGCGCGCGATACGCGGCTCCTCACCAAGACGTTCAGCGGTCGCGGTGCCGCGGAGCTGTGGCTCGACTACGCGAGCCTCCCGCCCGCGCTCGGGGTCGAGGCGCGCCTGTCGCGGCTCACGCGGCAGGTGCTCCTCGCCGAGGAGGCGCACCTCGCGTACGGCCTGCGCCTGCCCGGCCGCGAGCTCGCGCCGCACTTCGGCGAGAGCCATTGCGACGCCTGCCTCAAGGCGCTCGCGCTGTTCGAGCTGCCCGAACCGGACCTCCCGGAGCGCGCGCGGTGACCCCCGCCACCGCCATCCCGCTCACCGCGCTGTTCGTGCTGCTCGGCGGCGTCGCGCTCGCCGCGGCGCCGCACGTCCAGCGGCTGCCGTGGTGGGTCACGGCCCTCGGCGTCGCGATGCTCGGCTGGCGCGCCTGGGCGGGCTGGCGCAACGAGCCGCTGCCGCGGCGCTGGCTCCTCACCGTGCTGGTGCTGGTCGGCATGGGCGGGGTCTACATGACCTACCGCACCATCCTCGGCCGCGACGCGGGCGTGACGCTCCTCGTGCTCTTCCTCTCGCTCAAGCTGATGGAGACGGGCAACCGCCGCGACGCGGTGGTGGTGACCTTCCTCTGCTACTTCCTCGCGCTCACGAGCTTCTTCTACAGCCAGACGATGCTCACCGCGGGCGCAACGCTCGCCACCGTCCTCGCGCTGACCACCGCGCTCGTCGGCATCAACGGCCCGCTGCGCCCCTTGCGCGAGAGCACGCGGGTCGCCGCGGTGCTGCTCGGGCAGGCGGTGCCGGTGATGGTGTGCTTCTTCTTCCTCTTCCCGCGCATCCAGGGCCCGATGTGGGGGCTCCCGACCGACGCGTTCGCCGGGACGACCGGCCTCTCGGACTCGATGACGCCGGGGAACATCAGCCTGCTCTCGCAGTCCGACGCGGTCGCTTTCCGCGCGCAGTTCCGCGACCCGCCGCCCGAGCGCAAGCGCCTGTACTGGCGCGGGCCGGTGTTCTGGGAGTTCGACGGCCGCACCTGGCGGCAGGGCGATGCGCGGATCTCGGAGTTCGCGAGCTTCGATCCGCTCGGCGCGGAGATCTTCTATACGGTCACGCTCGAGCCGCACGAGCGGCCGTGGCTGTTCGCGCTCGAGCTGGCGGGCAAGGTGCCGCCGGGCGCCGGCGCGACCGGCGACTTCCAGCTCCTGTCGCGCCGGCCGGTGACCACGCGCCTGCGCTACGAGATGAGCTCGTTCCTCGACTACCGCGCGACCGGCGGTGCGACGCCGCGCGAGCTCGCCGCGGCGCGCGAGCTGCCCGCCGGCTTCAACCCGCGCGCGGTCGCGCTCGCGCAGGGCTGGCGGCGCGAGCACGGCTCGGACGAGCGCGTGCTCGCGCGCGCGATCGAGTGGTTCCGCCGCGCCGGCCTCGAGTACACGCTCGCGCCACCCCCGCTCGGGCGCGACTCGGTCGACGAGTTCCTGTTCGAGACCCGCCGCGGCTTCTGCGAGCACTTCTCGTCGGCGTTCGCGGTGCTGATGCGCGCCGCCGGCCTGCCGGCGCGCATCGTGACCGGCTACCAGGGCGGCGAGGTCAACCCGGTCGACGGCTACATGATCGTGCGCCAGTCGGACGCCCACGCCTGGGTGGAGGTCTGGACCGCCGCCGACGGCTGGCTCCGCGTCGATCCGACCGCGGCGGCGATCCCGAGCCGGATCGAATCGGGCCTCGCGGCGGCAGTGCCCGCGGGCGACCCGCTGCCGTTTCTCGTGCGGCCCGAGCTGTCGTGGCTGCGGGGGCTGCGCTTCAACTGGGAGGCGCTCTCCAACTACTGGAACCAGTGGGTCGTCGGCTACAACGTGGACCGCCAGCGCGAGTTCCTGTCGCGGCTCGGCATGCCCTCGCCGTCGTGGGAGAAGATGGCGATGGCGCTCTTCTGGCTGGTCGGGCTCGTGGTTGCCGCCTTTTCGCTGTGGATGCTCCGCCGCGGGCGCGACGAGGATCCGGCGGTGCGCGCCTGGCGGCGCTTCTGCGCGAAGCTCGCGCGCCGCGGCAGCGCGCGCCGGGCGGGAGAAGGTCCGAGCACGTTCGCGGCGCGCGCCGCCGCCGAGCAGCCGCACGTGGCGGCCGACGTCGCCGCGATCAGCGACCTCTACGTCAGCGTGCGCTACGGGCCGAGCCCGGATCCGGGAAGCGTCTTGCTGCTGCGCCGGCGCGTGCGCGAGTTCAAGGCGTGATCGGCCGCTTCGGTCCCGCGACGCGCTCGCTCGCGGCGTCTGCACTCGCCGCGCTCGCCGCGCTCGCCGCTGCGTCCTCAAGCGCCGCACAGACCTATGCCGACCGCGCCGATGCGCGCGCGTTCGCCGCCGAAATGGCCGAGCGCCACGGCTTCCCGCCGCGGGAGGTCGAGCGCCTGCTTGCCGGCGCGCGTTACCTCGATTCGGTGGTGACGCTGATGACGCCGGCCGCCCCCGGCGCGCGCTCCTGGCAGCGCTACCGCGCCAACTTCCGCACCCCGCGGCGGGTCGAGGCGGGCGCGCAGTTCTGGCGCCAGCACGCGGCGGCGCTCGAGCGTGCGAGCGCGATCTACGGCGTGCCGCCGGAGTTCATCGTCGCGATCATCGGCGTCGAGACCGAGTACGGGCGCAACACCGGGAGCTTCCGCGTGCTCGACGCGCTCGCCACGCTCGCGTTCGACTACCCGCGCCGCGCCGAGTACTTCCGCTCCGAGCTCGAGCAGTTCCTGCTCTTCGCGCGCGAGAGCCGGGCCGACGCGGCGAGCTTCCGCGGCTCGTACGCCGGGGCGATCGGCATCCCGCAGTTCATGCCCGGCAGCATCCGCAGGTACGCGGTCGACTTCGACGGCGACGGCCGGATCGACCTCCGCGCGAGCGCAGCCGACGCGATCGGCAGCGTCGCGAGCTTCCTCGCGCAGCACGGCTGGATCGCCGGCGCGGCGGTGGCGGTGCCGGCCGAGGTGACCGGCGAGCGCTACCGGCTCCTCGTCGACGGTGGCGTCGACCCGATCTACCGCGCCGAGGAGCTGCGGGAGGCGGATGTCGCGTTCGACGAGACGGTGGGCGAGGACACGCCGAGCGTGCTGATCGAGCTCGGGTCGCCCGATGCGCCGGCGGAGTACCTGGTCGCGCTGCAGAACTTCTACGTGCTCACCCGCTACAACCGCTCGAGCTTCTACGCCGCGGCCGTGCGCGAGCTTGCGGCGGAGGTGAAGGCCGCATACGCTCCGCGCTAGCCTCAACCGACGCCCGGAGTCGCAATGCCCGAGCCGCTCGCCATCCGCGCCGCCGCGCGCGCCGACGTTCCCGTCCTGCTCGGGCTGATCCGCGGACTCGCCGAGTACGAGAAGCTCACCCACCTCGTGACCGCGGACGAAGCGCTGCTCGAGCGCGAGCTGTTCGGGCCGGGCAGCCACGTCGGGGCGGTCCTCGGCCACGCCGGCGGTGCCGCAGTCGGGTTCGCCGTCTACTTCCACAACTTCTCGACCTTCCTCGGCCGCAAAGGGCTCTACCTCGAGGATCTCTTCGTCCTGCCGGCACATCGCGGGCGCGGGTACGGGCGCGCGCTCCTGCTGCACGTCGCGCGCATCGCCCACGAGCGCGGCTGCGGCCGCTTCGAATGGATGGCGCTCGACTGGAACGAGCCGGCGATCCGGTTCTACCAGGCGCTCGGCGCGCAGGAGATGCCGGAGTGGCGGCTCTTTCGGGTCACCGGCCAGGGGCTCGCGCGGCTTGCGACCGGCGCTCCCGCCGGCGCCTGACCGGGGCCTCCCGCCGGGCGTACCGCGACGCTATGCGCTGACGTACCATCGCGCGGTGCGCAGCCGCCCGACGGAGCCGCCATGCCCGCAATGGAACCCTCGAACCTGACCGCCCGGCAGTACTGGGACGCAGTCAAGGCGAACCCGAACCGCGCCCGCTTCGGCTTCGGCAAGCGCCCGGCCATCATCAACATCGACGTCCAGCGCGCCTACACGGACGTCGAGCGCTTCAAGACCGCCTACCAGACCGATCCGCGCCAGATCGAGCACATCAACGCGCTCTCGGCGCTCGTGCGCGCGCGCGGATTCCCGGTGGTGTGGACCTACGTCGCCTACCTCGACTCGGGCGAGGACGCGGGCGTCTGGGGGACGCGCACGGACACGCCCGACTCGCTGCAGAACATCAAGCACGCCTCGGAGCGCGCGCAGTTCGACCCGCGCGCGGCGGTGGCGAAGACCGACATCGTCATGCTGAAGCGGATGGCGAGCGCCTTCTTCGAGACCAACCTCTGGTCGCTTCTTTCCTGGCACCGGATCGACACCCTGATCGTCACCGGCGGCTCGACCTCGGGCTGCGTGCGCGCGACGGTGATCGACAGCCTGTCGCGGAGCTTCCGCACGGTGGTGCCGGAAGAGTGCGTCGCCGACAAGCACGAGATCCCGCACTTCGCCAATCTCTGCGACATGATGCTCAAGTACGCCGACGTCGAGCCGGTCGAGACCGTCCGCCGCCGGCTCGAAGCGCTGTAGGCGGCGGGGCGCGCGCATGCAGCCGGATCCCGGCCTCTACGACTACTGCCCCTATCCGGGACGCCCGCGCATCGAATGGCCGGGCGGCGCGCGGGTCGCGCTCTGGATCGCCCCCAACATCGAGTTCTACGAGTACGACCCGCCGGCCAACCCGAGCCGCAAGCCCTGGCCGCGCCCCCTGCCCGATGTCCTCGGCTACGCCACGCGCGACTACGGCAACCGCGTCGGCCACCAGCGGATGATGCGCGTCCTCGACCGGTTGGGCCTGCGCGGCTCGGTCTCGCTCTCCACTGCGGTCGCGACCCACCACCCCGAGGTGATCGCGCTCGCCGCCGAGCGCGGCTGGGAGTTCTTCAGCCACGGCATCTACAACACCCGCTACACCTACGGCCTCGACGAGGCGCAGGAGCGCGCGATGATCGAGGAGTCGATGCGCGCGATCCGCGAGCAGACCGGCCGGGAGTGCGCCGGCTACCTCGCGCCCGCGCTCTCGCACTCGGAGCACACCATCGACCTCTTCGCCGAGGCGGGCGGGCGCTACACCTGCGACCTCTTCCACGACGATCAGCCGACGCCGGTGCGCACGCGCTCGGGCAGGCGTTTCGTGTCGGTGCCGTACTCGCTCGAGCTGAACGACACCATCGTCTACGTCGTGAACCGGATCGAGCCGCGCCGCTACGGCCGGATGATCCGCGACGCCTTCGACCGGCTCTACGCCGAGGGCGAGCACAGCGGCACGGTGATGTGCGTGCCGCTGCACGCCTACCAGGTGAGCCACCCGCACCGCCTGCGCGCGTTCGAGGAGGCACTCGAGTACGTGTGCTCGCACGACCGGGTGTGGAAGGCGACCGGCCGCGAGATCGCCGACCACTATCTCGCGCACTGCTACGACGAGGCGGTGGCGCACAGCGCGCGCGTCGCCGCCGAGGCGGCGCCCGCGGAGGCGCGCTCGTGACGCTCGGTCCCGAGTTCCTCGCCTATCCGCGCCGGCGCTACGGCATGGACCACGATCGCTACGCGTGGTCGATGCTCGCCGACCGGCCGCCGCTGCGCTGGCCCGACGGCCGGCCGCTCGCCGTCTGGATCAACGTCGCGCTCGAGCACTTCCCGCTCGACGCGAAGGGCGCGGGCTTCAAGGCGCCCGGCGGGATGACGATGCCGTACCCGGATCTCCGCCACTACACGCTGCGCGACTACGGCAACCGGGTGGGCGTTTTCCGGGTGCTGGACGCGCTCGCCGCGCACGGGCTGCAGGCGAGCTTTGCGGTCAACGGCGAGCTCGCACGGCGCTACCCGGCGCTCCTCCGCGCGGTCGCGGCGACCGGCGGCGAGCTCGTCGCCCACGGCTGGAACATGGACTGCGTGCACTACGGCGGCCTGGACGAGGCGACCGAGCGCGGCTGGATCGCCGACTCGCTCGCCGCGCTCGCCCCGTACGCGCGCGCCGCCGTTCGCGGCTGGCTCTCGCCCGCACGCTCGGAGTCGCCCCGCACGCCGGAGTTCGTGCGCGCGGCGGGGCTCGCGTGGATCGCCGACTGGGTGAACGACGAGCTGCCCTACCGGTTCGAGACCGCGGCCGGGCCGCTCGCGGCGCTGCCGCTCTCGCTCGAGCTCGAGGACCGCTTCGTCGTCGGCGAGAACCTGCACGCCGAGGCGGAGTACGCCGACCAGGCGATCGACGCCTGCGAGTTCCTGCTCGCCGAGGCGGAACGGCTCGGCGCCGGCCGGCTGCTCGCGCTGAACGTCCACCCGTGGGTGATGGGGCAGCCGCACCGCATCGGGCAGCTCGAGCGCCTGTTCGCCCACCTGGCCGCGCGCGGCGACCGGATCTGGAACGCGCCGCCGTCGGCGATCGTGGCGCACGCGGCAGTGCTCTGAGCGCGCGACCGCGCTCGTCCTCCGCACCGCGCGGCGATCACGCGTCGGGCATCACCCGCCTGCCGGCCTCCCAGGTGAAGTGAGATTTCGGGGGGCTTCCCTCAGCCCGCGGCTGCACCGATGCCCTGGACGTTGCGGTAGATCTCGGCAATCGGCAGCGCGCAGCCGAGCGAAAGGATCTGGATGGCGTCGTCCGGCCGGCTCGCGGCGGTGAGCAACCAGCGATCGCCGGTTTGCCGGCCGTAGTGCTCGACCAGCATGCGATCCTGCGCGATGAGCAGGTAGTCGGTCAGCGAGGCGAGCGTGCGATACTGCTCCGACTTCTTGCCGCGATCATAGGCCTCGCTCGACTCGGACAGTACCTCGACGAGCAGCGTCGGATTGACGAGCGTGTCGCCGGGCTGCTCGAACTGCGGCTCGCCGCAGGCGACGACGATATCCGGATAGGTATAGAGCCCCGTGCGATCGATCTTCACCCGCAGGTCACTCGGGTAGACCCGGCAGGGCGTGCCGCGCAGTTGCTGGTGCAGGCCGCTCAGGACGTTTCCGACGATCAGATTGTGGGCCTCGCTCGCGCCGCCCATCGCGAAGATTTCGCCGCGCAGGTACTCGTGCTTTTCCCGGGTGCTCCGCTCGAGCTCGAGATACTCCTCCACGGTGTGGCGGCGGTGTGGCTGCAGGGACATGGCAGGCGACCGGGTCGGATGCTTACGCCGTATCGTAGCAGGGTGTCGAACGCCGCTCCCCGGCGCGCCGCCGCGTCGGCCCCGGCCGGCGCTCCGCAGGCGGCGAGACCCGAGCCGGGACCCGAGCGCGGGCCAGGGCTCCAGGCACGAACGCGGCGATCACGCGTCGGGCATCACCCGCATCACGAACCGCGGCCGGAGCGCCGGGTGGTCCGGCCAGCCGGGCTTGCCCGGCTCCGGCACGTGCGCCTCCTCCTCGATGAGCGCCCGCGTGAGCTGCTCCATCCGCTCGAGCTGCGCCTCGGTGAGCCCCACTTCCGCCGGCGGCTGGAGGAAGCCGCCGATCGCGAGCGCACTGTCGATCTGGCGCTCGCTCGCCGCGGCGGTGCGCCCCGAGCGATACCCCGTCTCGAAGTCGTCGATGAAGCGCGCCGCGAGCTGCATCGCCGCGATGTAGCGGATCGCTCGATGCGCGGTCCAGCCGGGAGCGTCGACCACGGCGAACCGCTGCACGAGCTTCTCCCCCGCCCGCCGGCCGTACTGCGCGAGCCGCTCGATCGCCGCCGGATCCGTGTCGACGTTGAACGCGCCCTCTGCCGCGTCGAGGCACACGTGGGCGACGCGGTCGCGGCAGGTCGCGAGGCGCAGGTGCGCGCCGTCGACCCACCCGATCGCGGTGGCGAACATGCTGCCGAGGAGCCGCGCGAGCTGCGTGCGCGGCGCCACGTCGTGCCTGAACCGGGTCGGGTCGCCCGGCACCGCGTCGAGGTCGATCCGCTTCCACCACTCGCGCAGCCACCCTTCGGCCGGGCCCCGCGCGAACTCGTGGTCCATCCAGACGCGCAGCGGCGCGGCGTCCTTCCCGCTCGCGTCGGGGTGGGTGCGGCGCAGGTTCACCGCGAACGTCGGCCAGCGCGGCATCGGCTTGTCGAAGAGGTGGATCGGCAGGCTGGTGCACACGCCGCCGTCGGCGAACCAGCACGGCTCGAGCGCGGCCTCGGGCAGCGGCTTCCCGGCGGCGCGCTCGACCGGCAGCCGGCTCGCGTCGCGCTTGTAGAGCCGCACCGCGCTGAAGAGCACCGGGAGCGCGAAGCTCATCCGCACGCCGACGATGACCGGCACCTGCGCCATCGGCGGGAACGCGAGGCACCGGCTCGTCCGGCCGCCGTCGGGCACCGCGCCCGCTGCGCGCTCCATCGCGGTCACGACGGGCTCCGGAAAGAGGCGCGCGAAGTCCGCCGGGTCGAAGAAGTAGTCCTCGTCCTCCTCGAGCGTCGTGCGCTCGTCGTCGCAGGTGATGCGCACCGGGCGTCCGAGCGAGAGGTTGACCGACATCAGGCTGAGCGCGATGCCGCGCTCGCCCTCGCGCCGCCGCGCCTGCCAGAGATCGCCGAACGTGAGCGGCGCATCCATCGGCCTCCCGGCGAGCCGCTGGTACAGGCCGTACAGCCAGTCGGTCATCCGCTCGGGCGCATCGTCGCCCCCGCCCGCCGGCGACTTCGCGCTGCACAGGCCGAAGTGATTCCGCGGCAGCACGACGGTCACGTCCTGCCAGAGCGCGTAGCCCGCGAACCCGAGCGTGAGGAGCACGCCGACGAGGACCGCGAGCGCGATAATCCCGATCGCCGGCGCGAGCGGCGGCGCGAGCGACCACAGGAGCCACGCCGCCACCGCGGTGGCGATCCCGAACCCGCCGACCGCTCCGCGCCAGTAGCCCCGGAGCGCGGCGCGGAAGGCCCGCCCGAACCCGCCTCCCTCGTACGCGCTGAACGGGGCGGACACGACCTCGTACAGCCGCGCGGTCTCCGGATCGGGGCCGAAGAGATGCTTGAGCCGCGTCCAGCCGTTCGCGGTCCGCTCCGCCGCCCAGCCGGGCACGTGCTCGATGCCGGCGTAGCCCCACGCTTCGGGATTGCCCGAGCGGCGCCCGTACTCCGCCGCCGCGGCCACGCCCGCGGCGCCCGCGCCGGCGGAGGTGCCCCCGATCGACTGCAGGCGGTAGGTGCGCGCGAGCTCGACGATCGTCCCGGAGTAGATGAACCCGCTCGCGGCGCCGCCCTTGAGGACGAGGTCGCACGGCTTCATCGCTTCGGCGAACGCGCGGTTTCGTTCGCGCAGCTCGGCGGCGGACTGCGGCTTCGGCATGGCCCCTCCTCCGGCGCGTGCCGGTCCGGTTGATGCAGCGCTACAGCAGCTCGTCCTTCGAGAGCCCGCGCCGCTTCAGCACGCGGCGGAGCTGCGCGAGCGCCTCGATCTGGATCTGCCGCACCCGCTCGCGCGTGACGGCGAGGCGCTCGGCGAGGTGTTCGAGCGTGCACGCCTCGCGGCCGTTCAGCCCGAAGCGCTGCTCGATGACGGTGCGCTGCTTGTCGTTGAGGTGGGCGAGCCACTCGCGCACGAGCGCCTCGGTCTCGCTCGCCGCGAGCCGGTGCTCGGGGCCCGCGCCGGCCTCGTCGGCGATCGACTCGCCGATCGAGAGCATCGGGTCGAGGTCGAGCGGCGCATCGAGCGAGGCGAGGCGCTCGTTGTGCTCGAGCACGCGGCGCACCTCCTCCGCGTCGCGGCCGAGGAGGTGGGCGATGTCCTCCACCCGCGGCTCCTGCCCCGACGAGGCCTCGAGGTGCCGGCGCGCCCGCAGGCACACGTTGAGGTCCTTGATCACGTGCACCGGGAGCCGGATCGTGCGCGCCTGGTTCATGATCGCGCGCTCGACGTTCTGGCGGATCCACCAGGTCGCGTAGGTCGAAAAGCGGAAGCCGCGCTCGGGGTCGAACTTCTCGAGCGCGTGGATCAGGCCGAGGTTGCCCTCCTCGACGAGATCGAGCAGCGGCACGCCGCGGTTGCGGTACTGCTTCGCCACGCTGACGACGAGCCGCAGGTTGTGCTCGATCATCTTCTGGCGCGCGGCGAATTCGCCCGCGGCGGCGCGGCGCGCCCAGGCGAGCTCCTCCGCCGGCGTGAAGAGACGGTTCAGTCCGATCTCGTGGAGATAGAGCTGGGTCGCGTCGGAGACGAAGTCGTCCGCTCCGGCGGCCGCCGGCGCCTCGTCCGCCGCGCGTGCGTCGTTCGCCGCGCGCGCGCCGTCTGCCCCGGGTGCCTCGTCCGCCGCTTCGTCCGCGGCGGGCGGTTCGTCGAGCTCGAGCAGGTCTTCGGGCAGGTTCGGGTCGGGTTCGGTCGCGGTCATCGGCTTACCCTTGCCGGGTGGCTCGGGGTTCGCGCCCGGGGCGGCCCGGCGCGCTCACCGGCTCGGCAAGTACTGCATCGGATCGACGGGCCGGCCGAGCCGGCGGATCTCGAAATGGAGACGCGGGGTCTCCGATCCGCTCGACCCGACCTCGGCGATCTTCTGCCCTCGCGTCACGGTCTGCCCCTCTTTTACCAAGATCTGGCTGTTGTGGGCATAAGCCGAAAGGTAGGTGCCGTTGTGCCGGATGATGACGAGCTTGCCGTACGCCGGGATGCCTTCGCCGCTGTAGACCACCTTCCCCGGCGCCGAGGCATGGACCGGATCGCCGAGCCGGCCGGCGATGTCGACCCCCTTGCTCGAGGCGCCGTTGAACGTCGCGATCACCTTGCCGGTGGCAGGCCAGGCCCAGTCGACCTTGTCGTCGGCGCTACCCGGCTCGGCCCGTTGCGGCGCGGGCGCCGGCTCGGGCTTCGCCGCGGGCGCAGCCTCCGGTTTCGCGACCGCGGCCGGCGGCGGCGCCTCGGGCTTGGGGGCGGCGGCGATCCGCGTCGCGTCCGCGCGCTGGACCGTCGCCAGGTTCTCGTCCGAGTACGGCAGCCGCAGTCCCTTCGGCTCGGTGCGGAGTCCCCCGGCCGGCGCGGCACCCGCCGGGGCCGGCGCGGTCGCCGGCGGATCGCCGCCGAGCGGCCGCGCGGCGATGGCCGGGCCCTGGGTCACCGGGCTGACCACGACGCCGTCCGGACCCGCCGCGGCCACCGGCGGACGCACCTGCAGGACCTGGCCGGCCTGCAGCTTCGACGGGTCGGTGATCTGGTTCCAGCCGGCGAGCTCGCGCCAGTCGACGCCGTTGTCGAGGGCGATGCTGTAGAGCGTGTCCCCGCGCTTCACTACATACGTGTCGGCCTGCGCCTGCGCGGCGGGAGCGGCGACAACCGGGCCGGGCGCCGGCTTCGCCGGCGGCGGCGCCCGGCGATCGACGACGGGCGCGGGCGTACGGCTTACGCACCCCGCCACCGCCATGGCGGCGGCGAGGATCACCACGAGGCGCCGCGCGCGCCCCCTCATCCCTTGCCCGCCCGGAGCGGCACGAACCGCGCGGCGGCGAGGCGCGTCTCGCGCACGCCGGCCGCGGTGCGCTCGAACACCCGCAGTTCCTGCTCGTCCACGCCGACCGGGAGGACCAGCCGGCCGCCGCGCGCGAGCTGGTCGAGCAGCGCCTTCGGCACCGCGGGTGCCGCGGCCGCGACGACGATCGCATCGAAGGGTGCCGCTTCCGGCAGCCCGCGGCAGCCGTCGCCGTGCAGCAGACGCAGGTTCGCGACCCGCAGCGGCCGCAGGTTCGCCCGCGCCTTCTCGCCGAGCGCGGCGATGCGCTCGATCGAGTACGCCTCGGCGGCGAGGCGCGCGAGCAGCGCCGCCTGGTAGCCGCAGCCGGTGCCGACCTCGAGCGCGCGCCCGAGCGCGCGGCCGGCGCGCGCCGCCGCGAGCATGCGCGCCACCGTGTACGGCCGCGAGATCGACTGCTCGAAGCCGATCGGCAGCGCGGCGTCCTCGTAGGCGCGCGTGGCGAGCGCTTCGTCGACGAAGGCGTGCCGCGGCACCGCGGCCATCGCGGCGAGCACCGTCTCGTCGGCGATCCCCTGCTCGCGCAGCCGCGCCACCATGCGCTCGCGCGTGCGCGGCGAGGTCATCCCCGTGCCGGGAGCGAGGCGCGCGGCGGTCGCCCGCGGCCTCACGCGAGCCAGCCCCGGATCGCCGCGATCTGCGGCGCGTCGGTGAGGTCCATCTGCAGCGGCGTGATCGAGACGCGGCCCGCGGCGACCGCGTGGAAGTCGGTGCCGGGGCCGGCGTCCTGCGCCTCGCCCGCCGCGCCGATCCAGTACACCGTCTGGCCGCGCGGATTCACCGTCTTCACCACGCCCTCGGCCTTGTGGCGCTTGCCGAGCCGCGTCACCTCGCGCCCGGCGAGCGCCGCGAGCGGCACGTCGGGCACGTTCACGTTCAGCAGCATCGGCCGGGGCGGCGATGCGCGCGCGCAGCGCTCCACCAGGTCGCGGGCGACGCTCGCCGCGGTCTCGAAGTGCCCGGCCTCCCTGCTCGCGAGCGACACCGCGATCGCCGGGATGCCGAGGAGATAGCCCTCGCTCGCCGCCGCCACCGTGCCGGAATAGATCGTGTCGTCGCCCATGTTCGCGCCGAGGTTGATGCCGGAGACGACGATGTCGGGCAGCGCCTCGAGGAGCCCGGTCACCGCGAGGTGCACGCAATCGGTCGGGGTGCCGTCGACGAAGAGGAAGCCGTTCGCCGAGCGGCGCACCGCGAGCGGACGGTCGAGCGTGAGCGAGTTGGAGGCGCCGCTGCGGTCGCGCTCGGGGGCGACCACCGTCACCGTGCCGAGGCCTTCGAGCGCCCGGGCGAGCGCCGCGAGCCCGGGCGAGAAGTAACCGTCGTCGTTCGAAAGCAGGATCCGCATGAAATCGCCGGCCGATTATAAGCCTGCGGGTCGCCGTCGAACCCGCTCATCCGCCGAACGCGCTCATCCGCCGGCCGCGCTCATCCGCCGAGCGCGCGCGTCACGTCGTCGAAGAGCTCGTCGACGGCGAAGCGCCGCGGGATGAGGCCCTGCCCATGGACGCAGTCGATCGCGACCTCGAGGTTGCGCCGGTTCGCGGCGAGGCCGAACGGCGTCGTGTCGGTCTCGCCCGACGCCGGCAGGCCCGCGGCGCGCCGGCTCTCCGCGAGCAGGCGGTACGCCTCGCGCACCGCATCCGGCTCGGTCCGCGACAGGGCTTCGGTCACCACGACCATGTGGTTGATCTGGATCGCGCCGTGCCGGCGCTGCCAGTCGCGCGCCGCCGCGGCCGGAGCGGGGATCAGCGGCTGCAAGGGCGAGCCGGCGGCGGGCACCTCGCCGAGGATCGCCGCGTCGAGCTCGCCGGCGAGCAGCATCTTCGCGAGCCCGCTCCCCGGCGGCGCACGCTCGACGTTCGGCGGGTCGCGGAACTCCGCGACGTGCGGCTCCTCGACCGTGACCCAGGTGACCCGGCCGAGATCGACGCCGTGATCGTCGGCGAGGATGCCCCGCACCCACGCCGCCGTCGTCACCGAGTACGAGCGCAGGCCGACCCGCCGGCCGGCGAGATCGCCCGGTGCGAGGGCCCCGCGCGCCGGGTTGTAGACGAGGTACGGATGCTGGAACCGCCCCATCACCACCGCCGGCAGGAGCACGAGCGGCTTGCCGTGGGCCCGCGCGATCAGGAAGGTGACGATCGCGAGCTCGGCGAGATCGAACTCGAGGTCGCGCACCACCCGCCTGAACGCCACGCTCGCGGCTTGCACGTCGGCCAGGTCGAATTCGAGGCGCGGCGAGCGGACCTCGCCCCGCCTGAGCGCCGCAGTGCAGGGGTGCTCGCCGAGAAGCGCCCGCAGGCGCACCGGTCCGGTGCCTTCCATGTTGCGCTCCCATCGTGGGCGTCCGCGCGAGCATAGCCGCGATTCGCCCGCGGCGGGCGGCGCGCGAGCGGCTATCATCCCGCACGATGGCTACGGACCCGACCCTCCAGCGCGAAAGCGCGCGGCGCGCCGCGGCCTGGCCGCTCGCCGGCCGCGCGCGGCGCTCGCTCGCGACGATCCTCCTCGGCGCGCTCGCGCTCCTCGTGCTCGCCGTCCTCGGCTGGTGGACCTACGGTGGCGTCAAGGCGTCGATCGAGTCGGCGCGCGCCGACTTCCTGCGCGCGGCGCTCGACGCGAAGGTCGCGGCGCTCAAGGTGGAAGGCGCGGGCGCCGCCCGGCGCGCGGATTTCGCGGTGCCGGCGCTCGCGGACGAACCGGACGCCGCGATCGACGCCTACGCGTTCGACGCCAACGGGCTGCTGCGAAGCGCCGTCCGCCACCGCGACACCATCGCCGCGGCCGGGCTCGACCACTGGGGCGCGCGCGGCGTGGTCCTGCGCGATCCCGGCCGCGACCTCACCGCCGCGCCGGTCGCGCCGGAGGACCTCGCCGACCAGCCGCTGACGCGGCTCGTCGAGCAGGCGGTCATCGCCCGCAGCGCCGCCGACCCGCGCGCGCGCCGCGGGGTGCTGCTCGCGCCGTACCGGAACTACGTCGGCGAGGAGGTGATCGGCGCCTGGCAGTGGCTCCCGGCGCAGGATCTCGGCGTCGCGGTGGAGGTCCCCGCCGCCGCCGCGTACGCGCCGATGCGCTACCTCGCGATCGCCGTCCAGGTCATCTTCGCGATGCTGCTCATCGCGGTGGCGATCGTCGTCGGGGCGTCCGTCTCGTTCGCGGAGTTGCGGCGCGAGGAGCGCCAGCTCGGGCAGTACCGCCTCGAGGCCAAGATCGAGGAAGGCGGCATGGCGACCGTCCACCGCGCGGTGCATGCGCTGCTCAAGCGCCCGACCGCGATCAAGATCCTGAAGCCCCACCTCGCCACCGAGGAGCTGATCGCGCGCTTCGAGCGCGAGGTGACGCTCGCGAGCCGGCTCCAGCACCCGGCGACGGTGGAGATCTTCGACTACGGCCGCACGCGCAGCGGCACCTTCTACTACGCGATGGAGTTCATCGACGGGCTCACGCTCGCGCAGATCGTCGAGCGCCACGGCGCGCTCGCGGTGCCGCGCGTCGCGCACGTGCTGAAGCAGGTGTGCGAAAGCCTGCGCGAGGCGCACGGCAAGGGCCTCGTGCACCGCGACGTGAAGCCGCAGAACATCATGCTGTGCGAGCGCGGCGGCGAGTCGGACGTCGTCAAGGTGCTCGACTGGGGCCTGATCAAGGACGTGCACGCCGCCGAGGGCGAGGACATCACGCGCTTCGCGCGCGTGCTCGGCACGCCGCTCTACATGCCGCCCGAGCGCGTGCGCGATCCCTCGCAGGCCGATCCGCTGGTCGACATCTACGGGCTCGGCGCGGTCGCGTACCTCCTCCTCACCGGCAAGCGTCTCTTCGAGGCGCCGAACGACTTCGACCTGCAGCGGCTGGTGGTCGAGGTCGACGCGGCGCGGGTTGCGCGCGTCGCCGCGCAGCCGATCCCGCCGGCGCTCGACGAGCTCGTCGCGCGCTGCCTCGCCAAGGACCGCGCGGCGCGCCCGCAGAGCGTCGACGAGATGATCGAGGTGCTCGTCGCGCTCCTGCGCGCACAGCCGTGGACGCAGGAGGACGCGGCGCGGTGGTGGCGCGAGCGCGGGAACGCGCGCCAGCCGGCGACCCGCGCGGAGGTCAAGGCTCCCCCGCCGAAGGAGGCACCGACCGATGGAGCGCAGCAACGACCGGATCCTCACCACCCACGTCGGGAGCCTGCCGCGGCCGGCGGACCTGCTCCCGCTCCTCCGCGCGAGAGAGCACGGACGACCCCTTGACGGCGAGGCGTTCGCCGCGCGCGTGCGTGCGGCGGTCGCGGACGTCGTCCGCCGGCAGGCCGGGCTCGGCGTCGACGTCGTCGACGACGGCGAGATGGGGAAGCCCGGCTTCCTCCATTACGCCAACGAGCGCCTGTCGGGCTTCGAGCCGCTCGAGGAAGTCGTCGGCAGCCCGTGGAAGGGCTCGCGCGAGGTCCGGGACTTCCCCGAGTTCTACGAGTGGTTCGGCCGCACCTATCCGAGCCCCGCGGTCGGTGCGCGCCACATGGTCTGCACCGGCCCGATCGCGTACCAGGGGCACGCGCACGTGCAGGCGGACATCGCGAACATGAAGGCGGCGGCCACGGGTCGGCCGCTCGCCGACGTGTTCATGCCGTCGATCTCGCCGACCAGCGTCGAGGACTGGCAGCGGAACCGCCACTACCCTTCGCGGGAGGCGTTCGTGTTCGCGATCGCCGAGGCGATGCGCGCGGAGTACCGCGCGATCGTGGAGGCCGGCTTCATCCTGCAGATCGACGACCCGCACATCCTCACCCACTACGTCGTCCACGCCGACAAGACGATCGCGCAGGTGCGCGAATGGGTCGAGGTCCGCATCGCCGCCCTCAACCACGCGCTCGAGGGCATCCCGCGCGAGCGGGTGCGCTGGCACAGCTGCTACGGCATCAACATCGGCCCGCGCGTGCACGACCTCGAGCTGAAGGAGATCATCGACCTGGTGCTCACGATCCGCGCGGGCGCCTACTCGTTCGAGGCGGCGAACCCGCGTCACGAGCACGAGTGGCGCGTATGGGAGGGCGTGAAGCTGCCGCCCGGCACGATCCTGATCCCCGGCACGATCACCCACTCGAACGTGATGGTCGAGCATCCGGAGGTCGTGGCCGACCGCATCGAGCGGTTCGCGAAAGTGGTCGGGCGGGAGAACGTGATCGCCGGGGCGGACTGCGGGTTCGGGACGTTCGCCGGCGCCGACGAGATCCACGAGAGCGTGGTGTGGGCGAAGTTCGCCGCGCTGGTCGAGGGGGCGCGGATCGCGACGAAGCGTTTGTGGGGGCGCCGGGACTGACGCCCGGCGCCGATCGCGCCGGTGCGGGCAGAATACCGCCTTTGGCTCGCCGCCGAGAGCCCCTCATGACCGTGCTCCCCTGCGCCGCCGTCCTCGCCGGCCGCGCGCCCGCCGATGCGCCCGTCACCGTGCGGGGCTGGGTGCGCACGCGCCGCGACTCGAAGGCCGGGATCTCGTTCGTCCACGTCTCCGACGGGTCGTCCTTCCATCCGGTGCAGGTCGTCGCGCCGAGCGCGCTGCCGAACTACGCCGCCGAGGTGCTGCACCTGACCGCGGGCTGCGCGGTCGAGGCGACCGGCACCGTCGTGCCCTCGCCCGCCAAGGGCCAGCCGTTCGAGCTGCAGGCGAGCGCGATTCGCGTGATCGGGTGGGTCGACGACCCGGATTCCTACCCGATCCAGCCCAAGCCGCACACGATGGAGTTCCTGCGCGAGGTGGCGCACCTGCGGCCGCGCACCAACGTGATCGGCGCGGTGACGCGGGTGCGGCACACGATCGCCCAGGCGATCCACCGCTTCTTCCACGAGCACGGCTTCTTCTGGGTCAACACCCCGATCATCACCGCCGCCGACGCGGAGGGCGCCGGCGCGCTCTTCCGGGTGTCGACGCTCGACCTCGCGAACCTGCCGCGGACGGCCGACGGCAGGGTCGACTACGCGCAGGACTTCTTCGGCCGCGAAACCTTCCTCACCGTCTCCGGCCAGCTCAACGTCGAGAGCTACTGCCTCGCGCTGTCGAAGGTCTACACCTTCGGCCCGACCTTCCGCGCCGAGAACTCGAACACGAGCCGGCACCTCGCCGAGTTCTGGATGATCGAGCCGGAGATCGCCTTCGCCGACCTCGCCGACGACGCGACCCTGGCGGAGGCGCTGCTGAAGCACGTCTTCAGGGCGGTGCTCGCCGAGCGGCCCGACGACATGGCGTTCTTCGAGGAGCGCATCGAGAAGGGCGTGATCGCGAAGCTCCAGGGCATCGTCGATTCCGAGTTCGTCCGCATGGACTACGGCGAGGCGATCACGGTGCTCGAGCGGTCGCAGGAGAAGTTCGAGTTCCCGGTCGCGTGGGGCATCGACCTCCAGTCCGAGCACGAACGCTACCTCACCGAGCGGCACGCGCAGCGGCCGGTCGTCGTCATGAACTATCCGAAGGGCATCAAGGCGTTCTACATGCGCCTCAACGACGACGCGAAGACGGTCGCGGCGATGGACGTGCTCGCCCCGGGGATCGGCGAGATCATCGGCGGCAGCCAGCGCGAGGAGCGGCTCGACGTGCTGGATGCGCGCATGGCCGCGAGCGGGCTCGACCGCGAGGGCTACGGCTGGTACCGGGATCTCCGCCGCTACGGCACCGTGCCGCACGCCGGCTTCGGGCTCGGATTCGAGCGCACGGTGGCCTACGTTACCGGGCTCTCCAACGTCCGCGACGCGATCCCGTTCCCGCGCACGCCGGGCAGCGCCAGGTACTAGCGCAGGGACGGGAACCTGCGGCAAGTGGCAGACTTCTTCGCCGGCCGGCCGGTGAACGCCGTCGCCGACCCGTCGCCGGCAACCGGTCGCCCCCCTTCCACGTCGAGAGGTGAGCCATGAGCCAGCACCGCATCGCAGTGATCCCCGGCGACGGCATCGGCCGCGAGGTGATGCCCGAGGGCGTCCGGGTCCTCGACGCCGTCGCGTCGAAGCACGACCTCCGGATCGCGTGGCAGGAGTTCCCGTGGAGCTGCGACTGGTACCAGCGGCACGGCCGGATGTGCCCCGAGGACGCGCCGCAGATTCTTCGCCAGTTCGACGCCGTGTACTTCGGCGCGGTCGGCAACCCGGCGCTCGTGCCCGATCACATCGCCGTCTGGGGCCTGCTGATCGACTTCCGCCGGATCTTCGACCTCTACGTGAACCTGCGCCCGGTCCGGCTGTTCGACGGGCTGCCCTGCCCGCTCGCCGGCCGCAAGCGCGGCGACATCGACTACTACGTCCTGCGCGAGAACACCGAGGGCGAGTACTCGAACGTCGGCGGCATCCTGTACGAGGGCACCGAGCGCGAGGTCGCGACCCAGCAGTCGGTGTTCAGCCGCAAGGGCGTCGACCGCATCCTGCGCTACGGCTTCGAGCTCGCGCGCAAGCGCAAGAAGCACCTCACCTCGTGCACCAAGTCGAACGGCATCACCATCACCATGCCCTACTGGGACCGGCGGTTCGCGGCGATGAAGCCCGAGTTTCCGGACGTGCGCACCGACCAGTACCACGTCGACGGGCTGACGATCCAGATGGTGCTCAACCCCGACCGCTTCGACGTGATCGTCGCGTCGAACCTCTTCGGCGACATCCTGTCCGACCTCGGCCCGGCGACCGCCGGCACGATCGGCATCGCGCCGTCGGGAAACATCAACCCGGCGCGGGAGCACCCCTCGATCTTCGAGCCGGTGCACGGCTCGGCGCCGGACATCGCCGGCAGGAAGATCGCCAACCCGATCGCGCAGATCTGGTCGGGCGCGCTGATGCTCGATCACCTCGGGCACGCGGCGGCGGCGGCCGACGTCGTGCGCGCGATCGAACGCGTGGTCGTGGAGGGTCCGCGCACGCCGGACATGGGCGGCAAGGCGTCGACGAGCGAAGTCGGCGCCGCGGTCGCCGAGGCAGTGCGCAGCCAGTCGAAGCAGGCCGCGTAACGGAGCAGGAGCGGCAATGAGGATCACCGGGCTCGAAGTCCACGTCCTGCGCGCCCCCGACGACGGCCGTCCGCACTGGGTCAGCCACTTCATCGTGCCGAAGGCGAACGAGATCCTCGTGCGCCTGCGGACCGACGACGGCATCGAGGGCATCGGCCTCGCCACGAGCTACACGCCGATCGAGGCGGCGATCCACGCCTTCCGCACCGGCATCGGCGAGCTCATCGTCGGGACCGACCCGCTCGCACCCGAACGCCTCTACCAGAAGCTCTTCGCGCTGACCTGGCAGCGGCTCGCGAGCGAGCAGCGCTGGACGAAGGAGGCGCTGGTCCGGATCTCCGCCGCGGTGGACATCGCCTGCTGGGACATCATCGGCAAGCGCGCGGGCCTCCCGCTCTGGCGCCTCTTCGGCGGGTTCCGCAGCGAAGTCCCGTGCTACGTCACCTGCGCCTACTACCGCGACGGCAAGACGCTCGCGGAGCTGCGCGACGAGATCCAGATGCTCAAGGCGCAGGGCCACACCGGCTTCAAGGCCAAGGCGGGCGGTGCGCCGCTCGCCGAGGACGTCGAGCGGCTCGCCCTCGTGCGCGAGGTGATCGGCAACGACCGCGACCTGATGGTCGACGTGAACCGCGCCTGGGACCTCGCGACCGCGATCGAGGGCGCGCGCCTCATCGAGCCCCTGCGCCCGCGCTGGCTCGAGGAGCCGGTGCGCTGGGCGGACGACCGCAGGGAGCTCAAGCTGCTCGCGCAGAAGACGCGCATCCCGCTGTCGGCCGGCGAGAGCGAGCTGACGAGCTACGGCTGCCGCGCGCTGCTCGAGGAGCAGGCGATCCAGATCCTGCAGTTCGACTGCACGATGATGGGCGGCTTCACCGAAGGGCGGAAGCTCGCGGCGCTGTGCGAGCTGAACGCCGTCCAGGTCGCGCCCCACCACGACTGCTTCCTTCACGCGCACATCGTGGCGGGGAGCCCCGCCGGCGCGATCGTCGAGTCGTTCACCGACCCGGAGCGCGATCCGCTCCAGGCGGAGCTCTTCGCGGACCCGCCGCGGATCGCGAACGGGGTGCTGACGCTGACGGAGCAGCCGGGCCTCGGGCTGACCCTGTCGGAGGCCGCGGTGAAGAAATTCGGCGAGCGGATCCTCTAGCGGCGCGCTCACTCGATGCGCACGCCGCGCGAGGCGCCGACCTCGACCGGCGAAACCGGCGGCGCGGCGTTCCCCCACGACTGGCGGATGTAGGTCACGACCGCCGCGACCTCGCGGTCGCTCAGGTCGTACGCGAACGGCGGCATGCCGTACGGGCGCGGATTGCCCTCGGTGCTCGGCGGGAAGCCGCCGAGCAGGACCATGCGGATCGGGTTGTTCGGATGCGACCCGAGGATCGAGCGGTTCTTCGCGAGCGGCGGGTACACGCGCGGCACGCCGGTGCCGTCGGCCTGGTGGCAGTCGGCGCAGTGCTTCTCGTAGAGCGCGGCGCCCTCCTTCATCATCGTGCCGACCTGCTGCCCGGTCGGCCGGATCTGCGCCGCTTCCGCCGGCGCGCCCTTCGCCGTCTGCGACTTGAGGTAGACCGCCATCGCGGTGAGATCGCCGATCGTCGTGTTCTGCAGGCTGTGCGACACCACCGCCGACATCGGCCCGAACACCGCGCCGCGCGCCGACACGCCGGTGCGCAGCAGATCGACGATGTCCTTCACCTCCCAGTCGCCGAGCCCGGTTTCGCGGTTGGAGCCGAGCGAGGGCGCGTACCAGTTCTGCAGCGGGATCAGCCCGCCGCCGACGTCGTCGTCCTTGACCGCGCCGAGCATGTTGCGCTGCCCGTGGCAGGCGTTGCAGTGGCCGAGCCCCTCGACCAGGTACGCGCCGCGGTTCCACTCCGCGCTCTCGTTCGGGCTGGGCTTGAACTCGCCGGACCTGAAATACAGCGTGCGCCAGCCGGCGAGGAGCGGCCGCTGGCTGTACGGAAAGCGCATCTCGTGCGGCTTGTTCGGCTGGCGCACCGGCGGCAGCGCCATGAAGTAGGCGTACATCGCCTCGATGTCGGCGCGGGTGACCCGCGCGTAGTTGTTGTACGGGAACGCGGGGTACAGGTACGAGCCGTCCTTGCCGATTCCTTCGTGCAGCGCACGCCGGAAATCCTCGAGCGTCCAGCTGCCGATCCCGGTCTCCTTGTCGGGGGTGATGTTCGGCGTGTAGAGCGTGCCGAACGGCGTGGCCATCGGCAGGCCGCCGGCATACTGCCTGCCGCCGCGCACGGTGTGGCAGGCGAGACAGTCGCCGAGGAGCGCCAGATACTCGCCCCGGCCGATCTCCGCCGATCCGGGGGGAGCTCCGGCGGTCGGCGCGGGCGGCGCCTCGCGCCGGAGGAAGAGGCTCGCGGCGAGCGCTGCGGCGACCACGACGACTGCGAGCACAAGACTGCGCTTCATCGTCGCCCTCCTATTCCGGCACGCCGCCGCACTTCATCGGCGGCTTGAGCGATCCGGCCGGCGCCGGCGGCACGTCGGGCGAGGCCGTTTGCGCGGCGATCCACGTGGTGACCGCCTGGATGTCCTCCGGCGTCAGTCGCGCGGCGACCTGCGCCATGCAGTCCGGCTCCGCCGCCTTGCGCACGCCGTTCTGCCACGCGCCCATCTGCGCGGCGACGTAGTCGCGGTTCAGGCCCACGAGCCCGGGGATCGCCGGCTGCAGGCCGGTGAGCCCCTTGCCGTGGCAGGCGGCGCACGCCGGGATCTCGCGCCCCGGGTCGCCGGCATTGGCGAGCTTCTCACCGCGCGCGAGGGCCTCCTTCGACCCGCCCGACGCCGCAGCGGGAAACGGCGGGCGGAGGCCGGCGTAGTACTCGGCGATCTCGCGCAGATACGGGTCGGAGAGATAGGCGACCATGTAGGTCATGATCGGCACGTCGCGCCGCCGGTCGCGGAAGTTCACGAGCTGGTGGTAGAGGTACTCCGCCGGCTTGCCGGCGAGGCGCGGGTAGTACTCGTTCTTGCGCAGGCCCTCGCCCTGCTTGCCGTGGCACAGCGCGCAGGCGAGCATGCGCTGCTCGATCGTGTCGGGGAC
>Ga0187893_10002903_pt1 | contig 36244 bp, 34 predicted proteins | sample MA1701074metaG_FD_139574 | JGI IMG/M metagenome (GOLD analysis project Ga0187893, IMG submission 139574) | White microbial mat communities from a basaltic lava cave in the Kipuka Kanohina Cave System on the Island of Hawaii, USA - MA170107-4 metaG ... | reverse complement strand
CTGGACCGTCCGCGGCGCCAACTCGATCATCGCCCTGCGATGCTGCCATCTCAACGGCCGCTTTGAGGACTACTGGGAGGCACGCCGGGCGGCCTAACTTCCACTTCTATGTCGCACACCCTCTGCATCATCTTGGCGCAATTGCTCGCGCTGTGCAATACTTACTTCGGTAGCGGCTCTGGTGGCGAAACGCGTGGGGGACTGGAATGTCACCTGGACCATCCTTCTCATTACTGCATTCACAGTGGTAATTCATTTGCTGCTTCCCATCGCGCCGGTGATTAAAGCCGTGCTGATTCCGCCGATTGCCATTCTGGCCGCGGACGCCGGTCGGTATCCCGCTCTCTACGGACTGCCAGTAGCCTTTACGGCTTCATGCGCGTTTCTGCTTCCGCTGGACGCGGTCCCGCTGATAACCTACGGCAAAGGATATTACCGGATGCTGGATATGCTCTTGCCAGGCGTGTTGATCAGTATCTGCTGGATCCTTCTGATCACTTTGCTGCTGAGTATCGCGCGCCCGTTATTGTGGGCGTGACAGGACATGAGCTTCCACTACAGATTGCTGCTGGTGGCGGAAGATGACCCGTATCCGGTCTACAAGTGGATGCGGGATCACGATCCGGCGCACTATTCCGAGCCCGAGCAGGTTTGGGTGCTGACGCGGTTCGCGGATGTATCGGCTGCATTTAGAGATTGGAAAACATGGTCCTCGCAACGCCGCGGCAACCTGCTCAACGATATTCCGGAGCGGATCGGCAAAACGCTTGGGACGACGGACCCGCCTGCTCATCGATTCGCCCGCGGGCTGGTGGACAAGGCTTTTACGCGCGGGACCGTGGAAGGTCTGATGAGCCGGTTGTCCTCTCTGGCAAAGCAGCTTGCTCAAGAGGTTCGCGCCCGTGGCACGTTCGATTTGGTTTCCGTGCTTTCGGCGCCCTATAACGCGGCGATCCTGGGCGCGATGTTCGGTGTTCCCGACGAAGATTTTCTGCGCATAAGGCACTGGCTCGACGATTTCTTTTTGCGAGAGCAGCCGCGGGAGGGCGAGGAGCCTAGACAAGTGATTGCCATGCGCCACCTGCGGGAATATCTGGATGAGCTGGCGCAGCGTCGGATGGTCTCTCCAGTGGGCGACTTGATGACGGCGATGCTTGTGGCCGAAGAAGACGGGCGCCGGCTGAGTCAGGAGCAGGTAGTGGTCACCACGATGACGTTCCTGACGGCGGGATTCGAGTCGACCAATAATTTGTTCACGAATCTCGCCCACGCCTTGGCGTTGCAGCCGCAAGTATTCGCGGACTTGAAGCAGGATCCGTCTCTGGTTCCTGCATTTGTTGAAGAGGGAATGAGATGGGATGCGGCGGCGCAAGGATTCGTGCGGTCGCCGATGCGCGACGCCGAGGTGCACGGCAAAGTGATTCCAGAGGGCGCCCAGGTTCTCCTACATATCGGTTCGGCGAATCGTGACGAGCGGCAGTTTGAGGATGCGGACCGCTTCGATATTCGCCGCTCGAAACAAGCGCACCTGGGGATGGGGCAGGGAATCCACTACTGTGTTGGTGCTCCGATGGGACGAGCCATGGCGCAACGGATCTTTGAGGAATTGCTGGTGGTGGCCGATTGCTGGGAAGTGGACTTGGCAAGCGCCGAACGCGTGCGTACGCCGAACTTCCGGGGTTTTTCGAAGCTGCCGATGCGGATTTCAACGAGCGATTGATGCGGTTCGAAGCGAATTCGACGGGTTCGGTTAGACACCGAACAGGCGAATCGCGGCAAGACTGAAAAGAGCGCCGGCGATGGCAAGCAGCCCGCCGGCTGCGATCGGCCGCAGGCCAACGTTCCTGAGGCTGCCGAACGATGTCTCCAACCCGACCGCGGCCATTCCCATGGTGATGGCAAAGCCGCTGCCCGCTCGAAAAACCTCCAGCAGATCCGCGGAAGGCAGAATGGAACCTTGAGGGAATTGGAGCGACGGAATCAAATGAAGAGAATGCGCCACGGCGAGCGCAAGGAACCCGAGCACCATCGCGGGCAGAAAGTCGAAAAAGCCGTATTTACGGTGATCTCGGGCGTGCACTCTATGGCGGTAAAGAAAGCCGAGAATCAGCACAACAGGCGCGAGCAGACACACGCGGGCCAGCTTCACCAGCGTCGCCGCCTGCCCCGCTTCGGCATGATAGGCGAACCCCGCCGCCACTACCTGCGGCGTTTGATGAATAGCGAGGCCGGCCCAGACGCCGAACGAGCGGGCATCCATGGTAAACAGCTTGGCGAGCGCAGGCAGCAGAAACATCGACAGCAGGCCAAGGAAGGACACCGTGGCGACCGAAAACGCCACATCGCGCTCGTCGGCCTCGATGACCGGCGCTGTGGCAATCACCGCCGATCCGCCGCAGATCGCCGTGCCGACACCCAGCAGGGTCGCCTGCTTCCCTCCTAACCGCATTACGCGGCGCAGCAGTAACGCCATGCCAAGAAGCAGAGCCACTTGCGCCGCACTCATCAAAAGCGCCGGCGCGCCGACTTTCAGCAGGTCGGCGAAATTCAACCGTGCACCCAAGAGAACGATCCCTATCGTAAGCACACTCTTCACGGTGTAACGGACGCCGCTCTTTAAACGGTCCGGCAGCTTCCAGAAATTCCCAATCAGAATCCCAAGTGGCAATACGAACATGACGGGTTCGTTCAGACCGGCAGGCAGCAATCCCAGCGCTGGCGAGGTGATCAGATAAGCGGCCAAGGCCAAGGCTGAGGTCAACACCACGCCAGGCCATACCGGATACGGCTTGGGAGGCTCTATGGCCGGCCACGGAAGCTCCGCCCCGGCCTCCATGTAGATCAGATAATTAGCCCAGGCGTAATCGTCCTTTGCCGGCGCGGACGGAGCTTTCGGTGTGTCGGGCACTTTGATCAGTTTCGGGGAACCGGCGGGTAATTGTAAAGCCGCCCCCGCTGCGTCAGGCAGTCCTGAGGGGCGACAATGACGAGATGCGCATCTTTGTGTCGTTTCTGCTGACTGCCGTATGCACATTCGCCGCCGATTGGCCGCGCTTCCGCGGTCCCAACGGCTCCGGGGTCGCGGGCGCGGGGAGCCTGCCCGCCGAATTCGGCCCTAAGAAGAATCTCGTGTGGAGAGTGAAGGCGCCGGCTGGCACTTCTTCCCCCATCGTTTCCGGCGGGCGGATGTATTTGACTTCGTTTGACAAAGAGGACCGGCTGCTGATCTGCCTGGACGCCGGCAATGGCGCGGAGCTGTGGCGCAGATCTCATCCGCGCGATCGCCAGGAGGCATTTCATCCGATCAACGGTCCCGCGACGCCCTCCCCAGTCGTAGAGGGCCGGAACGTTTACGCTTTTTTCCCTGAGATCGGGCTCGTTTCTTACGACCGCAACGGCAACCTTCGCTGGAAGACGCCGCTCGGCCCCTTTCACAGCGTCCAGGGTCTCGCCTCATCACCCATCTACACGGATGGGTTGGTGATTCTTGCGATCGATCAGACGCAGGACTCCTTCGTAGCGGCCTTTGACGCGGCGACGGGCAAGCAGCGCTGGAAAGCACCTCGTCCCAGCAACTCGATGGGCGGCTACAGCACTCCTGTCGTTTTCGATCCCAAGGATGGACCGTCACAGGTGGTATTTGCCGGCGCCATTGAGATTGCAGGCTATCAGATCCAAACCGGTGAACGAATCTGGTGGGTTCACGGCATCAGCGCCGCTACCGCCGCAACGCCGGTGCTTCACAGCGGCATTCTCTATTCCAGCGAACCGATAGGGGCTGAAGCCGGCGGCGCATTTTCCATTTTCAGCCCCATGGACAAGAACAAGGACGGCAAACTCGACAAAGAGGAAATCAAAGACCCGGGCATGATTCGCCTATTGCTCGGCATCGAAAAAGAGTTTGGCAACGATGACGGATTGCTCGATGAGCGGGAGTGGGACAAGTTCCGGGAGGCCGCTAAGGACGTCGGTGGCATGGCGGCCATCAAGGTGGACGGACGAGGTGACCTGTCAAAAACCGGCATCCGCTGGAAATTGCTCAAATCGATACCGTATCTCACCAGCAGTATGTTTCTTGACGGAGTACTCTATTCGGTGCGCGACGGCGGAATTCTTTCGTCAATCAACCCTGACACCGGCGTAATTCATAAACAAGCCCGGCTCGAAGGAGCGCTCGACAAATACTATGCTTCTCCAGTCGCCGGCGACGGGAAGCTTTTCCTGACGAGCGAGCAGGGCAAGATCGTAGTGGTGAAAGCCGGACCGCAATGGGAGCTGCTTGCGGTGAACGACCTCGAAGAGCAAACCTACGCGACCCCCGCGCTCGCCGATGGCCGCATCTACATCCGGACGCGGCAAGCGCTTTATTGCTTCGGCCAGGCGGCTACACTGGGGCAATGACACATCTGGTCACCTACGACGAAGCCCCGGCTCGCGTCCGCGCAGTTTTTGACGACATCCTGGCCACTCGCAAAACGGACTACATCAACGATCTTTGGAAAGCGCTAGCCAACGATCCGGCCACGCTCGAGCGCACCTGGGAGCGTGTGAAAACCATCATGGGCCAACCGGGCGCGCTCGATCCGGTCGTGCGTGAGTTGATCTACATCGCCGTCAGCGTCACCAATAATTGTGAATACTGCATCGCGACGCACACGGCATCGGCCTCTGCCAAGGGCATGACGGCGGAGATGTTTGCCGAACTGATGGCGATCATCGGGCTGGCAAATGAGACCAACCGTCTCGCCATCGGCTATCGCGTCCAGGTAGACGAGCGCTATCGCTGACGCAGCGTCTTAGTTAACTGGCGACTTCAATATCCCATCCCCAGCCCGGCCGATCATGCGGCCGCGTGTAGATCCCCTCCGGTCCACGGCTGAGCTGATACTGTTCTTCGTGGATCTGGTAAGCCTCCTTGGGTCCTCCCGGTGGAGGCAGAAACAGTTCCGCCCATGGCGCATTGACGTTGGCGATGGTCCAGTGCGTGGCGCCATTCAGCCCTCCGCCGTGCGGGATGACGGGGATATCGTAGGCCGCCGCCATGGCGCCGATGCGGCGCAGCTCAGTCAACCCGCCGCACCATTGAATATCAGGCTGCCAGATGGACGCGCCCTTGGCTTCGAGCAGGTAGCGGAAACCGTAGCGGCCGTATTCATGCTCGCCCGTGGCGATACGCGTCGATTTAATGGTAGCGTTCAGCCGCCCGAACCCGGCGTAGTCGTGAGGCTGCAATACTTCCTCCACCCAATACACGCGGTAGGGTTCGAGCATTTCGCACATTTCCACCGTGTAGCGCTCCATCCACGACATCCAGCAATCGAGCATGATTTCGCCGTCAGGCCCCAGCGCCGCGCGCGCTCGTTTGACGAGTTCGACGTTCTTCTTCATCCCGTCGCGCCCGTCGGCCGGGCCGTGCGGGATGGCGAGCTTCAGCTTCTTGTAGCCGAATTCGACATGCTGCTCGATGTCATTGCCGGTGCAGTAAGCGGGAACGCGTTCCTTTACTTCGCCGCCGATGAGGCGATAGATGGGCATGTTCAAAGCCTTGCCCACGATATCCCACATCGCCATGTCCACCCCGCTAATGGCGTTCATCGTAACACCCATACGCCCGTAACTCATCGTCGAGCGCCAGCAGATATCCCAGTTGCGCTCGATGTCGAACGGATCGCGGCCCGCCATGAGTTTACTTAAGTGGTCCATGACGACCATTCCGCCTCCGGGGCCGCCGTTGCCATATCCTTTGATGCCCTTATCAGTGGAGATCTCAACGGTGAAGGAAGGCACTTTTCCCGGGTCGGGATTAAAGAGCGAGCGCATGGCCTTGTACTCCGGATACACGGACATCGGGTTGGCCACTTCCACCCCCTGCGTGGACCAGGCGCTCGCGGAAGGTTTGTAGGGAGGAAGCGGCCGCCGCTGGCGCGTTTGCACCAGCCTCATGCCGGTAATCTTCAATTTGCTTTTCTCGCCCGCAAATTGTAGGGGCGGGGCCGCATGCGCAACCGGCGCCGCCCGGTGGAGCAGGGCGGCTACAGGCATAGCGGAAATAAAACGGCGTCGATTCATGGCGTCACCTCAGCGGTCAAGTTATTACCACCTAGGCCATTTTGTCAAGAATTGGGGTCCGGGAACCAGGGAGTGGGATTTTTCGTAGTACGGTTGATGGAATTTTCCAGCAGTTTCGCGCATCTATAGATGTGAGGCTGCTGTTAAGCCAATTCAGAAACGAAGGAGGGGCTGCCATGAGGAGCGCAAAAGAACGTTTGGAGCGGGGCGTAATCATGCTCGAGACCATCGAGCGGAAACGCGCGGATATGCGCACCCCGACCCTCGGAGCGGATGCGGAATGGTCGCTTATCGAGCTCGAACTGCGCGAGATCGAAGCGGAAATCCTGGAGAACCCCGGGGCGCTCGAGAGGTTTCTGGTGCGGATTCGCCGTCCCGGCGAGTAAGCGGACCATTCAGCAGCACAACGAGATTCACACGCCTGGAACCCTACCTAATCCGGGTTTGATGCCAACCTAGACCGGGGCATCGAGCCATGGGCCTGCCAAGATTCCGGTCCCGGCGCCGGAGGAACGCCAAGGTTCCTCCGGCGCCGATACCCCCACCTTGAAACTCAGTGGGGCTCTTGTGAGGCGATCCGTTTTCGTTCCCTTAGCGTTCCCCTGGACCCCCCTTGCCTCGGACCGCGATATGTGATATCCCAGTCCATCCAGGAGGATTCATGCAAGGCGTAATCTGTTTCCCGGCCATCGGGGCCATAATTCTGTTGAGTATTTCCTGCGCTTCGGGTCCGGAGCCGCCCAGACCCGGTTCGCCGGCCTTTCTCTGGTCGGCGGCGACGGAGAACTTCGTCAAGGGCGACAGTCTGAAAACCAATGACCAGCTTCAGAAACTGGTGGCATCCGAGAACGAGTTTACGGCCAAGGCTCGTCCGTGGCGGCTCGTGATCCTCTCCGGCGTTGCCGACGGCTACATTGAGCTGGCGAACGCGTACGAGAACGGATCCCGGGAAGCAAAGTCAAGCCCAACGCCGTTTCGGCGGACGTTGACCGAGCACCGCTCACAGGCCGCGCGCTACGCGACTCAGTTTGCCGAGGATTTCGCTGCGTACCGGAAATCGGGGATCGAGGCGGAAGTTCCATTCGCGTTTCCCTTGCCCGGGGGAAGCGCGGGACCCGTGGGCATTCTGGCCAAGATTTTCTCAGGTGTCATGCCAGCCGAAGCGGAGCTGGATAGCGGGCAGCGCGAGGTGCTGCGCCGCGCGGTACTGTTCTCTGTATGCCGTGCTTTGGGCGCCCCAAAGGATACCGCCAAAGCCACCGAGTTGCTGAAAGGCAGCGGAGACGCGCGCATCGGCAAAGACGTGTTTCTGAGAGCCATGGCGCAGGCGCTAACGGACCATGCCGCTTTATTCGGAAAACAAAAACTGCAGCGGCCCGACCATCAGAAACATTTTCTGAACCTGGCGCTGGAGACTCTGGGCTCGATCGGCGACAGCAAGGAATCCAACGAGCTCAAGAAAAAGGTCCAGGCGGAATTAAAGGGCGTCGGAGGCGCCATCTAGTCCGTCTCGATCGGCGGGGTGCGAACAGTCCAGCTCGCCTTAAGATAATCGCGGTTCATGCGCCCGATAACCTCAATCGAAATGTTCTTCGGACAAACCGCTTCGCACTCCCCGATATTGGTGCAGCTCCCGAACGGCTCCTGGCCGGCGGCCGCCACCATGTTCCGGACGCGGTCATAGCGTTCCGGCTGTCCTTGGGGCAGCAATCCGAGGTGGCTGATTTTGGCCGCAAGAAAAAGCGATGCGGAAGCATTGGGGCAGGCCGCGACGCAGGCGCCGCATCCGATGCACTGGGCCGCATCCATCGCGAGTTCGGCATCGTCTTTGCGGATGGGAATCGCGTTGGCGTCGGGCGCCGAGCCTGCAGGGACGGAGATGAACCCGCCTGCCGCGATGATTCTGTCGAAAGCGCCGCGGTCGACAATCAGGTCCTTGATCACCGGAAATGCGGCCGCGCGCCACGGTTCCAGCCACAACTCATCGCCTTCGCGAAAATGGCGCATATGGAGCTGACAGACTGTGGTTTCCGGCAAAGGCCCGTGCGCGGCCCCGTTGATCATGAATCCACATGAGCCGCAGATTCCCTCGCGGCAATCGTGGTCAAAGGCGATGGAATCCTCTCCTTGGAGGACAAGATTCTCGTTGAGCACATCGAGCATCTCCAGAAAGGACATATGCTCATTGGCCTCGGCCTGGTAGCGAACCAGACGGCCAGCCGAGGAGGCTGATTTCTGGCGCCAGACGTGAAGTGTCAGCCTCATGGACTACTTGTAGCTCCGCTGAGTCAGATGAACATACTGGAAGGCCAGCGGTTCCTGGTGCATACGTTGATTCCTGCCTGGGCCCACGGACTCCCAGGCCGCTACATAGGAGTAATGATCGTCGTCGCGCAGAGCCTCCCCGTCGGGTGTCTGGAATTCTTCGCGAAAATGGCCGCCGCAAGACTCATTGCGATCGAGCGCATCCAGGCACATCAGCCGGGCCAATTCAAAAAAATCGGCAACCCGCCCGGCCTTTTCAAGTGACTGGTTCAGCTCGCCGCCGCTGCCGGCCACGGTCATATTGCGCCAGTATTCCTGTTCCAGCTCGTCAATACGGCCCAGAGCACCCTCCAGCCCCTGCCTGCTCCGGGACATCCCGCAGAAGTCCCAGATCAGCTTGCCCAATTCCCTATGAAAGGAATCGACAGTCCGTTTACCCTTAACCGAAAGCAGACGCCGCACCGTTTCGGAAACGTCATTACGAGCGCGAACCGCCTCGGCGCATTCACTGTCGACCTTATCAAGCTGCGTGTTCGCCAGGTAATTGCCGACAGTGTAAGGAAGAATGAAATAGCCGTCCGCCAGCCCCTGCATCAACGCGCTGGCGCCGAGGCGATTGGCGCCGTGATCGGAAAAGTTGGCCTCACCGATCACAAAAAGCCCTGGGATCGTGCTCATCAGGTGATAGTCGACCCACAGCCCGCCCATCGTATAGTGAATCGCCGGGTAGATCCGCATGGGCACGCGATAAGGATCCTCGCCTGTAATGCGCTCATACATCTCAAACAGATTGCCATAGCGCTCCTTGATGACATCACGACCGAGCCGATGAATGGCATCCGCGAAATCGAGATAAACGCCGAGCCCGTTTTCCCCGACTCCATGCCCCTCATCACAAACCTGCTTGCAGGAGCGGGAGGCCACGTCGCGCGGAACGAGATTGCCAAAGCTGGGATAGCGGCGCTCCAGATAGTAATCCCTGCCGTTCTCGGCAATCCGATCCGGGGGTCGCTTATCTCCCTTCTGAAGCGGGACCCAAATCCTTCCGTCGTTGCGCAGCGATTCGCTCATCAAAGTGAGCTTGGACTGATAGTCTCCAGACACCGGAATGCAGGTGGGATGTATCTGCGTAAAACACGGATTGGCGAACAGAGCGCCCTTTTTGTGGGCCCGCCAGATGGCCGTGCAATTGGATCCCTTGGCGTTCGTCGACAGACAAAAAACATTGCCGTATCCGCCCGTGGCCAGCACCACTGCATCGGCCATGTGGCATGCAATTGCGCCTGTGACCAGGTCGCGCACCACGATGCCGCGCGCCTGGCCGCCAATGACGATCAAGTCGAGCATCTCGGTGCGCGGAAACATTGTGACGTTGCCCTGGCTGACCTGGCGCTCCAGCGCCTGATAGCAACCGAGCAATAATTGCTGGCCCGTTTGCCCCCGTGCATAAAAGGTGCGCGAGACCTGCGCGCCGCCGAACGACCGGTTCGCCAGCATGCCGCCATATTCGCGGGCAAACGGCACGCCTTGAGCGACGCATTGGTCGATGATATTCACACTGATCTGGGCCAACCGGTACACGTTAGCCTCGCGCGCACGGAAGTCGCCGCCCTTCACCGTGTCATAGAAAAGCCGGTAGACGCTGTCGCCATCATTCTGATAGTTCTTGGCCGCATTGATCCCACCTTGCGCGGCGACGCTGTGAGCCCGCCGCGGGGAATCCTGGAAACAGTAGCAGTTCACGTTGTAGCCAAGCTCCCCCAGCGTGGCGGCAGCCGCTCCCCCGGCAAGTCCGCTGCCCACTACAATGACATGAAACTTCCGCTTGTTGGCCGGATTAATCAGCTTCAGCTCGAACTTGCATTTGTCCCATTTCTGCTCAATGGGCCCGGACGGGATGCGTGAGTTGAGCTTCATAGCTACTTCACCCAGCCGGCCAGCACGCTCACCGGGATGGAAACGTTGCCAATCACAATCGCCGCGCTGATCAGAGCGGCAAGCTGGCGCAGAATCGCGGAATAGCGGGGATGGCTGACGCCCACGCTATGAAACATGCTCCAGGCTCCGTGGTAAAGATGCATACCGAGCATCACCATCGCCACAATGTAGGCGATTGCAACCGGTCTTTGCTGGAATCCGAGGACGACGTTGCGGTAAACGGCGCCGTCGCGGAATTCCGGATGGGCGCTGCCGACGGTGAAATGAAGAAGATGGTAGACCACGAATGCGAAAACAATCGGCCCGCTCCACATCATCGTTCGCGAAGCGTAACTGGAGCCGACGTTCTGCTTTTTCGTGTACCGCACCGGCCGCGCCTTTCTGTTCCGAATGGACAGTTGCACGGCTGCCGTCACATGGAGGATGACGCTCGCCAGCAGCACTACACGCGCCGCCCATAACAATAGCGGCGCCTGATGCAGCATCGCCGAATACGCGTCCAGCTTTTCCGGGCCCAGATAGATCTGCAGATTCCCAAGCATGTGCACAATTACGAATCCCAACAGTACAACGCCTGTTACGGCCATGACGGCCTTCTTGCCTTGATGGGAACCATAGAACCCGATTTCACGCACCGGTGAATGGGCGATGGCGCTTGCCGTGCTGCTCATTGGAGATGCCAGGGCAGGCTCTGCCGGCTTGCCCTCAATTCATTTGGATGAACTGTCTTTTCTAATTGTAAGAGATTTGCCGCACGGTTAGCCGCCCTGCACCAGGTAGACGGCAATTTCCGCCATCAGATTAGGCAAAGCCTGCATACGCCGGCTTCCGGACAGGAAAAACCGCCGCTCGATCTTCCACTTCTGGGACTGGCAAAGAATCTCGAAGTCATCGACGGTAAGAAAGTGTATGTTGGGCGACTCGTGCCAGTCGTAGGGAAACAGCGTGGTTTTGGGCGCCCGCCCGCTCACCAGATGCGAAACCCGCACGCGCCAGTGGCCGAAATTCGGAAAAGCGACGATGATTCCGTGGCCAACGCGAAGCATCTCTTTTAGCACACGCAGCGGCTTGAGCGTCTGCTGAAGCGTCTGGCTGAGAATGACGTAATCAAACGCCTTGTCGGGATAATCGGCGAGCCCTTCGTTTATATCGCCCTGATAAGCCGACACACCGCGCGCGATGGCGCGCCGCACCAGCGCGGAAGAAATCTCGATGCCCCGGCCGTCCACTTTCTTGTTGTCGGCGAGCCACTCTAACAGTTCCCCTTCACCGCAGCCGAGGTCGAGCACCTTGGCGCCCGGGGGTACGATCTCGCTGATAATGGCGTAGTCGCCGCGTCCGAGAACCTGTTTCACCAGCCTCTTGGAAGTTGCTAGCGGCCGGGCGGAGGACGCCATCAGGCAGCCGCCTCCCTGTAAACGCGCGCCAGGAATCCGCGGATCAGTTCCGTCTGCTCCTCCACTTCGACCAGAAAGGCGTCATGCCCATAATTCGAATTCAACTCGCAATAGGCTACGTCACGGTTGGCGCGGCGGAGGGCGTTGACAATCTCCAGCGACTGGTAGCTCGGGTAAAGCCAGTCGGAAGTGAAGCTGATCACCAGAAAACGCGACTGGGTTTTGCCAAGGGCTTCGGCCAGGGAATGATATCCATTGGCGATGTCGAAAACATCCATGGCCTTGGTGATGTAGAGATAGGAGTTGGCATCAAAGCGATCCACGAACTGGCGGCCTCGATGGCGAAGATAACTCTCCACTTCGAATTCATCGTCAAAGGCAAAGGCCGGGCCGTCTTTGATCCGCAGCCGGCGGCCGAATTTTTCGCGCATCGACTCGTCGCTCATGTAGGTGATATGTCCGACCATGCGAGCGACGGAGAGTCCCCGCGCAGGGGGCTGTAGACCGTAATAATTGCCGCCATTCCAGTCCGGATCGGCCATGATGGCCTGTCTGCCCACTTCGTTGAAAGCGATCTGCTGAGCGGTGTGACGCGCGGTGGCGGCAATGGGAAAAGCCGAGGCGACCGCTTCCGGATAACGCACGGCCCACTCGAGCGCCTGCATGCCCCCCATCGAGCCTCCGGCAACACCCAGCAGCCTGCGGATCCCCAGATGCTCCACGAGCTGTTTTTGCAGCCGCACCATATCGGACAAGGTGACCATGGGGAACGTCATCGCATACGGCTTCCCCGTGACCGGATCGATCGAGGAGGGTCCGATGGTGCCACGGCAGCCTCCCAGCACGTTCGCGCACACAACAAAGTATTTATCGGTGTCGAACGCCTTGGCGGGTCCGATCATGTTGTCCCACCAACCCGGTTTTCCCGTCTCCTTGTCGATGCCGGCCGCGTGAGCGTCTCCCGTGAAGGCATGCTCTATGAGTACAGCGTTCGATTTGTCGCGATTCAACTCTCCGTAGGTTTCGTAGGCTACGTCCACGTGCGAAAGGGTAACGCCGCAATCGAGGGTAAGGGAATCAAACTGGGCAAACTTGGTTTCGACAATCATCCGAAAACTGGAATTGACATGCTTTGATTCGATGATAAAACAGACGCGTGCCAGCCCGTCAGGTTGCCATTAAACGTCGGCGCAGCAGATCAAGGGCGGTTTGAGTGGCCAGAGTCCGAATGCGATCGCGATCGCCCGCAAAATGGAACCTTCTCGCCGCGCTGCCGCTTTCATCCGCCAAGCCGATGAATATCGCGCCCACCGGTTCGGTTTCTTCGCCCTGGGAGGGGCCTGCCACGCCGGTCACGGAGACGGCCAGGCTGGCGCCGGTTTTCCGGCGCGCCGCTTCCGCCATAGCGCGCGCCACCGGTTCGCTGGCTGCTCTTTGCGACTCGAGCAGCGCCGGATCGATGCCAAGAAGGGCAATCTTGGCCGCGTACGTATAGACGAGAAAGCCACCTAGAAAATACTCCGATGCGCCGGCAACCGAAGTGATTCTCTCGGCAAGCATGCCGCCCGTGCAGCTTTCGGCTACCGCCACCGTCAGACCGCGGCGGGCGAGCATTGCGCCTACGGTCGCTTCCAAAGGCTCCCCGGTATCCGTGTAGATACGATCTCCCAATAGTTCCGTAATGGGCCTGGCCACTTCGCTGAGGAGGGCCTCGGCTTCTTCCGGCATCTGGCATCGCGCCCGAAGATGAATCTGAATGTCCCCGGCGGCGGCAAGGATCGTCGTCACCGGATTCGTGTATTTCTTATAGACCGGAGCGATCAACTGGTCCAGGTCGGACTCGCCCATCCCGGCAACCCTGTAGAAACGCCTTCGAATGACTAAGGGGGGAACGATATGACGCAACCGGGCAAGGCATTGGGCTTCGAACATGTCCTTAAGCTCATGGGGGGGACCTGGCAGCAGCACGATATGACTGCCATTCCACTCCAGCCATTGACCGGGCGCGGTGCCTCGCGCATTCGCAAGCACGGCGGCCCCGTCGACAACATAAGCCTGGCGGCGGTTTACCTCGGCCATGGTTCGCCGCATACGGCGGAACCGCTCTTCGATGGCGGCGCAGACTTCTTCACAAAATACCAGCGGACGGCCCACAAGTTCGGCCACCGCATCGCGGGTGAGGTCGTCTTCGGTCGGTCCCAGTCCGCCGCTCATAATGAGAATGGGAGCGCGATCGAGCGTATAGCGCATTGCTTCCACAAGCCGCCCGCGGTGGTCGCCGACGATAAGCTTGCAGATCACCTCAACGCCAAGCGCATTCAGGTGATCGGTGAGGTAGAGCGAATTTGTATCCAGACGCTCCGAGCCGAGCATCTCCGAGCCGACGGCAATGATAGACGCGTCCATAAGCGGCGCCGGCGTCTATCGGAAAGCCAGCCCTCGAATCCCAACATCCACGCGATAAAGGGCGTTATTGGAAGCCACGATCAATGCGCGCGAAGGCGCGAACGCGAGCCCGACGATGTTCGGACCCGAGAGAAACAACTCCGCTTCGCGGTTCTGGTCAATGCGAACTACGCCTTTCCTGCCACCCATCGAGGCCGCCACGTAGAGGTTGCCGTCCGCGTCGAATGCGATTCCTTGCGGCCGCCCGAGGCCGCGATAATAGTTCTCCAACTCCCCGCTCGGACTGATCCGGTAAACGCAATCAAAACTTGAAGTCGTAGGGCCGGTCACATAGAGGTGCTTGTCCAGGCCAAAAGCCAAATGATAGGCGGCGATGGATGGTTCCACGGTACAGAAAACGTAGATCTGGCGCTGGCGGCTGATTTTGAAAATCGTGCCGCTCCGATCCCCGACATAGAGATCGCCCTCGGCGTCAAAAGCGATCCCAGTGGCAACGCCCATGCCCTCTACATAAACCGACATATCCCCGCTCGGGCTGACTTGATAGACAATCCCGTCGTGCCTGCTGCTGACGTAGATCTGCCCCTCCGCGTCCAGCGCCAGGCCGGTGGCGTTCATCATTTCCGTAACCAGCGGTTTGACGTCATAGTTGATGTCAATGCGATATACGGATACCGGCGTTTTCTGCCCCCGGGAGCCGCTGAACGTTGTGTAGATGTTGCCGAACTCGTCCACTGCCGGATTGGCGACGGGATGAATACTGTCGGCTATCTGCACGCCGATCCCGCATTGCCAGATCGAGCTGGAGCCCGGGCCGCATTCAACCACCATCTTCCCGATCGATGCGCCGTCAGGAACACGGGCAATGACCAGTGAATTCGATCCGATGATCACCGGTGCCGCTACGTCGCCCAGCAAAACGCGCGGGCGATCGGCGCGGGCGAGGTTTTTCCCGCGTATCTGGAACTCGCCGCCTGGTATGGCGGCGACCGGAGAAACGTGACTGATTTCCGGACGATCTGAATCCTTGAATAAAGCCATGGTTAATAAAGATTGAAGCATCCCGCCAGCAATAAGACAAGCGCCGCATAACACCCCGCCATCAGATCGTCGGCGACAATGCCCGTTCCGCCGGCCATTGACTCGAGCCGCCGGACCGGAGGCGGCTTCCAGATATCGAACAGCCGGAACAGCAGTAAGGCTGCAAGTACGCTCTTCGCGTTCAGCCGGACCGCGCCTGACAACGCCAGCCACTGGCCCAGCACCTCATCAATCACGATGACTCCGGGGTCCTTCATGCGGACGGCCGTGGCCGTCAGGCCGGCAGCCTGGATTGCCGGCGCCAGCGCCGCAGTCACCAGAATCAGAAGAGACCATGGCGGCAGTTGCGTCAATTCAAGAGCCGGCCAAGCGATCGCAATCGCCCCCAATGATCCCACCGTCCCGGGAGCCAGGGGTGCGTATCCGCATCCGAACCATGTCGCAACCAGCCTGGCTGTTCTATTGCTCATCCGGCTCCGCCTCCGGAGTGTGCCCGACAGGCGTCGAGATAACGTGCTTTTCCGAAGCCCAATCGCCCAAGTCCAGCAGCTTACATCTATCGCTGCAAAACGGCATGTGCGGGTCCCCGAAATGGACCTCCTTGCGGCAGACGGGACAGTTCATGCCTCTCGTCCGCGGTATGAACCGCTCGTTCCCACGATGGGAAACAGCACGGCCGCCGCGGGATGCTCCGCCGGGGCCGCGTCCGCAATGGAACCTACCAGCTCATAATCATGAGCTTCGGTAATTCGCAGTTGCCGGATCTGTCCCGGCCGCAGCGTGGATCCGTTATCGTCGTTAACATAACAGCAGCCGTCGATCTCGGGGGCTTGAGTCGAAAGACGGCACTCCCATAGCAGCTCCGTTTCCGGAGAACGCCCTTCGATCAGCACAGGAAGCGTGGCGCCAACGTAACGGCGGTTGCGAACCCGCGAGATGCGCCGCTGGACCGCCATCAGTTTGCGCCGGCGCTGAGAACGAACCGCGGCGCTCGATTTCCCGTCCAGATGATAACTCTGGCTGGTTTCCTCATCCGAGTAGGTGAACACGCCCATCCGGTCAAATTGCGCGGCACGCACAAAATCACACAGCTCACCGAAATCCTGCTCCGTCTCACCTGGGAAACCGGCGATGAAACTCGTACGGATCGCCACGCCGGGAATCGTCTTCCGGATTCTCTCGAGGAGTTTGAGGAAGATGTCACCATTGCCGCCACGCTTCATCCGTTTCAACACGGCGCTGCTGGCATGCTGAAGCGGCATATCAATGTATTTAACCAAAGCCTGGTGCTCGGCGATCGTGTCCAGGAGCCGCTGAGTAATTCTGTTCGGGTAGGCGTAGAGAAACCGGATCCATTTTTCACCGGGCGTCTCTATCGACGCCAGCCGTTCCAGCAACAACGCCAGTCCATCCTTGATGCCCAGATCTTCGCCGTAGCAGGTGGTGTCCTGCCCGATGAGATTGATTTCCCGCACACCCTGCTCGAACATGCGGCTTTGCCTCGGCCACCACGGATTCGAACCGCCGGCTGCGGAACTGGCCGCGGAATTGCGGAATTACACAAAAACTACAAGGATGGTCGCACCCCTCGGCTATCTTGATGTAAGCATAGTGGCGCGGCGTGGCGCGCAGACGCGGAGTCAGGTCATGGTATAGATAGCCGGGGCCGGAAGCAAGGGCCGCATCGCCGCCACTTTCGCAAAGTATTGCGACCTGCTCGATTTCATTGGTGCCGATCACATGATCGACCTCCGGCATCTGCTCCTGAATCTGGTTCCGATACCGCTCCACCAGACACCCGGCAACAATCAATTTCCGCGCACGGCCGGTCTCTTTGTACCGGGCCATCTCCAGAATCGTATCGACGGATTCCTGCTTGGCCGGGTCGATGAAACTGCATGTGTTAACCACGATGACTTCCGCATCGGCCGGATCAGCCGTAATCTGATGCCCGCGCGCGGCGAGCACACCCATCATGACTTCCGAGTCGACGAGGTTTTTGGGACAACCTAAACTGACAAATCCAACTTTCAAGGGATTACACCGGGGCGTGAAGGTTCCTTCCCAGAATACCAGAAAGAAGGGCTGTCACCCACTCTGGGGACAGCCCTTGCTTTGCACTATTGAAGAAGAGGATGGTCTTAGTACTTGCGGCGAAGCAGCCCGATCCCAATCAGTCCGGCGGCAATCAGCGCTAAAGTCGCAGGCTCGGGAACGTCAGAATCGGCGGAATTGATTCGAACACGGAAGCCCGAGGGATTGAATCCAGCGGCCAAGACTTCGTTATAAACGATGAAATCCAGCGCGAGGTAGCCAGCCACAAACGAGGCATTGTTTACGCCGTTGGTAATGATCACATTGGTCATCGTAGCCGATCCCTGCCCGGCGTTACCGGAATTCGTGATCGCGGAACCGGCGCCGCAAGGGGTCGTGTCGCTGGCGCTGCTGATGGAACACAGACGAATGTGGGAGGCGTTTGTGTTCGGCGAACCATTGTTGTTGTCGCTGAGCCAGGAGAGGTTTATCGATGCATTTGTCGGAGACAAGCCCAGAAGCGTTAAGTTAAACACCATCCGGTACACATAAAAATCGGTGTTGTGCGCGAAGATTTCAACGTTCGGCCAAGTGGTGCCACCCACGAACGGTGAGTTCTGGTTTGCGCGTGGCCCAAGCCACTGGGAGTTGGCGTCATTTGCGATCGCCCATGCTGTTCCATTCAGCGGATACGTCCCATTGGGCCCCATGACTACGTACGTTCCCGGTCCGAAAGGGTTTCCAAGCGTTCCGTCCTCGGAGCAACTGAGGTTGCCCGCGCATCCGGCGGGCAACTGGATCAGGGTATAGTGAGGATCGACAGCCCCACTACCCAAAATCACTGCACTATTGCTCAGTCCAGTACTCCAGACGCCATTGGCGACATTCATGAAGGACGCCGCCGAAGCTGATAGCGCTAACGAGCCGATTCCGATAATAGCTAAAATTCGGTGCATTTTCTTCCTCTAGCCAGAAATGAGCACATCTTTCCAGCAAACGCGAACATGGAAAATAATACCAGAGTCCATTGGCTAACTCAAGGGGGACTAGCAAACATCCGCAAAACATTCGCTTGATTTAGAGCTTTCCTCCGGGTCAGGTTCTAGTGCTTTCAGTACTAAAGTACTATTTCACGTTCTCGTACCACTTAAGGTTGTTGGTCGACGCACCTATGCAAACCACGTCAGGCCGCCGGTCCCCATTGAGATCGGCGGTCGTGCATCCGGAACCCGCCATACCGCCTCGGTCAATCACCTGATGACGCCACTTGCGCCCGCTGTCATCTTCGGCGGAAAAAACGTGCACGCTGGCGCCATCTTTGCCGCGGTCGCCGGCCACGAGGTCATACCTTCCGTCGCCATCGAAATCGGCCAAAGCCACTTCGTGGCCTTCCTTGAGACCGTCGAAGATCACCTGACGGTTCCAGGCGCCGGAAGAGTCTGGAAAATAAACCACGACCTCATTTCCATGCCAGGGCTCGATCGCGGCGAGAAACCTGCGGTTCGAAAAGCGTCCCATGGCGACGTCGCTCGATCCGGAACGCGGCGCTTCCTCCTGATGGCCTTTGCTAAGAAGGGTATTCTTCCATTTCAGCGAAGCCCCTTTGCCCTCGGCTTCATGAAGAACAAGTCCATCGAAGCCCGCGGTGAGCAACTGATCTCTGGCGCCGCCGCGCCACTTGACGGTTCGGACCCGGTGAAGCACCCCAAACAGTTTTTCGTCGATCACGGAGCGCTGCCAGTTTCCAGGCCGGTAGAAGTAGAAGACCAGCGGTACGCGATCTTCATACTTTGGGGCGAGCGCCTTCGGGCCGATCAGTGGAGCGTTAACAAGTTCTTTTGTGCCGTCGCCGTCGATGTCCGCCCACACGAAATGATGCGAAGTGGTCAGCGCGTCGATGCGCTCGGCCTTCCAAAGCTGCCGAGGGTCTTGCGAATGGCGAAGCAGCCAGACGAGTCCTTCGCTTTTGGCGGCCACCATGCTGAAGGCCGTGCCGAGCGCAATTTCCGGAATTCTGTCGCCGTCGGTATCGTGAGGCGCAAGGTTGACCAGGCCTGGCATGTTCTCCACCAGCGCATGGCGCGCCCAGCCAGGGTTCTCATACCAGTTCAGAGTGCTCGACCTGGTGCTTAGGCCAATGACATCGAGCCGGCCGTCGCGATTGAGATCCGCCACATGCACGGCGTAGCCGCCGGGGAAATTGGCGTCAATCACGTGCTCGCGGAACGAGAGTTCCCCAGCCGTGGCCAGAGTACAAAACAAAGCAATCGTCAGCCGTACCATGGACTCCATGATATTCGAGTCGCAGAGACGGCGGGCGGGCCCCGCCCGTGTCACAATTGCTGGAGGACAATACAAGCATGCGCTCATGGATCCTTGTTTCACTCATTGCCCTGCCGCTTGCGGGCAAGGTTGAATTGGACGGGGAAAGAAAAGTCTGGCACAGACTGACTCTCACCTTTGAGGGACCGGCCACCAGTGAAAACGCTTCGCCCAATCCGTTTCGAAACTACCGGCTGAACGTCACGTTCACCCACCCGGCCACGGGAAACAGCCGCTCTGTGGCCGGCTATTATGCCGCGGATGGGAAAGGGGCGGAATCGGCCGCGACCAGCGGCAACAAATGGCGCGCTCATTTTCTGCCCGACGCCGAAGGAAGCTGGACGGCACGCGCTTCCTTCCGCCACGGCGATGATGTCGCCTTATCGGCGGACGCCCAAGCCGGACGCCCCGATTCCTTTGACGGCGAAACAACCACCTTTGTCATCGGCCCTTCCGACAAGAAAGGGGCGGACCTGCGGAGCAAGGGCCTTCTCCAATACGCCGGCCGCCATCATCTGCGTTTCGCCACCGGCGAATACTTTCTCAAGGCCGGAGCCGATAGCCCGGAAAATTTCCTCGCCTACCATGAGTTCGACGGCACCTTCGACGCCGATGAGGATTCGGGAAGCTACAAAGGCAAGGGCAAATTCGTCCACAAATACGACCCGCACGTCCGCGACTGGCGGCCCGGCGATCCGGTTTGGCACGGATCGAAAGGCAAGGGAATTATCGGCGCACTGAATTATCTGGCGTCGAAAGGGGTGAACAGCGTCTACTTTGTCACCTACAACCTCGATGGAGGAGACGGCCGGGACACGTGGCCGTGGACTTCTCACGAGGCGCGTGACCGTTTCGATGTAAGCAAGCTCGACCAGTGGGAGATTGTCTTCTCCCACATGGACAGGTTGGGAATCCAGCTTCACGTCGTGCTTCAGGAGACCGAAAACGATCGGGCACTGGGCGGCGGCCCGGGACTGAATGAGATTCGCAAGCTATATCTGCGCGAATTGGCCGCCCGCTTCGCTCATCATCCGGCGGTTATCTGGAACCTGGGAGAGGAGAACAACACCCCGGACGAAGATCGCAAGCAACTCGCCCGATGGATCCGCCAGCACGATGCCTACAGCCACCCGATCACCGTTCATACTCACAACGGGCGAGCGCTGACGTTCTACAACGGCGTTCTCGGTGACACGCATTTCGAGGCGACTTCGATTCAGGGCTGGATGCGAAACTACAATCTCGAAACCATCGAACTGCGCAGGCGCTCGGCCGAAGCGGGCAGGCCATGGGCCATCTTCCACGATGAACAGGCGCCGGCCAGCCACGGCGTTCTTCCCGACTCCGCCGATCCGGAACACCATGCGGCCCGCGTGGATGGGCTTTGGGGGAACCTGATGGGTGGAGGCAGCGGAGTGGAGTGGTATTTCGGCTCGGCTTTTCCGCACATGGACATCGACCTTGAAGACTTCCGCTCCCGCGAAAAACTGTGGAGCATGACGCAAGCGGCGCTGAACTTCTTCCGGCAACATCTGCCTTTCTGGGAGATGGAGCCCAACAACACGCTCGCGATCCGGGCGGCGGGCGCGCGCGTTCTGGCAAAGGGCGACGATCTTTTTGCGGTGCAATTACCCTCGGGCGGAGAACCGATGGTCCGCCTGGGGAAAGGCGTTTATCGAATCCAGTGGTATAACCCGCGCGCCGGAGGCGCTCTTCTGAAAGGGACCGTGGAGTCCGCCACGGGCCCGGGATATCAGCTTATCGGCCGGCCTCCCGCGGATCCGGATAGAGATTGGGTGGCTATCGTAAAGCGTTAGCCGGACCGGCGCCTGCTAATCCTCGCCGCGCGCGCTTTTCCAGCGCTCAGCGCAGGCGCGCCGGCTTAAGCGTCCAGGCCTGCAACCGGCCAAGCTCGAGTAGCTCAGGCGCCTCGAATCCTTGCGGATGAATCGCCCAATCGAAGCTCCGCCGGGGGTCGGTGGCGATGTGCGTTTCGAATTCCAGCTTCCCTCGTTGCACCGCCACGGTCTGACCCCCGGCATCACCGGCAACGGTTGCGGCAAAATCGGCAAGCGAGAGCCGTTCGATCCCGAACCACACGTGCGACGGCAGGCGTTGGTGGCGCTCGATATAGTCAATCGCGTCCTGCTTGCCGCGATTGTACAGCTCGCGCGGGATTTGTGTGGACTCGACGGTCGAATCGGAGCGCTGCGCCGGGCCGTCGACATAGCGCGGCGGAAACCCTAGAAGCGCAAGCAGTTGATCCGCCGCCGAGTGCGGTCCGTTAATATCAATCGCCTTGCGGAACTGTTTGCGGATCTCGGGCGTGTCAGCAGGCTGAAGTGGATTGTCAAAAATCTGCGTTAGTTCCCGCGCGGTAATGATTCGCACGCCGGACGTTCCTTTTACGTGCGCGACGAAATCGAGCAGGATGCGGTAAGCGCGCTCGCTCGACTCCGGTGTTCGCAGATTGGGGCGCTTGTAATCGGAAGGCGCGGTGTAGCGGCCACGCGGAAAATTGACGCCATCCCAGAATTCGGTGGCCACGAACTCGGTGGGGTGATAGTAGGTGTGAACAACTCCTCCGCCCTGCTGGCGCAGGCGCGCCACGGCTTCGTCAAAGCGGCCTTTGGCCCCGGCGAGCTTGGATTCATCGTTAAGATCCGCCCGCATGTTGAAAGGGCCGAGCCGGAAGACATAGAGAATGCCTCCATACCAGAATGGTTGATTCCGGTAGCCTACTTGGGAGCCTTCGTCCATGTATACCGGAATCCCCATTCTTCTGAGCGCGATGTTGCTTTGCGGTCCCCAACTCGAGCCTGGCTGACCGTAGCAGCTTGGGGCGACGCCGAAGATGCGCCGGATATCTTCGACGCCCTGGCCCTCGCGGCGGAAGAATTCATCCGCTCCTTCCAAAAGCCCCAGAGGCTTCAAATAGATTGCCGGCGTGGGCGGAATGCTGTGGTTATTGGCGTGGTAGCCGATGTCATGGCGGGCCAGCGCGCGAATTACATCCCGGCGCTCGCGCGCCTCAAGAGTCCGTGCTTTCTCCCCCACAATCTTGAACGTCGCACGCACTCCCGCTTTCTCCAGATCCGTGGCCAAACGCAAAGCAGCGTCATCGGCGGACGGCTCCACGTAGTCTTCCGTGTCAAACCAGAGCAGCCAGTAGATGGGTTTGTCCGCCGCCATAACAGTTGCCGCCATCAGATAACAGAGCAGAAAGCTTCTCATGGAGTTACATTACTCCAGTACGGCGATCACCGGAAAGTGATCGGAAGGAAAGCGGCCGTTGCGCTCATAGGTGATGGTCTCGGCGCGCCGCACTTTCCAGTTTCCGCGAAACAGGATCCAGTCGATGCGCGCGGGACCCGGCTTGCCCGCGAACCCATGGAACGTTCCCTCCGGACCGGCACGCTCTGGCGAGGCATTCCAGGCATCGCGGAGAACATCGGCCAGCACCAGGTGAACTTTCCCGCCGGCCGGCGCGTTGAAGTCGCCGGTGACTAGAATGTCCGCCGCCGGATCGAGCAGGCGCAGCCGCGCGGCGATCACCCGGGCACACTGCTCGCGAGCCGCCTCATCCTCGCGTCTGTGCGGAAAGTGAGTATTGAAAAACCAGAACCGGCGCCCGCCGGCTTTGTCTTCAAACAGCGCCCAACTCACCAGCCGCGGCAGCGATACATTCCACGACATGCTGCCCGGAATCTCTGGCGTCTCCGATAGCCAGAAATCGCCCGAGCGCTCGACCTTCAAACGGCTCTTGCGGTAAAACACCCCCATGTGTTCATCGAGCCGGTTGCCGCGGCGGCTGATTCCAAACCAGGCGTATTCGGGCAGTTTTTCCACGATGTATTCGCCCTGCTCGTGGAACAACTCCTGCGTACCCATTAGATCGGGCGAATGTTCGCGGATGGAGTCCACCAGCAGGTCGCGGCGCTGATCCCAGCGATTAGGGGTATCGCCTGGATTCGGGAATCGCACGTTGTATGTCATCACGCGCAATGGTTCGGCATGCCCAGGAACAAGCGTCAGAAAGCAGATTGTGGCGAGCAGCATCGAAGCAGCATAGCATGAGGCAGAGTCCGTGTTCGCAACGGAACTCCTTTTGTGGTCTAATGGCGGGAGGTTTGACCCCATGAAACGATCCACTCTCAGTGCATTGTTCGCCTCCCTGCTGGCCCTAGGCTGGATTTTGGCCTATGATACGCCCTCAAGCGCGGCCCAAAGCGCGGTTTCCAATCCCGGTGTCAGCGGACAGGGCAAGCTGAAGTTTCGAGTCCTGTATACGTCCGCGCACTTGCCGGCCGAGGCCCAGAAGGTGCTTACCGCGGCGCACGGAGGGTTTGCCATCGATCGCCGCCATGGTAAAGGCGAAACCTATTTTGCTCTTCCTGGTGCCGGGATCGTTCAGATCAGCGCGGACATGAAGACCACTCGAATGATCGATACCGATGCCGCCATGAAGAACGCCAACATGCACAACACCACCATCTGGCACGCCTCCGACGGCAGCGGCTACCTTTCCTTTCCGGGCAATCAGGCAGGGCTGGTGTTTACGACCACTCTCGATGGACGCCTGGTTCACACGCTAAAGCCGCCCGATGGCAAATCCGACCTGGGCAGCCCCATCGCCAACGACTACTTCAGCGGCCGGGGAAATTTTGTTCCTACCGATGTCGACCAATTGGACGGACTGCTCTACATCAGCACCGGATATTCAAATCTGGACTTCGTTCTGACGGCCCGCATAACTGGCACGAGTCCCTTCCAGGCCGTCTGGCATGACCTGGCATTCGGCGGCAAAGGGACAGGTCCTGGACAGTTCGGCACAGGTCATGGCATAACGGTGCCTCCTGGAACAAAGCGAATCGATGTCGCCGACAGGCCCAACTCCGAGATCGACCGTTTCACACGCTACGGCCATTACCTCTCCACTGTGCGTATGCCGTTGGGATCGTTTCCCTGCGATATTTATTACTCGGGAAAATACGCCGTCGTCGGCTCCCTGCATGGGCCGGATCGAAGCAAAGGCGCGCCGATCTACATTCTGGAAGACGACAAGCTGGTTTCGACCATCATGCCGAAAGAGGATTTGGGGCTCAAAAACTTCCAGCACGTCCACAATGCCGCGCTGCGCGAGGTAGGCAACAAGCTCTACGTCATTGCCCAAGCCTGGAATCCAGGCGATTTCGCCATCCTCGAGCAGGTCAACTAGCTTGGCCGGCCAAAGACTAATCTAAAACTGGAACCGCGCGACCACCTGCACCGACCGGGAGCCCCCAGTCTGAAACACCGGGGTCAGTCCGCTTCCGGGACTACCTGTCCCTAGCATCAGGTTAAGCAAAGAGGGGGTCTGTCCGAACAAAGGGCTGGCCAAAGAGCGAATCGGATCCGCAAAATTGGGTTGATTCAGCGCATTGAAGACCTCAACGCGAAACTGAAGGCCGACGCGATCGCTTACCCGGATCTGACGCCTTAGCGCCAGATCCGCTTGTGCCATCGAGAACCCGTACAGGGAATTGCGTCCAAGGTTGCCCTGCGTTCCCGCAGCCTGCTGTCCGAACGCCGCCGGGTTCAGTTTTCGCCCCGCCGGTGATGACGCGTCCCTTACCCAGACCGGCTGCCCGCTCACCAGATTCGGACGGAATGCATTGGCAAATCCGATCCCCAAAGCAAACTCCGAACTGAGCGCCGTGATGGGAAACCCGCTTCGCGCCTTCACGATTCCGTCCAACTCCCATCCGCCCTGCACGCGCCTCAACCATGAGCCGCTTCGCGGCTTTATCGTATAGGAAAGCGCCGCCGACAGAGAATGCCGCACATCGAAATCCGAGGAACCTCGGTCCCGTGCCGCTTTCCACGTGCCGCTCACCCAGTGCAGGGCCGAATCGCTCGAGCTGTTATCAATGGAGTGCGACCACGAATAAGAAAACAGACCGTTCATGCCACTCCTCATGCGGAGACGATACTGCAACTGCATGCCATGGTAATCCGACAGACCATGGTTGGTGACCAGCGCGATCTGAAGTGATTCGCTGCTCACCGGCGCGCCAAGCTCTCGCCTCAGCAGTCTCCGGCCTGTCGATCCCACGTAGCTCACCGAAAACACGTCGCGTCCGCCGAACGCCTGCTCGGCTGTCACGCTCCACTGCCGTACCAGCGGCAGACGCAAGCCCGGCATGAAACCGAAGCTGAGTAGCGTGGAAAACGGAGCGTTCTTCGGGTTTGTATATCGCGACAGAGTGAACGGGCCTCCGTTCACCAAATCGGTGGCAACGCTCAAGCTCGAGTTATAGTACACGCCGAATCCTCCGCGAACCACCAGGTTCCTGTTTGCAAACGGCCGGAAAGCGGCGCCCGCCCTGGGAGCAAGGTTGCCGTAGCGTATCGGCCAGATCTCCGTCTGCTCTTCGAAGCGATATGCCTCCAATAGATCCGGGGAGGAGACGAGCGGGTTCAGTCGAGGCGGAGGCGCGAACTCCCACCGCATTCCCAGCGTGGCCGTCAGGCGTGAGTGAATTCGCCAGCTATCCTGCGCAAAAGCCGACACCTCGGTGAGCAGGCTCTCGCCGGTCAGCGGCCCCGAAAACGCGCTCCACAGGTTTCTTCCCGCCGTAAGATCGGCGAAACTTTCCGCGATGAGGTTCATGCTGCTCGTTTGGTCCCGGCGGAGAGGCCGCAATCTCCGGAAATCCCCGCCCACCCGGATCTGGTGCGCCCCGGAAGCGGCCACCGCCATCGGCAAAATGTGCCACTGCTTCTGACCGCGGTCGCTTTCACGCCCCCACACCGCCTGCCCGACTCCGGCGATCGAGAAACGGAACTGATAATCGCAAAGCCCGGGCATTCGAAAGAACTGCTGCGTCAGCGGTTCAAAGTAGCACCGCGTCGCGGCGGACGGATTCTCAGACCACCACCAAGACTCCGCACTCGCCTTCGATTCATTTATTCGCACGTCGAAGACCAGGCCGGGCCTGAGCCGCAGGTTCAAACCTGCCGTTACGCTCCGTGATTGCAGCGTCAACCGGTTAATCTGCGTGTTGCCAAACTCGTTCTCCGAGGGCGCGAAGCTGAAACGCGCGAAGACGCCGATCCTGCTGGTCAGCGCATGGTCAACCCGTGCCGCTCCGGTATCAAATCGCGATGGCCGCTGATTGCGGCCTGTCCATTCGGCCAATCCCTGACCGAGCGGCGCGCCATTGGGCTGCGGAAACAATTCCAGCACGGGGCGAACCCAATCTATCGCACTCTGGCGCACGTCCCGTGCCGGAACGGGTGAGCGCCACGCGAAGGAATGCCGTAATCGCATTCCTTCATAGGAGAGAAAGAAGAAGGTGCGGTTCCGTCGCAGCGGTCCGCCCAACGCGCCTCCAAAGTCATTCATCCGCAAAGGCGCGCGCGATTCGCCCAGACGGTTGGCAAACCAATCGTTGGCATCCAGGATCTCGTTGCGGAAATACTGAAACACCACCCCATGGAACGCGTTTGACCCGGACCGGCTGCTGAGCGATACCTGCGCGCCGGGCTGCCGTCCAAACTCCGGCGCCGTGCTCGATGTTTGTACCCGAAACTCATCCAGCGCTTCGAGCGAAACCAGCCCGTGCAAACTTCCCATCGCCGTCATTCCCGGCAGCGAGCCTCCGGTGGATTGCGCCGGCAATCCGCCGCCGCTCACCCCGGAGTTAACGCTGACCCCGTCCATCGTGAAGTAGTGCGTATTGGGCCGTTGCCCGTTGGCGGTGAACTGCCCCGCTTCGCCGCGGGTCGCTGGAGTGACGATAGCTCCCGGCGCCAGCTCCAGCAGGCTCAACAGACCGCGGCCGTTCAAAGGCATGCGCTCGATCCGTTCCCGGCTCACCTGTGTGCCCACGGAAGCATCCTGCGTGTTTAGTAAGGCCGGCCCACCCTCCACCGTGATCGTTTCCTGCATGCTCCCGATCGGAAGAGTGAAATCCACTCTCGCCGGCTGAGCCACTTCCAGCTTCACGCCAAATTGGGCAACCGTCCGGAAACCTTCTTTTCGAACCGTGATCTTATACGTGCCTGGCCGCAGGGTGGCGATTCCATAACCGCCGTCGGCGCCGGATTCGGTGTTGCGGCGGAAACCCGTCTCCTCGTTGGCCACTGTGATGGCCGCGCCCGGAATCGCGGCTTCGGATGGATCGCGGATCAACCCGGTCAGATGAGAGTGTTGCTGCCCGATGAGAGGCATTGCGGCAAGCAACGAGACGGCAAGCCGTCGCGGGCGGGATGACATTGTTCTCCCCTACTGAGCCGCAGTGAGCCCCGAATACGACTCCGCGGTTAATCTCAATCGGTTCAGACTCGATATCAATTGGGACGGCAGATCTTCCACCGCTTGCTCACCCGCGACAACACCTAGCATAACAGCGAGATTGGCGTCCAGGCGTCTGGCTTGAGCGACCAGCTCCTGCGCGCCCGCCTGCCAGGAGCCGGCAAACCGGTCCAGCGGGGACGCCGGCCTGGCGCCCAGCGCCAGCAACACCGGATGGACGCGCGCCTCGATCAATAGCGCCGTCTCATGTAATGCCGCCGCATGCGCGCGGCGAAGGTTCGCCAGGAGCTGTTTTTCCGGTTCCGCCAATACGGACTCGGACGCAGGTGGGAAACGCTCCGCAAGTCTCCGCAAAGCGTGTGCTCGCGAAAGCAGCGCCTCGTTCCAATCGAGGATCTGATCGGAGAATTGCTCAAAAGATGCGCGTCCGCCAAGCTGCCGCTCAATGTCCGCCGGTAGCCGGGACTGTCGCGGAGCCCGGGCCGAAGCCTGTGGCGTAACGCTGCTTGCTTGCGGGGCTGCAGCCGCCGGTCCCGCCTCGGAGAATTCCACTTTCACCCTGGGCAACAGAATCAGTTGCGCCGCCAACTCACGCCGGCGCTCTTCGGTTACGCCCACACCAGAGACCAGCACGTGCGGGCCCGAGCGCGTCACTTCAATCGGCTCGCCCAGGTCCGCGCCGGCGCTCCGCAGCAATGCGAATACGCGCAGCTCATCGCTGGGCGTGGCCGCCGCCGGTTCACCCGCCGCCGGCGTTACCGGCCGCCCCGTTTCGGCCGGGCTTGCCGTGCCGGCAGGCCCCGGCGCTACGGCGATCCCGGACGATTCCGGCGCTTCGGAAATCTCCACCGTTTCGCCGCGAAATTCGAGCGTACCCTCGATGGCGTTCAGATCACGCACTCGCAGTTTGATAGTCGCCGCAAGCAACTCTCCGCTATCCGTCGTGGTTCGGATCTGATAAATGCCGCTCCCGGCGCGGACTTCATCCTGCTTCGTCCCCAGTTGGTCCCGCCAGGCGGCGAAAGCTTGCGCGCTCAGCGGATTCTGCCAGCTATACCGGGCTTTCTCAAACAGAGGCGCCAGCGCCTCCTCGGCTTCCCGCTCCGCCGTGCCTGTTTTCTCGAATGACACTACATTGGCCGGACGCGTGAACTGGCGCGTTCGTGTGCGCACCTGGATTTTTCGCGGCTTGCTCGTAACCAAGGCCTCGGAAGCCGCGGCTCTCCGCAACAACTCCGCCGCGCGCACAGAGGGCGCGTTGCGAAACTGATCCACTGCGATCCAGGCGACCAGCAAAGCCGCCGCCGCCGGAGCCCAAGCCTTCGAAGAACGCAGCACAGGTCTAAGCCAAGCTACTACCCGCCTCGAAAAAGAAGCGCTCCCTGGTGTGGCATCTAAGGAGGCGAACCTCTCGTAAATGTCGCACCAGGGAGCTGGAGGAGGGGGAAAACAGTCTTCTAGCACAGCTTTTCGGTACCGGACGCATTCCGCGATAATCCGCTCGCATTCTTCGAGCTTCGCGCGGCATTCCCAGCAGGATGCCAGATGAATGCGCGCGCTGCCGGCGTCCCGCGCCGACAACTCGCCATCCGCGTAACTGAGCAATTGCTCTTCACTGGGATGGCGCGCCGGAAATCTCATCGCTCACCTTTCTTTAAGCGGGCAATCGCCCGCCGTAAAAACTCGCCGACCGCGGAGACGCTGATCCCGAGCGTTTCGCCAATCTCGGGATACCGCAACCCCTCGAGGCGCAACAACAGGCAGCGCCGCTGTTGCTCCGATAGTCCCTCCACGGCGCGGTGAAATCGCAGCATCCGCTCCCGCTCCAGCAGGCTTTGCTCCGGATTCGAGTCCGCCCCGGCCAGCCGTGCCTCGACATCGGCGTCAAACGGCAATCCCTGCTGCTGGCCGCGCAGTCTAAGCCCCAGGTTGTGCGCAACCCGGAAAATCCACGCCCTCGGATTCCGGATTTGCTCGCCCTTTTTGGCGGAGGAGTAGAGCCGGAGAAACACTTCCTGCGCGGCCTCCTGCGCCTGTGGAGGGTGAAGTCCCAGAGTGAGCAAATACCGGTAAACATCGTCCCTTGTTTCCTCGAACAGCTTCGCGACCTGGTCCTGCAAACTCACATGCGTTCGCTCCGAGCGGGGCACCCCGAGTTCATCCGAGAGCGAATCAGACCACATGAGCTTTTGCCGCGGACCGCCTGCTTCGCATTCCAGCTACCCTCAAAGACCCGTGCGCCAAGGTTTCCACTACACCTCCTTAATTTTTTTTTGCCGAAGTCCTTTTTTCTCGCTGCGGTGTAGTGAGAATTGCTCTCTGCCGGTCTTTGTATTTGAAACCGGAACTCCTCCTGATGAAGAAACCCTCCGTTACCGTAACCATTGTTACATTCAATAGCGACCGGTTTATTCGAGGCTGCCTCGACTCTGTATTCAAACAGACGTACCCGCTGCTGGACGTGATCGTGGTGGATAACGCATCCACGGACCGCACGCGCAGCCTGCTCGAGGAATATAGGGACCGTGTCCATGCGATTTTCAATAATGCCAATGTGGGGTTCGCGCCCGCCCAGAATCAGGCCATTCGCGCAAGCTTCGGCGATTGGGTATTGGTATTGAACCCCGACACTCTGCTTGCACCGGATTTTGTTGAGCGCCTGGTCGAGGCCGGCGAGTCCGACGAGAAGGTAGGATCGGTGTGCGGCAAGTTGCTCCGCATCGGCCAGGATTTCGTTCTGCCCGAGGAGCCGCGAATTGATTCCGCGGGCATCTATTTCACGCCGAACATGAGGCATTTTGATCGCGGGTGGCAGGAGAGGGCGGCGGGGCGCTTCGACCAGCCTGAATATGTATTCGGAGCCAGCGCCGCGGCCGCCCTCTACCGCCGCGAAATGATTGGCGACATTTCCCTTCTGGACGGGTTCTTCGACCCCGACTTTTTCGCCTACCGCGAAGACGCCGATGTCGCCTGGCGGGCGCAGTTGCTCGGATGGCGCTGCCTGTACACGCCGTACGCCTCCGCGCACCATGTGCGGCGGGTTGTTCCCGGCAACCGGCGCGAAGTGCCCGCGGTGCTGAACATGCATTCAGTCAAGAACCGATTTCTGATGCGCATAAATAATGTCACCTCCGGTCTCTATCGCCGCCACTGGAAATCGGTAACAGCCAGAGATGCGGTGATCATCGCCGGATGTCTGTTCTATGAACCGGCTTCGCTTCCGGCCTTTTGGCGGCTGCTCCGCTGCTTGCCGCGGGCTATCGAAAAACGCCGTCAGATCATGAGCAGGAAGCGCGTCAGCGACACTTACCTGGCCAACTGGTTTCACCCCGAGCCCGCCGCGCAGCCGGCGCCCGAATTCGTCTTCGAGTAGCTCCCGCCGGCGGCGTCCCGCGTCTCAAAATCCGGCGTTTCTCTTGGAAACGCCTGCTTGAGGCTGCCTAACATGCCACTCGATCCTTTTTTCTGCCGTCTGGCGGCCCTGTCGGCCGGCTACGCACTTGTGATCGTCGAGCCGTCGCGTCCGCTTGCTGCCGCGTTCCAGGTGGCCGCCTTGCCGTGTGTGGCTATTCTGGCCTGGAGGCTGCACCTGAGGTGGCCCCTAGGCGCCGCGCTTCTACTGGCTGCCATGGCGATGGGTATGGCCGAGCGTCTGGTGGACTGGTGGCCGGTGACCGCTTTATGCCTTGTGATTGGTTCTACCGTTGTCCTGCTTGCACTCTGCCGCGCGAATTCCCCGCGTGCATGGATTGCGTATGCCGTGACGGTCCTCCTGGCGCTGTATTGCCAGCCGGACGCCTTTTTCGTCCCGCTCGGCCATCTGCTTTGGCTCACACTCTGGAGCGGCGCAAAGCGAGTTCTGTTTCAGACTGCCACGGCCGTTTCGTTTGCAGCCCTGTTAATGGCCGGGCGCCTTTTGGGAACATCGCCGCAGCCGGATCGGTTCACCGTCCATTCCACCCAAACACTTCCCGGCCTGTTCCACGAGTTCTCCCCAGCCGGCTTGTTGTTCGCGGCGCCGGTTTGCTGCCTGGCGGTGGCGGGCCTGTGTCTGGGCCGGATCGGTTTGCCGGCACGGCTGCTGTTGGTCTCCACTTTGGTGATGCCTCTTGTCGCCGCCTTGGCGGGCGGCGCTCTTTTCGGGGCGTGGTTCGCCTTCCGGCAGGTCATCTTTCTCCTCCCCGCCATCGCAATCCTGGCCGCTGAAGGCGCCCGCGTCCTGCTTTGTGAATTTTCCCGCCCCGCCCTGGCGTACCTGCTCTTCTCCCGCGCACGGATGTTTCGTGCAGACTAATACCAGGAGGTGACCATGATGCGCTTTCTTTTTCTGGCCGCGCTGCCGCTGTTTGCACAAGGCCCGTCCACGCGTGAATTAAACGACATCAGTTGGATGGAATTCCAGGAGTGGGTTCCGTCGAAGATTCAGACCGTTCTCTTGCCCACGGGCACGCTGGAGGCGCATGGCGTTGTCAACAACGGGGCCGACAACACCGCTCCGGTGGCCATTTCGCGCGCCATAGCAGCCAAGGTCAACGCCATGATTGCGCCTGCCCTCAACTACGGCGTCACAGGCGGACTGGATGCCTTTGCCGGAACGTTTTCCATTTCGGAATCCTCCTATCGCGTCTTTGTCGCCGATATTCTGACCGGCCTGGCGCGCAATGGCTTCCGCAATCTCATCGTGATCAACGGTCATGGAGGACCACAAACCGCAATCCTCAACGAGATCGCCGAAAAAATCGGCCGGGAGCACCGTGTCCGCACCTTAGTGGTGAATTGGTGGGCCTACTGCTCCGACATTACGATCAAGATTTTCGGTGAAGACGGGGGTCACGCGGGGTGGAACGAAACCGCCTTTATCCAGGCGATCGACCGCAAGCTTGTACATCCGGACCGTTACAAAGCTTCACTGGCGACGCCCCGCCCTTCGCCAGGCGCTTGGTCGGCGTACCCCTTTCCGTCGTCCATCATCCTCTATCAGCCGGGACAGGGCTATCCGAAGTTCGATCAGGCCAAGGCCGACCAGTATTTTGCCGCCGTGGTGGCTAAGCTGGCTGGGCTTGTCGAGGAGATGGTAGCCAAATGGGATGACGCGCGGCTGTTCACTCGCTAATAGCTGAGCTTGCGCAGATAGTCGAAGCTGGCGCGAAGACTCTCGATGGCTGGCCCCGAAGTCTGATCCTGCTCGACAAAGAAATGCTTTACGCCGCATTTTTCCGCCGCCCGCAATACCGCGGCCACGTTGATGCTCCCTTTGCCGACTTCCATGAACCAGTCGCGAGGAACTCCTTCGTTGAGGCGCTTCTCCGCGCCGGCCTTGAGGTCTTTTAAATGCATCAGCGGCACGCGGCCTTTGTGTTTTTCAAGCAGCGATACAGGATCGACTCCGGCAACTTGCGCCCAGAACATGTCGAGTTCGAGCGTTACCAGCTTTTGATCCGTGTTCTTGAAGAGAACATCGAGCAGCGTGCCTTCACCGGCGGCTTCGAATTCAAAGGCGTGATTGTGGTAGGCGAGCGTCATCCCGGCGGCGCGGCATTTTTCGCCGGCCTGATTGAGGACAGCGGCCATCCGCTCGATCACGGCGACCCCGCCGCGATCCTGCGGCCCGATGTACGGACACACGACATAGCGGAATCCGCGCTGGGCGGCGTCTTCCAGAGCCGCCGGCAGCTTCTCCTGCTGCCGCAGGAAGAGCGATGTATCCAGGTGAAGGCTTACTGGCTTTAAGGATGTCTGCTTCAGGCTGTCCCAAATCCTGCCGATGCTCCCGCCCACCGCCTCCACTTCCTTGTAGCCGATCGACTCCAACTCACGCAAAGTCTCGAGCGGCTTTTCCGGCAGAACACTGCGAAGAGTGTAGAGTTGGACGCCGATGGTTGAAAGCGACTTGGCTGAGGCAAGCGCCGCCGAGGCGGCCGAAGCAAGAAACACGCGCCGGGTTGGTGCCATGGAAACCATGATACGAACTCCGGCTATGGCGCCACGCCCTCCGCCAGATGCTGTACCCATTCGAAGGCATGAGAGTGATGTGGCAAGTCCCGCCGGTACGCGTAAACCAGCACATTGGTGTCAACGGCAATCAGTGGCGCCCCTCCATCAAATCAAGCAGTGAATCCCTGTCTGTGAGATCAACACCAGGCTGAACGCCACCTCGGACCGTGGTCCGCTTGAGACGATAGCGGGAAGAAGGCGTGCGTTCCCGGAGAAGCAACTCGCGCAAGGCCTGTTCGACTACCTCAGTCAAAGTCCTGCCGGATTCAGCAGCGTGCACTCTTGCCGCCCGCATGAGGGCGTCATCCAGATTGAGAGTCGTCCTCAAGCAGATCAGCATACCATGTCAGCAGATTTCTGATTCTTGATTGGGTGGCGCTATTGGCCGGGCTGCCTCGATTGGCCCGAATTCACATCTACTATCATCTGCGACGTATCCACTGCTTCGAAATTCGACCCGACCAATTGCCGCAGTTCACGCAGAATGGTGTTGTTCCACCGCTCGTCCGGCGCGCCGCTTAAATACCAGGCCGATCCGTTGTCGGCGAGGATAATGCCATACTTCTTCATCGCTCGCAGGATTACCTGCACTTGCGGTGAATAACCCGAAATGTTGAAACTCGCTTTCAGGCGGAATCGCGCCCCCATCGGCGGATATTGGGATCCGGTCAGGCTGGATGCAAAATGGCGGGCCGGCCAAATATACTCGCGCCGAGTCTGCGGCGCGGTGAACCGGATCGCGTGCCGGATCTCGCCGGCATCCACTTCGTCGTACCGAATCAGCCCCGGCAGAACGGGCAATCCGGCCGCATCCGCCGAGGTCCACGTCTGTGGGCGCAATGGACCGTTCGCTTTCAAGTCGAACTTGGCGCCGGAGCCCGCCTGCCATGTCCCATTCTGCTGCGGATAGGCGCTGAACAACTCCCAAAGCATGCAGGCGCCCTGCTCGAGAATCAATATGTGCCGGTCGCCCGAACTGTTTGGTCCCCCTTCGATCGGTGGATTCGGGGGAATCGGGTAAGGTCCGGGATCGCTTTCGCCGGCGTATTGAAATGTCACGTTGATGCGGGGCTGTCCATGTGGCACAAGCACAAACGGAATCCCGATCGGCCCGCCCTCCCATGTCCCAGACCCGAAGTCCGGGTGGAAATTGCGGCTCGCCCCAATTGTGTTCACCCAAGCCGTGGAGGAGGCATGCACAGGCAACTGGTCGACGGGCGTGTTCCAAACGTTGTCCCATGGAAATACGTCGCAGCCCCCCAAGCTGGGTGAAGTACCGCTTGGCGGTGGCGGCGGCGGTGGAGGAGGAGGAGGTGGCGGTGGCGGTGGCGGAGGAGGTGGCGGTGGCGGGTTTAAGCGGCCATGCCCGAAAAACGCCCGGTTGAGGAAAGCCGCCATCTGCTCGCGCGTAATCGCGTAATCCGGGCAATACTCCGTCGCTGAGCAGCCCTGCGTGACACCCAACTCATACATCTTCTGCACATACGGAAAAGCCGCATCGGAACTGGGAACATCGATGAATCGAGCCGCCGTCGGGAATGGGAAATTCTCTCCATAGAGAGCGCGAATAACGTACTCCGCCATTTGACGGCGCGTCACCGGCGAGGAGGGACAGAATCGTCCGGCCCCGCAGCCCAGGTTGATATTCAACTCGCGCATCTTCTGCACGTACTTGAAGAAGATGCTGGCTGCCGGCACATCGGAAAAATAGGGACCCGGCGGGAAACTGAACTGCTCACCCACCAGCGCCCGCACGACGAATGCCGCCATCTGCTCCTGGTTCACCGAATCGAGCGGGCAATAGAGTGGAGGGGCGGCCGAGCACCCGATCGTCACCCCAAACCGCGCCAGCAGATAAATAAGGTCCACCCACTGATGAGTTAGCGGTACGTCCTGGAAGATCTGCACCGTTGCCCCAGGCGTAAACACAACCAGAAACACCGGAACCAACGTAGCCGGCTGGCCAGCCGTCTGTATGGTAATCGTCGCCTGGTAGAAGCCATCCGTGAGCCCCGAGGCATTGATCGTTGCATTCACCACCCCAGGCGCCTGACCCGATGCCGGTGCTACCGACACCCAAGTTGCTCCTTGAACCTGCGCTGTAAAGCCGGCAACCGAGAGCGACTGGAGCTGTAATGCTGCGGGCGCCGGAGCGCTCCCTCCTCTCACTTGCACAAATTTCAAATTGGGGGGACTCACGGAAATCTGCGCGAAGGCATGGCTTGCAGTTAACATGGAGAACGCCAGCCAGAAATACAGCCTCATGATCTTTACTTCGGCAGAGGTCCAGTACTGAAAGTAGAGGAGTAGGGAATCACGAGTCAAGGCGTAAGGAAGAAACCGGAATGGTACTTGGAATCCTTTGCTTGTTGCTCCCGCAGTTGCACGCTCAGCCGTTCGACCTGCTCATCCGCAATGGCCGGATCGCGGACGGCACGGGAAATCCTTCGTTTCTTGCCGACATAGCGCTGACCGGCGG
>Ga0187893_10002902_pt1 | contig 36250 bp, 37 predicted proteins | sample MA1701074metaG_FD_139574 | JGI IMG/M metagenome (GOLD analysis project Ga0187893, IMG submission 139574) | White microbial mat communities from a basaltic lava cave in the Kipuka Kanohina Cave System on the Island of Hawaii, USA - MA170107-4 metaG ... | reverse complement strand
GATGGAATCGCTGTGGCAAGACCTGCGTTACGCCATTGAGCGAGTGCGTGAGATCGGCATCCGCATGGCGTTAGGCGCCGACGGCAACACCATCGTGCGACTTGTTTTGCGACAGATTCTCACCGTAGTCGTGATCGGAGGCGCGCTGGGTCTCGCTGGGTCGATCGCGCTGTCGGGCTCGATCCGCGCGCTCGTCTTTGGCGTCAGTCCCAACGACCCAGTCACGTTGGCGGCCGTAGTTGTATTGCTCAGCGCCGTCGCAACGGGTGCGGCAGCCATTCCGGCGCTGCGCGCCGCTCGCGTGCCGGCTGTGGCCGCTGTGCGAGCGGAATAAGCGTCACGCCACGAACACCTCCCACGCCTTGCGCACGCGCTCCATGAGGCGGTCAAAGCGCGGCTCGCTGCGGACGCTCGCGAGACACCAGTCGTGCTGCGCCAGAAACGGATAATTGATGATGCCTAACGAGACTGCGCGCTCCAGGCACTCGAGTGACGCCTCGCGCTCATCGACAAGGGCGAAACAGTCAGCCGACCACCAGCAAAAGAGATCGTCCCACCAAACCTTGCTGCGAAGCTCCGGTGACATGATCCGGAGCAGCCCCTCACGATCTCCGCGAAGCGCGCTAGCCATTGCGTTCGCCAGCGTTGCCCAACCCATCTCCGGGGTGTCAAACGCAACGGCTCCCAAAAGAGGGATCGCCTCATCGCTGCGCTGATTCGCCGCGAGCATGTACGCGTGCATCGTCCGGTTCGTCGGGTTATCCGGATCGATGTCGACCGAGCGCTGCGACCAATGGAGCGCCTCATCGAAGCGCCCGTCGAACATCGCGACCATGCCACGCATGACGACGTTGATGGACGTGAGGGGATCCACCTGCAGCAAACGATCGATATATGCCATGGCCACCGTATTCTGTCCTGCCACGGCGTAGGTGTAACCGAGCCAGAGCAATGATTCCGAATCGTTAGGGTCGAGCGCCAGGGCACGCTTGAAGTCGCGCATGGAGCCAGCGGGCTCGCCCCGATTGTTGCGGATCGACCCGCGCAGCGCATAACCCTTCGATGATTCGGGATTGAGCGCGAAGATCCTCGTGGCACACGCCTCGGCCTTGCGTAGGTAGTCGTCGTATGTCGACGCCGGCTTGAGTCCGACGTTGACGTACTGCCAGTAGATCATACCCTCGGCGGCGAGGAGCAACTCGCTCTCGCCCACAATCTCTTGCGCTTGACGAATGAGCTGCAGCGCGCGCTCGAGGGCGGGTCCAGTGAAGCTCCAGATCTGCTGCCGCGCGCGTAGATAGAGGTCATGCGCCCGCGCGTCAGCGATCGACCGATGCGACATACGCAGTTCTTCAGCCGGCGTGAGCCTCAGGCGTAACGCGTCCACGATCTGGCGCGAGAGCCGCTCCTGCATAACGAGCATGTCGCTGAACGTTCCGGTGAACTTGTCGGCCCACAACTGTGCATCCACGCGCGCATCGACCAGCTGCGCGGTGATGCGCACGTCGGCAGCGAACCGTCGAATGCCACCGGTGAGGACGTACCGCGTCCCAAGCTCGCGCGCGATCGTGCGCACGTCCTTGTCGCTCCCTTTGAAGCGCATGGCGGACTGACGCGAGATCACGCGCAGCGTTTTGATCATGGAGAGATCGGTGATGAGCTCGTCCGTCAGTCCGTCGGCGAGATATTCGTTGTCCGCGTCCGGACTCAAGTTCGCGAAGGGGAGCACTGCCAGCGTGAACAACGCCGAGCCGTTTCCCTCCGGGTCATCCGAGCCATGCGCTCGACCGTCGGATGCCGCACGGTCGAGTGCCGGGATCAGCTCACCCGCGCTCGCGGGGCGCTCGTTAGGATCTTTCTCGAGGCAGCGGCCGATGATCGTCGCGAGGGCCTCAGGAACGCCGGCACGCTTGGCGCTGAGTGGTGCTGGCGTGTCGACAAAGTGTGCGCGCAGCATCGATGAGGGAGAACCCACAAAGGGAGGTTCTCCAGTCAACAGCTCGTACGCGACGCAGGCGAAAGCGTAGAGGTCGGCGCGCTGATCTACAGTGTCGTCTGCAGCAGCCTGCTCGGGGGCCATGTATTGCGGCGTCCCGACGGCGACACCGACTTCTGTTAACGTGTTGGACTCGCTGCCCGCACGCCCACCCACCCGTGATGTGACGAGCGCCTTCGCAATGCCGAAATCGGCCACTGTGGCCGTGTTCCCGACCAGGAGGATATTTTCGGGCTTGATGTCGCGGTGGATGATCCCTCGTTCATGCGCGAACGCGAGTGCTCGCGCCACGTCACGCAGGATGCTCACTGCCTCGCTGACCGGTAACGCGCCGGTGCGTGCCAAGCGGACTCGCAGCGACTCGCCCTCCTCGAAGGGCATCATGTAGTACGGGATCCCGTCCACCTCGCCCGAGCGCAGAATCGGCACGATGTGGGGATGCTGCAGCCGCGCCGTGAGCTGGACTTCGCGCTCGAAGCGCTCTCGGTTCACACCGGCGAGCAGGTCGGGCGAGAGCACCTTGACGACGACGCGCCTGCCTAACGCGCGTTCCACGGCGAGAAAAACGCGGCTCATCCCGCCGCCGCCGAGCTCCCTTTCGAGCGTGTACGCGTCGCCGAGCGTTTCGTTCAGGTATTCCAGTAACTCATCGCGCACGCGTCGTCCTAACTCGGTGTTAACGTTAGGCGAGCGGCGAGTGAGTGACGCTAATCTTGCACTGGACCGCGGCCGCGGTGCTCCTCGCGGTCCGGCTCACCATCGGGATCCTCGCCGTCGTCCTCGCCGCTCTCCTCGTCGTCGCCTAACACGGCTCCGGTCAGCGCATCGATTTCGACCTCGACGAGGCGACCGTCGGCCAGGCGAATATCGAACGAGTAGATGGACGCGTCGCCCTCGCGCTCCAGCTCCTCTTCAGCGATCGTGCCGCCGCGGGCTTGAGCCAGGGCGATCTCGCGCGCTTGGTCGATTGAGAGCGCGGCTGGTACGGGCTCGCGCGAGCTAGTCCATGCAAACGCCCCAATCGCTGTCCCGGCAATGGCTACTGCTACGATCACGACAGCAGTCCTGTAATGCATGGGTCCTCCAAGGCACTGGAGCGAATATACAGTGGCAGCTTCGTTTCGGCCGCAAGCGCCGCCGTTGGGCCGGCGAACTGCTCGTCCCGAAGCAGCGCTTTCACGCGCAGAATTTCGGCGGGGCCCGAGGCGGTGAAGAAGTTTGCCGCTTCCGGACAAACTTGTGCTCGCTCTCTGGTTTCTAAGAGAGTGAATCACTCGGCGCATGTTGCCTCAGAGTTCCGACGCCGACAAGGAGATACCAATGATGCTTGCCAGCCTGCTATTCGTTCTCGCCTCGGGACCAGCGACAGCCACCTCACCGGCCGGAGACACGATCCGGCTCGAAGTTGGCGCGAAAGAAGTTGATGGTCGCGTGTACGCACCACACGCCGCGCGCGTGCGCGTATGGGTTGGCCCAGGTGAGGGGCGTGTGCGCAGTGAATGGATCAACGTGCTCACGCACGGCGATTCGGCGGGTCGCAAGGTTCATCGTTGGGTGACAACGGGAACGCAGGTGACGCCAGCGGGCGACTCACTGCGGTGGGAGCTGAGGCAGACGTACGACGCGATCACGCTGCAGCCGTACGGAATCGTGCGCACGGTAAGCAATGGCACATCGTCCTCGCTGCGCATCGACGGCCGCAAGGTGACTGGTACGCGGCGCACGTCACCTAATGGTCCGATAGAGAATGTGAGCTATGAGATCGATCGGCCGGGTTACGTGGCATCTGCGTCGGATCTCGTTCCCGCAGCTGTCGGGTTCAAGCCGGGGCTCGTGATCATCGCGCCGATCTGGGGGCCGCCGATGACCGCGAGCGAGACGCGCGTGTTCACGGTGGTCGGCAAGACCGATGTGAATGTCGAAGGCACGGTAGTCAACGCGTGGAAAGTCGATGAGCATCGTCAGGCAGACGGGAAGTTGCTCGCGACGTGGTATCTGCTGGATAAGTCGCCATACATGGTGTACGGCGAGGTTCCGCTGCCCGACGGTTCGATCCAGCGCATGACGGAAGTGGGAGTGCCGTTACCCAAACCCTGAGGCGCGAACGGGGTCTGACCCCTTTGAATCTGCGTTCACGGGCGCAGACGAAGAGTCGCATCTCCGAGTATGACGGCCGTTGCGTAGTGGAACTCGCGGGAGCCTGACCAGGGAGAGATGAGCGGTACGTTCACGTGCCTAACGAGGGCGGCGCAGAAACTAATGCCACTGCTCATGTGCGTCGCGACGTTGCGGCCGTAGAAGCCATCCTGGTTCGTGCCGAGACCGCCGGAATTGTTCGTCGTCCCTTTCGCTGCAACGACCGTGCTCCCGGCTGCGTAGGGGATCGAGCTCAGGAAGTTCGACGGCTGATCCAGGTTCGCGACGGCGCAGCCGTCGCTCCAGAAACACGCGGTACGCACAGGGTTCGATTCGACCCACGAAATCGCGACCTTGCCGTGCGCGAGATACGAGCAATGTGCTTCGCCAACGAAGAAATCGCCGTCTCCGCGACTCGCAATGCTGGGCGCGCTCGTCGTCCAGGTGACCGGCCGCGAAAGCGCCGTTCCGCCGGCATCTCGCTGTGTCGCTGCGGGCTGAACCGTTAGGCCGGGATCGATTGTTGCTGTAGTCGGTTGACCATCGACGCTGGCTACAGCTGCTGGCGGCGGAGGCGGCGGAGGCGGCGGGGGCGGCGGCGGTCCGCTGCTCTCACGACCGTCGGAGGCGCAGCCGACCCAGGCTAGGAGAGCAGCGAGTCGAGTGGGTAACCGACGCATCAAGTGTATCTCCGACGAACCGCCGTTAGGCGCTGTGTCGGTATTCAAAATACGGCGAATTTGGAGATTTCGCTTGGCTGACAAGAGTCAGGCGATTAACGTCGTACGCACGAGATCGCGTGTCTCCAGGGGATGAGGTGGTGACAAAGGCTCGACGCACGCGGAAGCTCAGCATCAGTCTGCTGGCGCTCTTTGCGCTGGTCGGTCTAGCCGGACTTCGCGGCGCCGACCTTTTCGAGCGTCGTGAGCAGATCCTTCGCGCGGGTGATCAACGCGCTGCCAACCTCACGCTCATTCTCGACGGCTACTTGCGGCAGACGTTCGCCGCGGCCGACGCATCGCTGCGCCAGCTCACGATCGCGGGCCATCGTATTGGCGGAGCACACGCACCGTCGACGGCGTGGCTTCCAATCCTCCGATCCGCGTGGGCAGGACTCACCGCGATCGGGTCTCTCAGCGTCACCGACGCTGAGGGGATCATCCGTCATTCGACGCTACCCGAGATCATCGGCGAGAGCCGGCGCGGGAACTTTGTTTTCCAGCGGCTAGTCTCTGCCACGGCCGACGTGCTCGTTGCCGACACACCGGTGCAGACGCGCTTCGCGCCCGGGCGACCGATCGCCATCCCACTGGCGCGTCGCCTAACGAACAAAACAGGGTCGTTCGATGGCGTCGTAGTGGCCACGCTTATCCCTGATTCGCTACGCGGGTTCTTCCGCAAAGTCGATGTAGGGCGCGAGGGAATCGTGACAGTTTGGCACTTGGACGGCGTCGTTCTTGCGCGCGAGCCGTCGGGCAGCAACCCCATTGGAGAGACGGCCAGCGGCTATGCGCTGTTCGACCGCATGCTGCGCTCGGGAGACTCCGACGTCTTCCGCGGTTCCAGCACACTCGGTGCGCCAATATCACGTCACGCCTATCGAAAGCTGTCAGACCTCCGCATCGCACTGTCAGTGAGTTTGAGCGAACACGAACTGCTCGACGAATGGCGAAGCGACTCGGCCATGTCGATCGCGGTCCTCGGACTCCTCGCCGCGATGGTCGTTGCGTACCTGGTGGTGACGTTCCGCCAGATGGACGTCCGCGCGGCCGCTGAGTTGGCAGCCAGTCGTTCGCAGCGCCTCGAATCGCTCGGCCAACTCACGGGGGGGGTCGCGCACGACTTCAACAACCTGCTCACTGTCATCCTCGGCAACGCGTCCCTCCTCAAACTCGAGGCGTCCGGGCAGGGCGCGGCGACCAGCGAGTATCTGGACGAGATCGAGCGCGCCGCGACCAGTGCGAGCGAACTGACGCGTCAGTTATTGGCCTTTGCCAGGCGCCAACCGCTGCAACCCAGGATCGTCGACGCGAACGAGCTCGTGACAGCGACGCGACCCATCCTCGCGCGGACGCTTGGCGCGAACGTGACGCTCAAGATCAAGGTTTCTGCGATGCCCTGCGTCTGCCGCCTGGATCCGGTGCAGGCCGAGACCGCGCTGCTCAATCTGTGCGTCAACGCGCGAGACGCGATGCCTAACGGTGGCATTCTCTTGATCGAGTCCGCGCGAGTTACACTCGACCGCGACTACGCGCGGCAAAACGCGGACGTGACCGCCGGCCCGTACGTCATGATAGCCGTCAACGATGGCGGCACAGGCATCGCGCCGGAGCACCTCGCCCGCGTCTTCGAGCCGTTCTTCACAACGAAAGGTCCGGCGCAGGGGACGGGTCTCGGCTTGAGCATGGTGTACGGCTTTGTGAAGCAGTCTGGCGGACATATCAAAGTCTACAGCGAGCTCGGGCACGGCACGGCGGTGAAAATGTATTTTCCGGAAGCAGCGCTTCCCGTGACAGTCCAAGAGGAACCTCAAATCGAGAACGAGCCGCGGGGCCAACGGGAGGTCGTTCTCATCGTGGAAGACGAGGCCGCTGTGCGTGCGCTCGGCGCACGAATACTGGAAAGTCTCGGATATAGGGTGCTCAGCGCGGCTGACGGTGCGGCGGCGCTTGCGATTGCGCGAAGCGAGCCGCGCATTGATGTGCTGCTTACTGACGTGGTGCTTTCGGGTCCGATGAACGGACGCGAGGTCGCGACGGAGCTCGTCAGGCAACGACCCAATCTGCGCGTTTTATATGTATCAGGGTACTCCGCAGACGTCCTGAGCCACGCTGCCGCCGTGGAAACCACCGCCCAAGTGATCACCAAGCCATACGATCGCCGGCAGCTGGCTCGAGCCGTGTGGACCGCATTGCAGCCTTAGTTGCGCGCGCACGCGGGTTGGACGCCTCGGCGTTAGGCAAATCCCCCCACGCAACGGCGCCTCGATCAGTGCCGGCCAGTGCGGGACCCTGACCGTACGATTCACAGGCGCCAAACGCGACTTCGGAACTACACCAAGGAGAGGCAATGCCTGGAGCGACGCTCAAGAACCAAGAGAGAATCATCACAAACCAAAAGCTGATTCTTGGGAATCAGGATCGCCTTGTACGAATTCTCGACAATCAGCACAGGATTTTGCGCAGCCTCCAGACGCTACTCAAGAATCAAAAGAAGATCCTGGCAAATCAGCGCACGATCCTCGCGAAGTAGCCCGGGCTGTCACGCCCGACGGAGCCGCCTCCAGGCCTCGACGTGTCCGCGGGTAAGCGACGTGGGCCGCTATCAAGGTTGACGGCGAGTCCGAGCGCGGCGAAAAACGGAACGGCAATGACTGCGCGCCATACACGGGGGGGAGGGCGGTGGATCACAGAAGAAAGTAATATCGCAGAGGTCATCGTGTCGCGCGCTCAACAGTCGAGGGCCGCCTAAACCCTGCGCACGGTGCCCCTGCAGACGGTTCGCAAAAATTGGTTGTGGCGCGTAACTGCGCGCGTCGCGAGTAGCCTTGTCGCAGTCTGACCGACCCTAACAGTCAAAGTGACTGCGGAGCTGGCGCGCCCGAATCGCGCAGCTCCTCAAGTCGTTGATGGGCAAACCCGTGGGCGCGCTGCGCGACCTTCTCGCACGCCGGCACTTCTGCCCGAGGTCAGGTTGGCACGCAGCGGGCAGGCTCCTTGCTTGGTTACGGCTCACCCGAAACGACACGGGTTACGCCAGTGACGACAACACCAAAACAGTCACCCAGGTCGCACAGCCGACGACAGGCATTCACGATGGTAGAGATGCTGATCGCTGTCACAGTGCTCGGCACGGTCACAGCCATGGCGATGCCTAACGTGAGCAGCGCGGTACGCCAGCGGCGCGTGATCGCCGCGGCGGCGACGTTGTCGAGCGACATCGAGTCGGCGTTTTCATTGGCGGCACGGCAACGCCGGCCGATTCGCGTTTCCTACCACACGGCGAGCGGCGAAGTTCGCATCGCCGACCGCGCGAGCGGAACGGTCTTCCGTCGTCGGCCGCTCGGCGCGTCGTCGGAGTATCGCCTCAGCGCGACCAGCATGTCGCCCGGCGTGGTGGACGTCTTTCCAGGCGGCGTCGCGTCGGCACCCTTCAGCTTCAGCCTAACGAACGGTGCGTATCAGCGGCAGGTGACGGTGACGCGCGCGGGACTCACGCGGGTGACATCATGATGCGTCTCTCAACGAAGCGCATCCGATACGCGACGACGCGGCGTTCTGCACGGCGTGGATTCAGCGTTGTCGAAGTCCTCTTCGCAAAAATCATAACGAGTATCGTCATGCTTGGTCTGGGCGGCATGCTCGTTCACGGTGCGCGCACAGCGACTCAAATCTCTTCTCGCAGCATGCGGACGGCGATCGAGGCGCAGCAGCTCAATCGCCTTGCTGCTCTCGCGTACGATTCGCTCGATGCGCAAGCGGGATGCGAGACGGTGAGCACGCCGCCGCTCCCGCATGCGCGCTGCATCGCGATAACGAACGTCGGCGGAGGTATAGGAGCGAAGCAGGTGCGGCTGATCATCTCGCCCAACAATACGGCCGTGCAGCCGGACACTACGTACCTCACGCGTTCGAAGGGACAGACCGCCAATCCGTTAGGCACATGAAGTGGCGCCGTCTGGTACGTCCTCGTGTGGGCATGGGCATCCCGGAGCTCGTCGTGAGCCTGCTCGTGATGGGCATCATCGGCATTGCGGCAATCAAGATGTTCATTTCGCAGGCGCGCTTCGCCGACTTGCAGCACAAGCGCCGGCTGGCGCGCAGCGTTTCACGCACGCCCATCAACCTACTGCTCTCTGAAATGCGCATGGCCGACAACATCGGGGGTGTGGCGGCGGCGTCGGACGCATCTGGCGCTTCGTCCATCACAGTCCGTGTTCCGATTGCGATGGGGCTCGTCTGTGGCCAAGCGGGTGGTGAGACCGTGTTGAGCATGACGAGCGCCGGCGCGGCGACGTGCGCGGCGGCCAACATAACGACGCTTCCAGGCGGACGAGTTGTGTCGGTGACGCCGCTCTTGCCCGCACCTGCTTCGATCGGAACGCCGGCGTTTCTCTATCAGCGCGTTAGGTTCTCGTTCGCTGCGTCTACGATGCTGCCCGGGCGGCGGGGTCTCTGGCGCACGCTTGAAGCGACGGGGGCAACGGAAGAAGTCGCGGCACCCTTCGATTCGGTTTCGCGCTTCCGGTTCTATCGCAACAGCAACGACACGGCGGACGTGGTTGTCCCGCCGCTCGACGAGATTAGCGGTGTCGAGCTCGTGCTCACGGGGGCCAGCGAACAAGCAGGTTTTGGCAAGACCGCTCCGGAAGCGGCTCCACTTCGGACCGCGGTGTTTTTCGTCAACCGACTCAACTAGGCGGAACCGTGCCTCGCGCACACACAAAACGACACCTCGGGAAGGCTGGTCGTCGCGTTCGCCGCGGCTCGGCACTCGTGACGTCGCTCATGTTGCTGGCGGTGATTTCCGCTGCAGTTGCGGCCACGTTCGGCATGACTTCTTCTGAGCGCCAAGCGTTGAGCGATCAAGAGGCGCAGTTAGGCGCGTACGACATCGCGCGGTCCGCAGTGGACCGATTCATCGCGGATCCGGCGGGCATGCTCGCGGGCTTCAATCCGCCCACGTGGGAAGGACCAGACTCGGTGTACTTCACATTCACGAACGGCCACGCGTGGGTTCGTGTGCAGCGGATCATGCCAGCCGGTGGCGGAAACTCCGCCATGTATTCAATTCGCGCCCGCGGTGTGCGCACAACTTTTCAGTCGGGGAACACGCCGGTCGCCGAGTGCGTGTTCGCGCAGTACGCTCGGTTCCAGGTCGGGACGATGTTGCCGCTCGCGGCATGGACGAGCCTCTCGGGGCTGCAGAAGAACGGCGGTGCGGGAACGATCAGTGGTGTGGACGAGTGCGGGCTCGCGTCGACTGTCGGCGGCGTCGCTGTTCCCACGGCGCCCGGCTATTCGCAGTCAAGCGGACCATCGGTGCCTAACGGGGTGCCGAACATTCTGAACATGGGAACGCAGGCGCAAGCCAACGCGATGATATCTGTCGATTGGGCCGGCATCGTGAACGAGGTCGCGCTGACGCCGGACATCACGATGCCTGCCGGGGCGTGGCCCAGCTTCGTTGATCCGTCGTACTGGCCGCTCATCTATGTGGATCAGGCGGGTGAGTTTTCGCTTCCTGGAGACGGACGCGGTCTCTTGATTGTGCGGAACGACATGAGGATAAGCGGAACCAAAGAGTGGGACGGCATCATCCTCGTCGGTGGGGTTCTCACGTCGAACGGCGACAATACAGTGCGAGGCACGGTCGTCACCGGTCTCAATTCTCTTCTAGGCATCATCGTGCCGGCGGCCGATGTGGACAGCGATACCAAGAACCTCCGCTACAACTCCTGCTTCGTCGCGAACGCGGCGTCACGCTTCGGCGGACTCGCGCCCTTGCGAAACACGTCTGTCGACAACTGGCCCGTTTACTAGAGCCTAACGAGCCGTTCGGCCTCAGCTCGGAGGTCGATACGGCGCTGTGATCTTCACTGGGACGATCATCTCGCCCCAGTGGATGCGCAGCACGGCGTCGTCGCGCACGACGACGGGGAAGTAGACCGCCATCGTTTCCATGTGCGCGCCGCGCTCAGGCGTGACGTCCATGCGGAGCGCGTCGTGCTCCTCACCCGGATACGGAGTGTGAAAGACGTGGGCCGCGCGACTCAGAATGAGCGTCCACGGCGCGCTCGAGCGCGGCAGGAGCCAGATCGTGTACTCTCCGGCTTTGATGTCGCGCCCCTCGACCTGCACATCATGGTTGAATGAGATGCGTGTGGCTGAATCGGCGCCGGGGTTCCAGATGCGGTCCCACCTAACGAGCGCCGAGTCGCCGAAGAGCGTGCGGCCGCGCGCGACGGGCCGACCATAGTGCACGCTGATCTCGGTGAAGCCGACGCTTTGACTCACAGACCCGCGCTGACTGAAGGGAATTGTCTGCGCTACAACTAAGCCCGGAGTGCCGGCCGCGAACGCTATTCCGACCAGCTGCGTCAACTTCATGGTTTCCGTCCCCTAAAAGGCTGGTCCGAATCCTACACCATCGGGCGACGCGCCGACAGCGATTTTTTTCGCACAATCGTTCGCGTCGTTAGGTCGACCGCGGCAACCGTGCGATCGCTGTTCAGCGTCACGAACGCTGTCTTACCATCAGGAGCGATCGTTACGCCGCGAGGCGAGCCGAGCCCTTCCGGGCTCCAGATGACTTTGCGTTGCGCGACGTCGGCGACGTGGACCTTGTTGGCCTGCGGGTCGCAGATCATCGCGATACGACCGTCAGCTGAAGGCGCAGTCGCCAGCTTGCGTGGCCATCGGAACGCCGCGTTAGACGAAGTACGCAGCCATGACCGCGACGTCGATGAGGGCGTGCGCGACGATCACCCATCCGAGGCCGCCGGTCTCGAGTGCTGCCTTTCCCCACAGCACCGAGCCAAGTCCAATCGCGAGCGACACGGGAAGTGCAGCGAGGACGCCGACACTTGTTCCCCAGTGCATCAAACCGAACTGCGCGCCCTGCATCCACAAGCCGGCAGCGATTCCACCCAGTCGTATAAACGTCGGCTGGATGAGCCCGCGAAAAATCAGTTCCTCGGCGGAGGCATTTGCAACGGCGGATACGAGAATCGGGACGAGCAGCGCGAGCAGGGCGCCCGAGCGTAGCGGACGAAACGCGACGCTGAGCTGCATCAGGACGAGCAAGATAAGCGCGAACAGGAGATAGCCGCTGACAAGGCTGCGCGCGTATGGCTGGGGCGGCTGCTTGGCGCTGAAGTCGCGCGCGGCGACGCTCCAGTCGCCCCAGCCTAACGTGAGGTGCTGTGGTTCGCCCGGCGCTCGAGCGAACGTGAGGTACCAGAGCGGTAGCATCACTGCCGCAACGCACACGGCCCACAGCAGCCGCGTGCCGGCGAAGTGGAAGCCGTCAGCGATTGTCGTTAGGGGGATCCTGATGCGCAGGCCGGCGTATGGGTACAGCAGCTCGTAGAGGAGGTGGCCAGCGAGAAAACCAGCGACCAGGGTCGCGGCACCGGCGAAGCGCGTGCGGCGCAGCACCAATCCTATCGCCGCGACGACGACCGCGGCGCCGAGCACGACAGGAAAGGCGCGCTCTCCTGGGACGAGCGTCTCGATGAGCTGCGCCACCTGATTGCGGCGGTAGCGGCCTATGAACGATGTGGCGCCTAACCAGGCGATGGCAGTGAGCAGCGCGAGTGAAGCCCACTGCCCGATGGATGCACGCAGGTCATCGCGGCGCAGTAGGCCAAAGACTGTTTCCTGCGTCGTGTTCGGTGCGGTTGTCATGGCAGCGCTCCTTCGAGCTTCCTGAGGCGTGCGATTAGCGCGGCGTTCCCGCGCTGCGCGGCTAATTGCAGGAGCTCGGTGGCTTCTTCGGCCCAGCGCATGCGGGCCGCACGCACCCAGCGGCCGTGTCGCAAGGTGATGATGGAGTACACGAGATCCGGTGCGTCTGGCTCGGCGAGCAGCTGAGACTGCGTCTCGGCGAAGGTCGCCACGTCCGCGCGCCAGCGTTCGGCGGCACGTTGCAGGTGCGTCAGCGTCGTCGCGTTGCCCACGGCGATACCGAAGAAGACTTTGAGCAATAGCTCGTTGCGCACGCGTTCTTGCGGGGCGGGACGCTCGAGCCACGTGTGCAGCGCGCGTTTGCCAGCCGCTGTGATGCGGTAGCGCGCACGCCCTCGTGTCGACTTGGGGTCGGCGACGGCGCCGATGAAGCCGGCCTTCGTTAGGCGTTGCAGCTCGGGATACAGCTGGCCGAAGCTCTCATTCCAGAAGTGACCGACGGTGAGGTCGATCAACTTGCGGATTTCGTATCCGGAGAGCGGCGCGCCTTGGGCGAGGAAACCAAGGATGACGTACTGAGTGGTCTTTTCAGCCACTGCTTCTATCCGCCAGATATATCTGACAGATATATGCGTCGAATTGGAGCGCTCGTCAAGGCGCCAAAAAAGCCCGGCGTGGCTCGACGCCGGCTCGAGTGCTTCGTTGCTGACTGCTACACCGGCGGCTGGCGCACCACCGCGAAGATGCTCACGAGAATCAACAACAACCCACTGGCGCAGACGATCGCGGCGCCGGTCGGTAGATCCATTTGATACGACGCCCAGAGCCCGAGCAAGCTCGCGGCAGCGGCGATCCCCCAGCCGATCACCAGCCGGCCCATCCACTTCTGACTCAACATGACGGCGCAGACGGCTGGCACAATGAGATACGCGAAGGTGAGCAGCACCCCCGCTACCCTCACGAAGCTCACGACGACCAGCGCGAACGCGGCATAAAACAGGAAGTCCCAGAGCCTAACGCTCCAGCCGCGCGCCGCGGCGGCCTCGTGATCGGACGAGATCAACGCGAAGCGGTGATGGAAGGCGCCATAGAATGCCGCGAGCACGGCGAAGATCCCGGCGCGCTGGCCGACTTCAGCGCCCGTGACGTTGAGGATGTCGCCGGTGAGCAGATGCTCGAGCTCCTCCTTGCCGCCCGCGACCCTGCTCAGCAGCAGAATCACGCCGGCCGCCGCGACGACGAACGTGATGCCGATGATGGCTTCCTGCGGCACGTGACGTTTGCTGCTCGTGCGCGACCAGCTGAACAGTGCCGCCGCAAGGAACGTGACGCCGAGGGAAATCCAAAAGGCAATGCGGTCGTGAAAATCGTAGCCCAGGATGAGGGCGACGCAGGTGCCTAACGTGGCAACTTGAGCCAGCGCCAGATCGACGAAAATCACCTCCCGCTTCACCACGTGCAGACCCAGGTACACCAGTAGCGGTGGCAAGATTAGACATGCCGCGAGCGGCCACTTCATGACCTGCCACACGACATTGACGTCCACTTGCGTCATGGCTTTTCCCCTAACGCGTTAGCCAGAGTCGTCACCAGGTAGTCCATCATCTGGAAGTAATCGCTGACGTTCTTGATCGCGCCTGGTTGCTGCGGAATGTCCAGCACCGCCGCATTCGTCTGCCGGGCAACAGTCTCCGCCGTTTTGCGGTTCTGATACGGCTGCACGATTATCACGCGCGCTTTTTCAGCTTGCATTTTGCTGATGACTTTGGCCAGATGCGCCGGCGATGGTGCGATGCCGGGCTTGGGCTCGAGCGTTTCGAGGACCTCGAGACCGAAACGCTGCGCGAAGTAAACGAAATCACGGTGGTACGTCACGATCTTCGCACCCTTATACGGCGCGAGCTGTCTCTGCCACTCGGCAAATTTGGCGTCGAGCGTCGCGCTGAACTTCTGAACATTGGCCTTGAACGTCTCCGCCGATTTTGGATCCACCTGTGCGAAATGATTCGCGATCTGGGCCACCACGATCTTTACGTTGAGAGGATCGATCAGGAAGTGCGGGTTACCTAACGAGTGCACATCGCCGCGCGAGCGATCGAACGTGGCAGGGATCTCGATCATGCGAATCCCTTGCGACGCGACGATGCGACCCGGTGCACCGGCCGCGATCCTGTCGTTGCGCGCGCTCTCGAGCAGCGGCGGCAGCCAACCAAGCTCCAGCTCCGCGCCGCCCTCGATGAGCACGTCGGCGCGATTGAGCGTCACGATGTGGCTCGGCTTGGCGTCGACGAAGTGCGGATCTTCCGTCGGTTTGGCGAGCGCTTTGACGTCGACGGCGTCACCGCCGATCGCTCTGGCGAGCGATGCGAGGTCGGGCGTCGTGGCGACGACGCTGATTCTTGCGGCGAACGGGAAAGCGGCGCCTGACGAGGCGATGAGCAACGCGGCTGCAGCTCTCCGGAGAATCATATTCTTCATGTGAGGATGCCCACTCTAGAATTTGTGTGCGGCGTGTGCTCCCAGCAGGAACTCGAACTGGAACCACAACGAGTGATCGCGGCCAATGCCGCTGCGGTGGTCATGGTTGTACTGCAAACGCAACTTCGAGAATTCGGTCGGATACCACGTGATATTCGGTGATACCCTGTAACGGTCGGCTCGGAGCACCGCGTCGAAGGACGCGTCATCGCCAGCGGCAAAGTCACCACGCAGGCCTGCCACCCAGCGCGGCTTGATCCCCCAGAGTAGCTCCGAATACGCGCCGTTATCACGCAACTTCTCACTGGGCAGCGTGACACTCGGAGTTTCCGCCGACTCTCGTTCGGCTGCGTCATACCGTCGAAAGAGCACTTCTGTCTGAGAGGAAACGAAGGGAAAGCCCTGGCGTGCTGTCGCCGACTTCCACTTCCAATAGGCGTCCGCGCCGAACACCTGCGTTTTCGCGTTAGGCCCGGAGTTGTTAGGTCCGAATGCAGCCGAGGCTCCGAGCAACAATACCTGCGTGGCTGTCAGATCGAATGACGTCGCGAGCCGCGGGACCAAGAGAAGGTCTCCGCCGCTCTTGACCCTTCGTTCGTCTGGCACACCGCCGTGAATCTCAGATGATTCATCGGAGCGAAAACTGAACGCCGTCTCGCCGACGCTGTTAAGAATGCCGAGCATGGCCTCGCTGTACCACGAAGTGGGAAGCAGCCAGGAGAGACGCAGCCCGAGGCTGCGGAGCCCGTCGGGGCCAAACATGCGGTTGAGAGCAAGCGGTTGATCGACAAACGCCCACGCATGCGGGTGCAGCTGATTCTGACGGCCGAACTCAGTAAAGAACTGACCGGCCTTGATTTGCAGATTCCAGGGAAGCGACGTGGTGATCAAATACGCTTCTTCCAGCTCGATCTCTGTTTCTCCTTGGGAATCCAGCTTGAGCACGATGCTGCTGAAACCTCTGAAGTAGGGATCCACCGCGCCGTCGAGCGTGATCTCCGCGTTAGGCAGCGTGAAGCCGCGCACGGCCGGGTCGTGGTCGCCGAGCTGCAGCGAACTCACGTCGGGTTCGCTCGACCAACCGGCATCCGCAAGAGTGACGAAGCCGATGTTCATGTACCCGCTGCCCGACCGAACAGGCGCTTGCGACGCAGCCGCTGGCTGCGCGCCGGTGCTGTCGGGGCGCAATCGGCCAAGGCTGTCGATGCGGTCCTGCAGACCTTTGATAACGATGATGAGCGAGTCGAGCGTGCGCTGCTGACGACGCGCCGTACTGTCGGTCGTCTGCGCAGCAACGTGACTAGTCCAAACCAGGGTGACCGCGACAGCGATCGCGGCTCGCACGAGCTCCTTCATGTTGTAAGCGTCTCCTCGGCAAAGAGTCTCCGAGGCGCTTTGGCCCCCGGAGTGCGTTAGGCGCGAGTAGCCGGGGGAGCCCGCGAGAATAGACTTTGTTCAGCGAATCGCTGCGGCGCCGTGTCGAGCGTGAGCCCGGTCGCGGCGCGGCCACTGATTTCCCATAACGAGAGCCGAGGGACGTCGGAAACGTGAACCGGCGTTCGCAGCAGCGTGCACGACGGACACGTCAGGACGTCGTGAGGACGCGCCTGATTCTGCCCAGGAGTTTGCACCGTCGAGTTCGGAGCGACCGTTTCGACTGAGTGCGCTATCCCCTGGAATACCAGCGCGTCCGCAAAAGCCAGCAACTGTACTGCGGCGACAGCGCGCCTGGTCCGTCTGAACCAACGTCCGAGCTTTGCCATGGATGCGTTAACGTAGCTCGTGCACGGACCTAAGCCATGGGGTCCTAGGCCACGGCGTAAGACAATGGTCGGCGTGGGGGAGGCCCACACCGACCAATTGTACGCGACTGTTTGTGCGACCGTTCGCCTAGATCAGGCAGGAACCGTTTTCCTTCCCGCCTGCAATCCGACAACTAGCAGCACGATGCCGATGAGCCCGTGCAGCCAAATGTCGTTGCCACCGATCGGAATCAATCCGAAGGTTGTCGGAATGAAGTAGCCGCAAATCGCGAGAAGCAGGTAAATCGCACCACCGACTTTCGCGAACTGCACGGCGCCTGCCACCGTCCGCGCTGCCAGTAGTCCCCAGACGCCGAAGAGCAGATGCACGATGTTGTGCAATGCGTTCACAGGGAACAGGCCGAGTAGTTTCGGCGCGGTGTCCATGTTGGCGTCCATGTTCATGCCGGTTGCCACGAAGCCAAGGACACCGACGAGCAGGAAAACCACCCCGAACAGCTGCGCGACTCGCTGGACCATAGAGCCTCCGATAGCGTGAGGGGGACTTAGATGGGGCTGGAGCACCGCCGGGTGCGCCGTGATTCTGTCCCTTACAGAGATCGACGTCCAGGGCTAACGCTGCGCTCGTCACCAGAAGAGCCAGAGCGAGACGGCGCCGACGACGGCCAGCGCGGCGAGTCCACTCGCCGCCAGACGACGGAAAGCGCCAGCCCCTAAGCCGATGATAAGTCCCAGCTTGAGCACTGAGTTCGACAGCACACCGACAGCGATCGCTCGCGCTGCCAGCTGCACAAGGTCGAGAGACGCGCCGAGCCGGTTCATCGACAGCGTCAAGGCATCCATGTCGGTGAGCCCGAGCAGCGCGGCTGACGCGATGACTCCGCGCGCTCCAAGCGTGTCCCGCACGAACGCGATGGCCATGAGCGACACTTGAAAAGCCAGCGCCATGCGGATGGCTGACCAGAGCCGCAAGGGACTAGCGATCTCCTCGTCGCGCTTGGCTTTCCCCGCGTCTTTTTGGCGCCACAGCGCGGGCGCCGTAATGGCAGCTCCCACAATGAGGGCGGGAAGGAGAAACAGCAGCAGCGCTATGGCGATGCGGTGGTTCAGCACGGCGCTCACCAGCATGACGCGCGGAAGCAGGACAGTGCACGCGCCGATAACACCGATTGCGAGGCCGGTGCCTAACGCGGCGTCGCTACGGCTCATACGCGCGAATTGGAAGGTGACAGCGGTCGAGGAGACGAGTCCACCGAGCACGCCGGTCACCCCGTAGCCGCGCGCCGGTCCCACGGCCTTGCGGGCCAGGTAGCCGACGAAGTTGAGACCTGAGAAAACGAGAACGCCGATCCACAGCGCGCGCGGCCGAAGGCCGCCGAGCGGTCCGTAGGTCTCGTCGGGGAGAAGCGGCAAGACTACGAGCGCCAGGACGGCGAACTGTAGCGCCGCGCGTAACTCCGCTTCGCCGATGCGGGCGACAGCGGCGCGCAGCCGTTTCTTTTCGCTCAACGCCAGCACCATAACGGCGGCGGCGCCACTGGCGACGACCACATACCCGAATGCAGCCACTGCGCCTAACGCCAAGACCGCGAGCGCGGCAACCTCGGTCGTCGCTTCAACGGCGCTCCCGCCGGCGCGCGCGGTGAGGATGTAGGCGCTCACAACGAGCGCTGCGCCTGCCAGGAGCAGCCCGACGCCGACCGCCAGCGCGCCAACGTTCTCGGATTGGGCGAGCCACCCCGCAACGCCGCCGAGCGTCCCCAGGAGAAAGAAGGTCCGCAGTCCACCGAAGCGCGGGCTCGGACCAGTGGCATGACCGGACCACTCACGCTCGAGGCCCACCGCGAGGCCGGCGAGCGCGGCAACGACGAGACGCACGACGATGGAGTCGCTCAAGCGCGGCTGTGCATCACTCTCGTAATGCACGCATCTCCGGAGCGCGCCAGCAAGGGCGCGCCGACCGCCAAGCTCAGCGCGCGGCTTGAATCGCCTCGGCGGCCGCGGCCTGCAGGGTGGTGGCCAGGGCCGCTGAAATGACGAGCGGTTTGCCGTCGCGCAGCGGGATCTCGGCCGGAAGACCGATGGGAGTCTTATCGGCAATCACGCCGTACATAACGAGAGCTGCGAGATACGACGCGGCAACCGACGGGTGCAGCCCGTCAGGCGAATACAGCGCAACGGTTGAATCGCGCCGCCATGCCGCGCGCCACGCCGCCGCCACAGGGAAATACATCCCAGCGACGTCGCTCGCCGCGAGGCGATACGATTCGATTGCGCGGTCGAAATCGCCCTGTCGTGACTGCGACGGCCATACCGAGTACAGCGCTGGCCGGGCGCCGATCCCTTTGATGCGCTCCGAGAATCGGCCAACGTAGTCGCGCAGCAGGACGCGACTCTCGGGAAGCGACGACGGCCCTTGCTGCAGGACGACGATCTGCCAGCCGCCGCGCTCGATCTGGCTTCGCGCGGTGCCATCCAACCAGTGGTCCTCGAGGCTGACATCAGGAAATGCGACCATGCCGACTTCGTATTTGGAGCCGGCTGCCGCATCGAACACAGCCTGAACGATGAGAGGCAGGTCGTTCCAATACGTTAGGCTGTTGCCGATGAACAGGATCCCGGAGCCAGGTCCCGACGGGCCCGACGCCGACGCCTTGAGGCAGCCGGCGATCGGCGGCAGGGCGCAAACGAGTGCGAGCGCGAGTCGGAAGGCGCGGCGTCTCGTCATGCCTAGCCAGTCCCGGTGGAACGACGCGCCAGGCCGACGTAGATCAGCCGCGTTAGGCGCTCCCCGTGACGTGCGCCGCCAAGCCGCTCGTCGAATTCCGCCGTCGGGTGGGTGGCGAGCAGCTCGTCCAACGACTTCCCGGCGTCGATCGCCGCCAGCACGCGCGTCTGCATCGTGCCCAGCATCGCGCGGTAGCTGATGAGCGTCGCGCGATCAGACACCGGGCCGTGGCCGGGGACGACGCGCGTGCGATCATCGGTCATGGCGAGCACGCGGTCGACGGCCGCGATCATCCCCGCGAGCGAGCCTCCAACCCACCAATCGATGAACGGCTCCGCATTCAGCTCGAAGATGTCCCCGATATGGAGGATGTTGGAGCGCGGCAGCCAGATGATCGCGTCGCCATCAGTGTGCGCGTTAGGCGCGTGCAAGACGCGAACCTCTTCTGTGCCGAAGCGCAGCACAGCGGATTCGCGAAAGCCCATCGTCGGCATCGCTTCGGGAATGGCTGCGGTGCGATGCCAGTTCTCCCACGACTCGATCGTCGTGTCCTTCACGGCTTGCTTGGCGACGTTCTCGTGCGCCAACACGCGGGCGCCTTTCGCGCGAAAGTGCGCGTTCCCTTCGATGTGATCGCTGTGGTAGTGCGTGTTGATGATGAGTTTCACGCGCGGCGCATTGAGCGCGGTCAGCGCTGAGTCGACGAGCCCTACTCGTCGCGCGCTCTGCGCATCCACCAACAGAGTGCCGGTGTCGCTGCGGATCGAAAGGACGTTGCCGTTCGTGAAGCCAGAAAACACGTCGATTCTGTCGGTGAGCTGCGTGCGAGTGAGCTGAAGGGCCGGCTGAGCCGAAATACTCGCCACGGGGAGAGCAGCAGTCGCCACCGCGAGAAAAGCTCTCGCCACAGCGCCACACCAAGGCGGGGCGCCTGTGCGCAACTTTTGATCAGTCTGCAATCGATTGCGATGAAAGGGCATGGGCGGAATCTCCGTTACGCGCGCAACGCTGCGAGGTTCATTTCACAGGACTCTGACGCGATGCGTAGCTCCTGCTGACCGACAGGGTGCAAAGGCCTGATAAGATCCAGCAATGAAGACCCCCTCTCCGTCGGGGCCAGTACTCCCGGCTGCCCCGCAAGTTCGCGAGCAACGCAACGCGATCGCCACTATGGCGATCCTCGTGGGGATGCTCCTTGTGGTGGCGCTGTTAACGTTGAACGGATGGCGTACCGCGCGCACACATGAACGCGCAGTCAACGCCGCGCTGCGCAGTTACGCCACCTTCGCCGCCGCATTGTATCGCGAGCGCGTCGAAGCGCTCGTGTTTCAGTCGTTGACGCCAATGCGCGTGTTTGCGAGCACGCGCGTGGTCGGCAGTGGTCCTGATCTGCCGCCGGCACGAGCACTGCGTGATTCGGTGAACGCCGCGATCGCCTGCAAATGCCGCACGGTGCTCGCGCCTAACTATGTCTTCCGCCTGGATCTGCGAAACGGCCGCTTCGAATCGGCTGGCGATTCGGCGGTATCGCGCGACGTGCAACGCTGGATCGCCGCCAGGATCACGGCGGGGCTCCAAGATTATCAGCGCACGCAAACGTACGGCTCGATCGTAAACTCGGCGGATCGCCGAACACGCCTGGTGTACTACAGCGCGCGCCGCAACCCGAGCGGTGAACCGACGATCGTGTACGGGCTGGAGGCCTCGCATGCCTCGCTCGACTCGGTTGTCTTTGGCGAGGCGCTGAGAGAGGCGATGCTGCAGGGGATGGTCGCGGGCGACAGCATACCTAACGATTCCTTGATTTCGGTCGCGGTCAGCGATTCGCTGGGACTGTCGCTCTACCACACGCCGACGGTCTACGCTCCGGTGCACACCGGGAAAGAGACGATCATGACGCAGGGCGCTGTGTTTCCGCTCACGGTCGCGCTCAACCCGGCCGTGGCGCCGCGACTCCTGGTTGGCGCGCTGCCACGCTCGCCGCTGCCGCTGCTCATCGGACTGCTCGCGCTCACGACCGCGCTCGTCGTTGGCGCGGCGCGCTTGACCTGGCGCACGTCGGCGCTGGCGCGCATGCGCGCCGATTTCACGTCCAGCGTCTCACACGAGCTACGCACGCCGATCACGCAAATCATGCTCTTCGCGGAAACGATCGCACTGGGCCGCGTGCGCACGCTGGCCGCGGCGCGTCGCGAGGCGCGCGTGATCACCGAAGAGGGAAGGCGTCTCCTCGATCTGATTGAGAATGTGCTGCACTTCGCGCGCTCGGAGCGCTACGAGCTGCCGATCTACAGGCAGCTCACCAACCTCTCCGATCTCGTTAGGCAGACAGTGGCCGACTTCGAACCCGTGGCTGCAGCGGCCGGCGTAACGCTCACGGCGACTCTAGAGGACGCGGTCGGCGCGCGCATCGATGGCCCCGCCGTGCAGCGTTCGCTGCGCAACGTGCTCGACAACGCGATCAAGTACGCGGCGGTTGGACGTGAGGCGCACGTCGGGCTCGTGCTGATGGGTGCGCGCGCGAGCATCTGGGTCGACGACCGTGGTCCGGGCATTCCGCCGGCTGATCGCGCGCGGATCTGGGGCGCGTTTGTCCGGCTCGAGCGGGATATGAATCAGCCGACCGGTGGGAGTGGAATCGGACTCGCTGTCGTGCGTGACATAGTAGTTAGGCACGGCGGGGCCGTTCGCATCGAGGAAGCGCCATCGGGAGGAGCGCGCTTCGTCATGGAGTTCCCTGATGCATCACGGCTCGGACCCCGAGCGGTCCCGGACGAATCAGTGCGCGACATCGGCAAACGCGCCTAAGGAGGCCAATGCGCATACTCATTGTCGAAGACAACAGAAATCTCGCACGGGGGCTCAGACACAACCTGGAACTGGAGGGCTACGACGTCGAAGTTGCGTACGACGGGACTACCGGGCTCGCGAGGGCGCGCGAGGGACGTTACGACCTGATCGTCCTCGACTTGATGATCCCGCGTCCCGATGGATACCAGATCCTCCGCGCGCTGCGCGAGGACGCGGACCCGGCCTGCAAGACACCCGTGCTCGTCCTCTCGGCACGGGGGCAGGAAGCGGACAAACTGCGCGGGTTCAGGCTCGGCGCGGATGACTATGTGACCAAGCCGTTCAGTCTTCTCGAGCTGATCGCCCGCGTCGAAGCGATCATGCGCCGCGTGCGCGCAGGAGCGTCTTCAACGCAAGAAGCGCCATTCGAGACGATCGAGTTCGGCGACATTCGCATCGAGCCAGGCGCGCACGTTGTGTATCGAGCGAATACGGCGGTGGCATTGCGCCCACGAGAGTTCGATCTGCTCATGGCGCTCGTCAGGCGGCGCGGCGTTGCTGCGTCGCGGCGCAATCTGCTTGACGAAGTGTGGGGCTACGACACCGACGTCGTGAGCCGCACCGTTGACACGCACGTCGCCGAGCTGCGCCGCAAGCTCGAGGAAGATCCTGCGCAGCCGCGGCATATTCTCACCGTGCGCAAAACGGGGTATCGCTGGCAGCATTAGGGGTCGGAACTTCAAGATCCGACCCCTAGATGACCAAAAGGCACCGTCCCCCGGCGGTGCCTTCCAGCTCCCTGCAACTACACCTACGATCTATTTGAAAAGGCGGGTCATTCACGCCGCAAAGCAGTTCCGCGCGCGTTCACCGACCGCCGCGGTGCCTAACGGTTCTCGATCCAAAGATTGACCTCTTTTTCTGCGTCGTTGAAGGCTTTGCCGTATCGCTCCTGGATCTTCCCAGCCAGCTTCTTGGCGTCGCCCTTCACCACGTCGAGATCGTCGTTCGTCAGCTTCCCCCACTGCCGCTGTACGTCACCCTTCAGCTGAGTCCACTTTCCTGCTAGTTCGTTCGTCACGGTGCATGAGTCCCTCCATGTCGACCGTTGCTTGTTTGGCGCCCCGCTCACGCCCCCCGGCACGCCGCGCGCGACGCGTACGCCTTACTAATTACGCATCGCCCGAGCGCACCCTCCCTCGGATCAACGACGAAAGCAGAACTCATGCCACGCGCCATGAGGGGTAAATCGCGCTGATGATAGCAGTTCTACGGGCTCAACCATGACAGGTTGTCCCGGACTCAGCGACAATCCGCGCACGGAGACGGCGTACTCAGCTGCCGCGAAACTGGCCCCGAACGTGCTCATTAGCTCGCGATTCTCTACGCAGGACGGACGAATGAGACGAACACTGAACATCGCAGCGCTTGCGCTCATGCTATCCGCCGCCGCCAACGCGCAGCAGATCACTCGGCGCGAGTCACGTGGTGAAGTGCGCAATCGAGTCAATGTCAACTCTGTCGTCGCAGCGATGGACAATACTTCCCGCATCACGACGCGAGTGCACGGTTTGGGAGACCTCACAGTCAATCGCGTTCGCATCGTGGACGTGCGACCCTACATCCCAGCGGCACAACGACCTACGTATCTCGCGGCGCTCGATCGCAATAGTCGCAAGATCGAGCTGCTCCGCGGTGAGTTGGTCACGATCGATCCAGTCGTTCTAAAACTCGCGGATCAAAGGCCCGCTCTGGACGTCGACGACGTAGTCGCGGCGGGGATCCTCGATGTGATCGAGACTGGTGAGAGCGAGAACATCCTCGTGCTCTACGTGGACAATCGGAATCGACTGCCATCGGCTCGTCCGCGCACGGATGGACGCACACTGGATTCGTTCCGGCCGTCGACTAGCTCGCTGGTGAGCGCCGTGAACGCCACACCGGAGACCGTTGCTCGCATAAGCGCGCTGGAGGGGCTTCGCAGCGATCGCGTGCGATTCTATGACATCGACCAGATTCTCTCGACAGCGGAGTTCGAAATGTACCGCAGCGCGGTCCGACAGAACGAAACGTCGATCCGCGCGCTGCGCGCGGAGCTTTCCAAGTGGCCGGTTGTGGTGCAGGCGATGTCACGGCATCAGCGCCCGCTGGTTCTCGGCAACATCTTCGGCGCCGATGTCATCGGAAGTGGCGACGTGCTTGTGCTGTATTACAGGTCGCGTCAGTAGTCGAGCGAGAATCGCCTAACGAAGTTACTGGCCGCGGCGTCCTCCCTTCATGGGGGGGCCCTGCGGCTTGACGACGACTGACGCGGGATGCGGCGCAGGCTGCGCCTTCGTGTCGGGCGCGGCCGGAGTCCCCGGTATTTTCCTGGGCTTGCGTGAGAAGTCAGGGATGTCGCGTGCACCTTTCTTCTTCATAGCACCTCCAAGCGTGTAAGCGCGCCTACGAGTTTAGCGCGCCGGCAACGTCACTGATGATATCGTCGGACGACTCGCAGCCGACACTGAATCGAATAAACCCGTCGCTCACGGCATCGCCACCCCACCGCGCGCGCCGTTCCGCGGTGGAATGTACCCCGCCGAAGCTCGTCGCCTGACGAACGATTTTCAGTGCTGAAAGAAAGCGCTCAGCGCGCGTGCGTTCGCGAAGGTCGAAACTGACGACTGAGCCGAATGCCTGCATTTGCTTCTTCGCGATCACATGCGCCGGATGATCAGTGAGTCCCGGATAGTGTACGTCGGATACTCCCGATTGCGATCGCAGGAACGTTGCCAGTTTCATCGCCGACTCGCACTGCCGAGTTAGGCGCAGCGGCAGCGTCACGAGCGAGCGATGCGCGAGCCAGACTTCCATTGGGCCTGGTATCGCGCCGTGCTGCGTGCGCCACGTGCGCAGGGCCGTCGCACGCTCAGCATCACTCGTTGCCACGTGGCCGAGCAGGAGATCGCTGTGGCCAGTGAGCGCCTTCGTATCAGATGCAACGGCGAAGTCCGCGCCCAGCGCGAGCGGTTGCTGCAGGTATGCCGTGGCTGTGGTGTTGTCGACGGCGACAAGCGCTCCCTCGCTGTGAGCCGCATCCACCAATGCACGAATGTCGCAGACGTCGAGCTGCGGATTGGTTGGAGTCTCGATCCACAACAGGCGTGCGCCCTTTATTGCCTGTAGCTGAGCATTGTCGCGAGTGGCTGCGAGACGAGCTTCGACGCCGATGTTCGCGAGCCAGTTCGAGGCGAGCAGGCGCGTGGTGTAGTAGCAATCAGATGGCAGGACGACGACGTCGCCCGGCTTGAGTGTGGTGCCGAGGACTGCTGCTACGGAAGCCATGCCTGACGCGAAGGCGATTGTCTGCCCGCCTTCCAGAATAGTCAGCGCTTCTTCCCATGCGCGCCACGTGGGGTTGTCGAAGCGGCCGTACGTGAACTGATGCTGCGCCGGCTCTCCCGGCGTGACGTACGTGGATGAGAACTGCGGACCGGCTAGAAAGGAACCGGATTCGCCGGAGCCGCGATATCCGGCGTGCACGATCGTCGTGTCGCGATGCATTTCGCTGACCTTTGTTTACCTGCGTTTCTAAGAGCTTTCACCACAGAGAACACAGAGAACACGGAGGTAACACTAAACCACAAGCACAAACCACAGCAGTTCTCTGCGTTCTCCGTGTTCTCTGTGGTTCAATGTGTTTTGTAATAGCCTAACGGTGGACAACGACGACAGATCGAATCAGAAGCCATCCGCTTGCGGGTCCCAAAATGCACCCGTTAGGCCGAGCCCCGCAAAGATCTCGCGCATCTCAGCGGGACCGGGACGCCGTGCGCTCGGCTCCAGTCGCGTGCCGTACCACTGCGCCGCCAAGCCCCAGAGCTGATCCATACTGACGGCTGGCCCGGGAGTCGTCCCGCGCGCCGCACACCACTCGCGCAAGCGTTCTTCCGACCGGAAGAAGAGCATGTTGCTTCAGGTGAAGACGAGGTCGTTCCACCATTTGGCCGCGGGGACGAGCGAGTGGAAGATCCAGCTGCTCGGGCCGGGACCATTCAGGCTCACCTCGAGGTCGAGCGGCTCCATCGTCTGTTCACAACGCGAGTACACCGTGCCGGACTGGTGTAACGCCGCCGGGATTCCGAGCGCATCCCAGGCGCAGTTCGCGAAGTATTCGACGCCTGCGATAGTCACTCTGTGCTGCGTCGGGACGCCGGAAAAGGGCGGCGCCATGCGGATCGTCACGCCGTCGCGCTCGAGCAGCAGCACGCGGTTTGCCCGTAGCTGCCTGTACGCATCCTGAATCTCGCTAGGCGTGCTCCCCAGTTCGCGGGCGATGTCCTGCGGCGTCGGCGCGGCGCTGCTCTCCGCGAAGTGGCGATAGATGGCAAGCTTGACGGATGTAAGGAAGTCCATGCGATGTTAGGCAGGCGCAGGCACGCTGGCCTTGGTGATGCGTAGACCGTAGTAGGCGAGCCACAGAAATGCCGGAACGTTCGCGAAGATCAATGGCTCCAGAAAATAGAGCCCGGTCGCGGAGCCAATGCCGCGTCCCCACGACAAGAGCGCAACGACGAGACCGCCCCAGGCAAGCGTACGCGTTAGGCCGAGCGTCCGGAGTTTCACCTCGAGCCACGCGATGCCTGTGAGTCCCACAAGGAAGAGCGGATTCCCCAGCCAGCCGTATCCGATCAATAAGCGATTAAACGCGTCGTACACGAGCGGAGCCGAATCCGGCGCGCCGTGCGACGTGAGGTAGTGCATCACCCAGCCATTGATGAGCGCGACGCCGGTGAAGAAGATCATTCCTACTGTCTTCGCTGCCCAACAGAACGCCGCGGGCCAGGGCGTCGTTAGGGACCCGCCGCCGATGAGCACGAGCAGACTGCCAAGCACGCACAGCACGAAACCCGCCGCAATCGCGATGTGAATCGGACCCCACCGGGGCGTGTTCGCGAGCAGCGACGGCCGTTCTTCGAATCCGCCTGACGGAACCGGGTGAAAGAGCAAGCCGATGGCGACAAGTACGCTGGCGACGGCGAGGACGTATCCGCCGGCGCGCGCCGCGCCTGGATCACGCGCTTGAATCAATGCCTAACGCTGACCGTTCGTCGTCGCCGCTGTCGCGCGCCGTCGCTGCGCCAGATCGTACCACTGGCCCGCGCGCAACGTCACGTACGGCGTGTCGACAGGAAGCGGATCGTGGCCATTGTGCACGAACATCATGCCGCGACCGATCACCTCGGCCAGCGCGCCGTGCACATCGATCGCCGTTCCTTCATCAAGTCCGATTCCCAACAACGATGGGAAGCGTTTCACGACAGGCTGGAGGTCGAGCTGCCGATTCCGCGCCGTAACGTGCTGGTCGATCGCCGTCCCGGTGAGGAAGGCAAATCCGCGCTCGTATCCCGGTGCCATCATGATTGTGTTTCCTTCGCGCGCTCCACGGACCAGGTACGACGCCTGGATCGATGCGCCAGCGGAGCTACCGCCGATGACGCCGCCGCGCGCGAGTAGCGCGTGCAACTCGCGCTCGGTGCGCGTGTCGAGGTACGAGTCGACGAGACGCCAGTGACGCCCGCCTGGGAACCAGACTCCGCCCGCCTTACGGATCGGCGACGCGAAGGAATCGGTCTCCGCAATTCGTCGGCTGCGTGTGTGCCTAACGAGAATGTTCCTGGCACCCGCCGTCCGCAGCCACGCGAGCCCGGTCCACGTGCCCGTATACGCCGAATCTTCGCCGGCCGTCGGAATCACGACGATCAGGGCGTCAGGCCCACCGGCCAGCGCCACGAAGCGCTGAGTGATCTCCGGTCCCAACTGTCCGCCGCCGACGATGAGCAGATGCCCTGCAACCGGCTGGATTGCCTGGGGCGTGCTGCTGACAGTCGTGCTGGCGGGGCGACGCGCACCGCACGAGCCAATGGAAATCGCAAAGGCGACAAGAAGCAGCGCGCGAGTCAGAAGCGAGGCGGAGCGAGGGTTCATCATGGGTTTACGAAAGACTGGTGCAAAATTACGCACTGGCGGAGCCGGCGCGCTGTGCCATACCCTCTATATCTCAACAGCCGTAGCTCACTTAGGAGGCGACGCGATGCAGATCGGGATGATCGGGCTGGGGAGGATGGGCGGCAACATGGCCGAGCGACTGGCGCGCGGCGGCCACGCTGTAGTGGCCTTCGATCGCGACGCGGCCGCTGTGCGTGGCGCGGCCGATCGTGGTTCGACAGGCGCTGCGTCGATAGAAGCACTCGTCGCCGCGCTCACCGCGCCGCGCGTCGTGTGGCTCATGGTGCCGTCTGGAAACGCGACAGAAGAGACAATCACGCTTGTCACAAGGCACCTGACGGCTGGTGACGTCCTCGTCGACGGCGGCAACAGCAAATACAGCGACTCTATGCGTCGCGCGGCGCAGCTCGCCGAGCTTGGGCTCGAGCTCCTCGACGTCGGCGTGAGCGGCGGCATCTGGGGGCTGCGCGAAGGATACTGCCTCATGATCGGGGGAGAGAAAGCCGCCGTTAGCCGCCTAACGCCGATTCTTCAGACATTGGCACCGGCAGCGGATCGCGGCTGGGTTCACGTCGGCAAGAGCGGCGCCGGGCACTTCGTGAAGATGATCCACAACGGCATCGAGTATGGAATGATGCAGGCCTTTGCCGAAGGCTTTGCAATCATGCACAAGAAGTCGGAGCTTGCTCTCGATCTCCCGCAGATCGCCGAAGTCTGGCGCCACGGCAGCGTCGTCCGATCCTGGCTGCTCGATCTCACGGCGCGCGCACTGAGCGCTGATCCGACGATGGCCAAGGTCGCTCCGTTCGTCAGCGATTCTGGCGAGGGGCGCTGGACCGTCGCTGAAGCGATCGACCTCGACGTCCCCGCACCTGTCATCACGCATTCGCTCCTGGCGCGGCTGCGTTCACGCGACGAGGAATCCTTCTCCGATCGCCTGCTCGCGGCGCTGCGCGGACAGTTCGGTGGGCACGCGGTGAAGTCCGCCACCTAACGATGACAGTCACGGAGAAAGACGCTGGCATCATCGTCATCTTCGGCGCGACTGGAGATCTCGCCCAGCGCAAGATCCTCCCGGCTCTCTGGAAGCTCTGGGCCGACGGCGACCTACCGGCGAACACGGCGGTCGTCGCCGTTGGACGCGACACCGCGCTCAGCGACGACTCCTTTCGCAAGCAGGCGCGTGACTCCGCGCAGAAAGCGGGAGCCCCCGCAGGCGTTGCATCGCACTGGGCCAAGTCCTGCGTTTTCTATCAAGCTGTGACTGCCGACGGCGACTACGCCGCGTTAGGTGAGCGTCTCACAAAGCTGGAAAGCGAGCGCGCGCTGCCAGGGAACCGCGTGTTCTATCTCTCGCTTCCGCCGACTGTCTCTCCCAAAGTCGTCGAAGCGTTAGGCACGGCTGGCTTGTCGAAGAGTCCCGGATGGACGCGCCTCGTGTGCGAGAAGCCCTTCGGCCGTGACCTCGCGTCCGCGCGCGCGCTCAATGCGCTACTGCATCGCTACTTCGGCGAGGAGCAGATCTACCGCATCGATCACTATCTCGGCAAAGAAACGGTGCAGAATCTGCTGGTGTTCCGTTTCGCGAATTCGATCTTCGAGCCCCTCTGGAATCGCCAGCAGGTCGAGTGCATCAAGATCATGGTTGCCGAGGACATCGGCGTCGGTTCGCGCGCCGGCTATTATGAACAGGCCGGTGCCTTACGCGACATGATCCAGAATCACGTGACGCAGCTCTTCGCGCTCACAGCGATGGAAGTGCCGGTCGACTTCGACGCTACAGCGATTCGCGCCGAGAAGATCAAGGCGCTCAAGTCGACGCGACCGATCACCGCCGAGCAGGTAGTGTTTGCGCAGTACGAGGCGGGAGAGATCGGCGGAAAAGCAGTTCCAGCCTATCGCGATGAGCCAGACGTCTCGGACCATTCACATACAGAAACTTTCGTCGCGATGCGACTCGAGGTGGACAATTGGCGCTGGCAGGGCGTGCCCTTTCTTTTGAGCACGGGGAAGCGGCTCGCGCAGCGACAGACGGAGATCGCGATCCGATTCCATCGGCCGCCCGTTGCGCTCTTTTCCAAGCTGGGGACGCAAGGCTTCGAGTCGAATCTGCTGCGGCTGCGGCTTCAGCCTAACGAGGGCTTCGGCCTCCAGATCGGCGTCAAGGCGCCGGGGGACGACTTCGCCGTCGTGACGCGCGCGCTGCACTTCGAGTACGAGGAAGCTTTTGGCGCGCTGCCGGAAGCGTACGAGACGCTGATCGAAAACATCTTCGAAGGGGATCAGACGCTGTTCGTACACGCCGACGAAACGGAAACGGCGTGGGCGATGTACGAGTCGCTGCTTCAGGCCGCGCCTACTCTGCAGTCCTACAAAGCAGGCAGCTGGGGACCGGAGGCCGCTGAATGCCTGGTGCCGTGAGTCCGCCCGTGCTCACCGTGGAGCGCGACGCCGAGGGCGTGGCGTACGCCGCGGCGCATGCGTTCTGGCAGTCAATCGACGCGGCGCTGACCGAGCGTCCGACGTTTCGCGTCGCTCTGGCCGGCGGCCACACACCAGCGGGCATGTATCACGAGCTTGTTAGGCAGCGTCCGACCGGCGATGTCTGGAAGCGGCTACAGTTCTTCTTCGGCGACGAGCGCGCCGTGGGGCCAGAGCATCCCGACAGCAACTATCGCATGGCGAAGGCGGCGATCTTCGATCACGCGCCGATTTCGTCGTCTCAGATCCATCGCATTCCGGGCGAGCTGCGGCCGCTGGACGAAGCGGCCCGCGCGTACGAAAAGACGCTCGCGGGCGAGCCGCTGGACCTCGTGCTGTTAGGCGTCGGCGCGGACGGCCACACGGCGTCGCTCTTCCCCGACAGTCCCACGCTCGTAGAGAAATCGCGCTGGGTTCTGCCCGCCACCGCTCCGCCGGGCAACGCAGTTCGTGAGCGCCTGACGATTACGCTCCCCTGCATCGCGAGCGCGCGCGAGGCGTGGTTCCTCGTAACGGGATCCGAGAAAGCGCGCGTCGTGGCGCGTGTGCACAAAGCGGGCGATGACCCGCCACTTCCAGCGGCCCTTGTTCGCGCGACGCGTGTCGTATGGTTCCTCGACCGCGCCGCAGCCGCGGGTGTTGTCTCTCCGTAACATGTAGACGACGCCACGGCGCGCCGGTACATTCGCGCCCCATGTTACGTGGCGCACTTCTCAAGGCCTCGGCAAGTCCGTGGCTCAAGAATCAATTGACGCGGCGGCGATTCGCGAATCGCGCCGTGCGGAGATTCATGCCCGGCGAGCACCTCGAGGATGCGCTCGACGCCGCGGCTCGCTTTCGCCAGTACGGCATCCCGACGATCATCACGCAACTCGGCGAAAACGTGACCCAGCGTTCGCAAGCCGAAGGCGTCTGCCAGCACTATCTGCACGCGCTTGACGAGATTCGCGCGCGCGGTCTGGACTCGGAGCCCTCAGTGAAGTTGACACAGCTCGGTTTCGACGTCTCCAAAGATCTGTGCATGCAGCTACTTGATACGATCGCGGCGCGGGCGCACGCGTTAGGCAACTATCTCTGGGTGGACATGGAGGGCTCGGCTTACACAGAGGTCACGCTCGAACTGTACCGCGCCATGCGCAGCGAGTACCCGCGCATGGGGATCGCGCTACAGGCATACTTGCGTCGTTCGCCACAGGACCTCGAGCAGTTGCTTTCGATCGGCGCGACCGTGCGACTCGTGAAAGGTGCCTATCGAGAGCCGCCGGACATCGCGCTGCAATCGCGACACGAGGTGGACGACGCGTACGTCGGTCTCGCGTCGCGCATGCTGCGGTCGAGATCGAACCCGAACTCAGGCCGCATGATCCTCGGCACGCACGACCTCAAGCTGCTGCAGCGCGTCAAGACTTTCGCCGAGACGAATGCAATCGCGCGATCTGCGTACGAAGTGCACATGCTCTACGGCATCCGCACGGCGGATCAGATCCGTTTAGTGCAGGAGGGGTACACAGTGCGAGCGCTGATCTCGTACGGGTCAGCCTGGTTCCAATGGTATATGAGGCGACTTGCCGAGAAGCCGTCCAATTTATGGTTTGTTGTTAGGTCCGTTGTCGGCTAGCTTATCGACATGAAGCGATTCATCGCGTCGCGGATCGTCGTGCTTTTGGTGCTGCTCATTCAGAGCAGCGTCTATGGTGCGGCCGCAGTACTCGATGAAATCGCAGCAGCGCGCGCGGTCGCTCAAGTCACGCACGTCGAAGCCGACAGCGGTCCGGAATGCGCCGGACACGACGAGGCGGCCTGCGGACTCAGCCAGGTCCGCCTCGCGGTTGGGAACCGCACATCGGCCCAATTCGCCGCCGTGGCGATCGTACGCCACCGGCAGCCGACGCACGCGGCCCCGACGCTGCAGGCGTCGTTCGCGCGCACGGCGCTGCATTCTCGCGCTCCGCCGATCGCCTAACGAGAGTTCGCGCACCAGAACTAGCGCGCGGCATCTGCCGTGCGCGGCCGCGCGGCTCGCGAGCCTCGTTGCTCGTGGAGCACCACAATACAAACTCGTTAGGGCCTATCAACCGGTCGGACTCGGACAATGGGGTCCACCGCCATCCATCTCATACGGCACGGACAAACCCCCATGCGCACCGCTCATGTGAAGCGCTTGCTCCTCCTTACAACTCTCGGCTCGGCTCTTACAGCCGTCGCGCCGATTTCCGCCGCTGCGGCGTTGCCGCTCGGCATCAAACGCGATCACGTTGTCGCGCCGCCAGTCACGGGCGTCGTCCGCGACTCCAGTGGCGTGCCCCTCGCAAACGTCCAGGTTGTTGTCAGCACACTCAACCGGGTCACGACAACGAACGCCCAAGGGGCGTTCACGTTCAACGGACTCCCACCTGGCGCATATCACCTAACGGCGCTGCTTCTTGGTCACGCGCCTGGTCATGTGGACGTCACCGTCCCCGCAGAAGGGACGACCCCGGTGCGCGTGACAATCACGATGCATCTGACTGCACTCAGACTCGCCGCCATTCAAGTCACGGCTACGCCAACGGGAACCGATCCACGCAACGTTGCGCAAGCAACCGCAGAGCTCTCGGCGCAGGCGCTCGCACGTGGCATCGGACCGACCATCGCGCAGACAGTAGCAAACGAGCCTGGCGTTGCAGTGCGATTCGACGGTCCGGCCGCTACGGCGCCGGTCATACGTGGCCTGACCGGTGAGCGTGTACTGGTTCTCCAGGATGGACAGCGCGCTGGTGATCTGTCCTCCACGTCGCAGGATCACTCGATCTCGATCGACCCGCTCACTGCACAGCGAATCGAGGTCGTGCGTGGTCCGGCGTCACTCCTGTACGGGAACAACGCGCTCGGTGGCGTTGTGAACGTGATCTCGAATGATATCGTGACGCAGATTCCCACGCATACCGAAGGATATTTGAGCGGGCAGGCCGAATCGGTTAACCCCGGCGGCGCACTGGCCGGTGGTGTGACCGTGCCGTTAGGCACGTCGCTCGCAGTTGTCGCGAGGGGCGGAGGCCGGCGCACGGATGACTATCGCCAAGGCGGCGCGTTGCGCCTCGACAATAGCTACTTCCATAACTACTACGGGGTCGGCGGACTCGGATTCGGCGGGGAGCGCGCGACTGGTGGCCTGGTCTATCGCGGCTACGGCTTCGACTATGGGCTGCCATCGGCCGAAGGTGAGGGAGCGCACATCAAGGGTACGCGCCACGAAGCGGTGGGTCAGGCCGACCTAACGACGGGGAGGGGAGGCATCGGTTCCGTGCGCTTGAGCGGCACCGCTCAGTGGTATCAACACGATGAGGTCGCGAGCAGTGGAGATGTCAACACCAGCTTCAACCTCAAAACTCAGACGTTCGATGCACTCGCGCGCACTCGTACAGGCGCGCTAAGCGGGGCGTTAGGCATGTCTGCCCTCGTCAAGCAGTACGGCGCGACCGGTGAGGAGGCGCTGACGCCGGCGGCAAACAGCCTGGGGCTTGGCGCGTTCGTCTACCAAGAGATTCCACTAAAGGCTGCGGCAGACCCGGACGCGCTCGTGCCACGCCTCCAACTCGGCGTACGCGCCGATCGCTATCGCATCGAGTCCAAGGACTCCGATGACCCGAAGTTTGGCGGAGGGCGCACGCTAACTTTCAACACCTTTTCGGGATCTGTGGGCCTGAGTATCCCCGTGTCGCAGTCGGCGACCATCGCTGTGAGCACCGCGCGCGCCTTCCGTGCGCCAAGCGTCGAGGAGCTCTTTTCGAACGCGTTTCATGAGGCGACCGGCACGTTCGACCGCGGCACGCCGGACCTCAAGACAGAAGTCAACCAGGGTGTCGACGGGAGCCTTCGCATCCAGACAAGCCGCGTGAACGGCCAGCTGGGCGGCTATTACGCGCGGATCTCCAACTTCATTGCACCGAACATCGTGAAGGACACGACCATTGAAGGGGAGGAGCCTGGCGAGATGGTGACAGTTCCACTGAACCGCTTTTCACAGGCGGACGCGACACTTGCGGGAGTGGAAGCGCGCATCGAAGGCGAAGTCGCTTCGCACTTCGTCTTAGGTGCAATGGGAGACCTGGTACGCGGAGAGTTCCGCGCGACTAAAGAGCCCTTGCCGTACATCCCCCCGGCACGAATTGGCGCACTCGCGCGGTGGGACAATGGCGTATTCTCAGTTGACGGCGAGGTGCGACACGCGTTCAAGCAAGATCGTGTTCCGCCCGCGGTCACCGACGACGACCCGTCGGGCGTTGCAACCGACGCGTTCACCCTAGTGAATGTAAGTGTCGGCCACAACCTAACGCGGGGCGACCGACTCACTTCCATCATGCTGCGCATCGACAACCTCACGGACGAGACGTACCGCGACGCTGCCAGTCGCATCAAGAATTTCGCCTTCAACCCAGGAAGGAACTTTAGTCTCGTGTACAAGTTGCTGTTCTGAGCGAACCTGGCAGCTGGGATGGGCGCGGACGCTCTTGGGCGCAGCCGTGCAGCGGCGAGTAGCACTTCGACTGGGTCCGCTCTTACCCGCGATCGGCGATCTCACAGGCTTCGCGAGGACAAGTCCGCGACGAGGGCCGCGCACGTCGCGCGGCCCTCTGACTAAGCACGCAAGCTGTTTCGGAAAGGCCGCTTAGCGCGTCAAATAGCCGCAACCGTCATGCGGCGGAGGATCGGGCATTTGGGATGGGCTAATGCCTTGCGCCAGCGTGACTTGGCCCCACAGACGCCAGCCGCCAACAGTGACCGATCATCAACCGCCACGAGCGCGTAGATCGATAACTCCAGAAAGCCTCCTTTCCTATGAGGCCAGCAGTGCGTCGCCGCGCAGCCTCCTCAGCGGAACGTTGGCGGCCTCGATGGAGCGCATCGCCAGGATCACCGCGGAGACGTTGCCGGCTTCATCCGCGCTCATCGCGATGCTAGGCGGCGATCGTCGAGCCTTCGGCGGTGGCCCGCTGGAAAAACCGTGGTTCGCGCACGATCCGGGGGCGCTGGTCCGCTTCGGCATTACGCGGCGCGTCGTCGAGGAAGGTGGCTACTTCGCGATAACGGACTGCGCCAAGGCATCGGAAGAAGTGCAGCTCGCTGCTGCGGAGCTGGGCCTCGCCAGCTTTGCTGTCTGTGCGTTAGGCGGAACCGATAGCCTGCCACATGCGGTGCTCTGCGCATTTCGCGACGAGCCTGGCCCGTGGAGCGACAGCGATCGCGCGCTCTTGCAAGAATTCGCAGCGATGGCCACCACGGAGCTCGGGCTGCGGCACCTCCTCGCCGAACGCGAAATCCGTGAACGTCAACTGCGTCACGACTCGCTGCACGACGGCCTGACCGGCCTGCCGAACCGCGCGTACTTCATGCGCCGGTTGGCCGACGCCACCGATCGCTCGCGTCGCATGGGTGACTCGCTGTTCGCCGTCGTCTTCCTCGACCTGGACGACTTCAAGCTCATCAACGACTCGATGGG
>Ga0187893_10002900_pt1 | contig 36260 bp, 27 predicted proteins | sample MA1701074metaG_FD_139574 | JGI IMG/M metagenome (GOLD analysis project Ga0187893, IMG submission 139574) | White microbial mat communities from a basaltic lava cave in the Kipuka Kanohina Cave System on the Island of Hawaii, USA - MA170107-4 metaG ... | reverse complement strand
GTGAATCTTTCAGATTCCCACCCTTTTCGCCGGTCTTCGTCTTCGGGGGGCTCCGCCCCCCGAACCCCCCCGCCGCCGAGCGCGCGGCAAGGATTTGGCTTCGTCTTCCGCGCGCTCGGCTCAGCGCTCGTCGCTCAACCCCAGTCGCCTCGCCCTCTCCAGCGCCCGCCGCGCGTCCTCCGGCCGATCCTGCCGGATCGCGACGGCCGCCAGCCCCGCCCAGGCGGCCCGCGAGCGCGGGTCGAGCGCGGCGGCCCGGCCGTAGTCCTTCGCCGCGCCCTCGACGTCCCCGAGCGTGAGGTGCACGCGCGCGCGCAGGAGCTGGGCGCCGAGCGAGGCATCGAAGCGGCCGGGGGCGACGGCGGCGGCGAGGTCGAGAAGCAGCCCGGCCTCGCGCCAGCGCTCCTTCAGCGCCAGGGCCTCGGCGAGCCCGAGGTAGGGACGGATGTCCGTGCGCCCCGAGTGCTGCTTCGCCCGGGCGAAGTCGCTCTGGGCGCGGCGCGAGTCGGCCCGCGCCAGCCAGGCGTCGCCGCGCGCGAGGAGGGCGTCGACGCTGTCGGGGGCGACCTCGAGCGCCCGGTCGAGCTCGTCGATCGCCCGCCCGACCTCGCCTGTCCGGAGCAGGAGCCGCGCGCGCCGCACCCGCGCCGCCTCGCCGAAGCCGCCCGCGGGCTCGGCCTCGGCGGCGAGGTCGGCGAGCACGAGGTCGCGCGCCCGGGCGAAGAGCGCGCGCGCCTCCGGGTCCTCGACCGCGGTCGCCGCCCGCAGGGCCTCCGCGACCTCGAGCAGGTCCGTCCCGCGGCCCGCGGCCGCGAGCGCGTCCGCGAGCCGGCGCAGGTCGGGGCGGGCGCGCGGCTCCTCGGCCGCGATCCGGGCGAGGTCCACCGCCGCGGCCACCACGTCGCCGCGCGCCGCGAGCGCCCGCGCCCGCGCGAGGAGCGCCTCGACCAAGAAGGGGTCCGCCTCGATCGCCCGCGAGAGGAGGGGGACGGCGCGGTCCGTCTCGCCCCCGGCGACCTGGGCGTTCGCCCGGAGGAGGAGCGCCCGGGCCTCGGAGCCCGCGACCTCGGCGGGCGCGGGCGGCGTCGCCCGCCGCTCGTCGGGCTCGAGGTGGACCGAGACCTCGGCGAGCCTCAGGCGACCCGCCCCCGGCCCGCCGCCGTCGACCCGCAGGAGCCCGGCGGCCGCCGCCTCCGGACGGAACGCCTCGCCGCCGAGCGCGGCCTCCTCGGCCAGGACGACGCGTCCGCCGTCGCGCTCGGCGACGACCAGGCGGACGCGGCCGGCCGCCCGCGCGTGCTCGAGCGTCACCCGGTACCAGACGTCGGGCTCGAGGGCCCTGGCCACGGAGGTCCCGCTCTCACTCGTGCTCGCGCTCGCGCTCGCACTCGAGATCCCCGCCCGCACCCGCCGCTCCCCGGCCCTCACGGCGAGCCGCCCCTCGAGCCCGCGCCCCATGCCGAGCCCGACCCCGAGCGGCGTCGAGACCTCGAGCGCCACCCCGTCGCCGAGGCCGGCGCCGGCGGCGTCGCCTCCGGCTCCAGCCGTCGCGGCCGCCGCCTGCCGCCCCGCGAGCCCGATCCGGATCGCCGCCCCCGTCTCGCCGGGCTCGAGCTTGAGCTCGGCCTCGACGCGGAACGAGCCCCCGCGCCAGGGGACCGGCGCCAGAAGCGCCTGACCCGCGGCGAGGTCGAGCTCGAGCTCGCCGAGCGGCCGCCAGCGGGCGCCCTCGGCCGACGCCAGGAGCCACACGGCCCGGACGGACGGGACGAGGCCCCCGGGGACGCCGGTCGCTTCGCCGGGCGAGCCGACGGCCGGCGCCGGGTCGGGCCGGTCGCCGATCCCGCGCTCGAAGCGGGCGACGAGCGCCGGCTCGAGCCCGAGGTGCGCGGTCACGGCCTCCTGGCGCGCGCGGACGCGCGCGCGCTCGGCCTCGCTCAGGTCGTCGCGGCGCCGGAGCGCGTCGAGGAGAGCGCGCGCGTCGGCGAACCGCCACGCCTCGATCAGGCGCTCGACGGCCAGGAGGGTCGCCTCCCGGGCCTCCTCGGGGTGACGGGCGGCGAGGTCGCGCCCGGCGGCCAGCCCCTCCTCGAAGCGACGCGCGGCGAAGTGGGCGCGCGCGACCCCGTGGAGGGCGCGCTTGCGCTCCTCCGGGCCGGCGCCGGCGGCGTCGAGCGCCTCGCGATAGGCGGCGAGCGCCTCGTCGGGGAGGCCGAGGTCGAGCAGGTCGTCGGCCGCCCGCAGGAGGTCCTCGGCGCCCGGCGGCGCGACCGGGGCGCCCGCGGAGGGGCTCCGGCCGTCCTGGCCGCCCTCGCCCCGACCCTCGCCCGGAGCCGGGGGGAGCGGTGCCGGGGCCCGGGACGCCGCCCGCAGCCCGTACACGCGCGCCCCCGCCGGCCCGCCGGCCACGAGCTCGGCGTCGCCGTCGAGGTCGAGGTCGGCCGCGACGACCCACTCGACGGGCCGGTCGCCGAACACGAGGTCGCGCCTCACGACCGGCGCCTCCGGCCGCCCGAGACCCGAGTACACCTGGAGGGCGCGGGTGGGCGCGGCGGCCTCGGCGCGCTCGACCAGGGCGGCGAGCGACGGCCGCCCCTCGCCGAGGACGTCGCCGGCGGCGAGCGCCAGGACCTCGAACGGCCCGGCGGCGGACGTCGCCGCCTCGCGGTGGACGACCTCGAGGCCATCGGCCCGGAGCGCGAACACCCAGACGCCGGCCGCATCCGGGCCGGGCGCGAGCAGCGTCCCCGGGAGCCGCGAGACGCCGCAGGCGAGAAGGGACGGGCGCTCGCGGTCGCCGGCGATGGCGGCGATCGCCGTCACCGGCCCGATCAGGCGCCGCGCGAGCCCCTTCGGCGGCGACGGAGCCGGGACCGGTACGAGCGCCCGCAGCTCCGGGGCCAGGCCGCCCCGGGCGATGGCGACCGTCGTCCCGGCCTCGTCCCTCTCGTCCACCGGCGCCGCGGCCAGAGCCCCGGCGCCGCGCGGCGTCGCGGCCAGGTCCTCGCGCTCGAAGGGCGCGAGGGGCAGGCCCTTCCCCGGCGCGGCCGTCCGCGGGCGCGCCCGCAGCACGAAGGCCTCGCCCGGCGGCCCGCACGCGACCAGGAGCCCCGGGCGCGGACGCCTGAGCGCCGCGAGGCCGCCGCGCGGGACGGGGACCGCGAGCGGCTCGACCGCGACCGTCTCCAGGCGGCCGCCGCGCGCCGAGAGCACCCGCAGCTCGGCGGACCGGCCCGGCCCGGCGACGGCGACGGCGATGTCGCTCCGCTCGTCGCCGTCGATGTCCGCGACCACGAGGTCGGTCGCGACGTGACCCCGCGGGATGGCGTCGTCGGCGGCGACGGCGATCCGGAGCGCGCCCGTGGCGCCTTCGCCGGCGGCGCCGCCGCCGCCATCGCCCGCGCCCGCCGCGAACACGAGCACCGCGACCCGGGACCCGCGCGCGCAGGCGATCGCCGGCCGCCCGTCGACCGGCGACGCCCCGGCGGCCGCGAGCCGCGAGGCGGCCTCCTCGACGTCCACCGCCGGCGAGAGGCGGTCGACCCAGGCGAGGGCCGCCGCGGCCGCCTCGCGCTCCGCCGCCCGGAGGGCGAGCGCCGTGGCGGCGCGCTCGAGGTGCCGGCGCGCCGCCTCGAGGTCGTCCGTCTCGGCGAAGATGAGACCGGCCCCGAGGTCGGCGCGCCGCGCCTCGTCGCGTCCGGCAAACCGCGCCAGCGTGCGCGCGTGGCAGGCGAGGGCGCGGTCGCGCTCGCCCTGCCTCGCGAAGGCCTCGCCGAGCGAGACGAGGGCCCGCGCGCGCGCCGCCTCGTCGGCCGCCTGGCGGTAAGCGCGGGCGAACGCCGTCACGGCCTCGGGGACGCGCCCGAGCGCGAGGAGCGCATCGCCGGCGAGGAGCCGGGCCCTCGCCGCCCCGGCGGAGGTCGGGAAGCGGGCGAGGAGGCGGTCGGCGCGGTCCACGACCTCGGCCGGGCGCCCGCCCGCGGCCGCCGCCTCGACCTCGGCGAGGAGCGCCGCCGCCTCGGCCCGCCTCGCTTCCTCGGCGCGCCGGATCTCGTCCTGCTCGGCGCGCCGCCCCGTCCACCACGAGACGGCGAGCGCGGCGACGAGCACGGCGAGCGCCGAGGCGAGGGACGCCACGACCACCCGCTGGCGGCGGGCCGCGCGCCCGAGCCGCTCGAGCGGGCCGGCGCGCCGCGCGAGGATCGGCTCGCCGGCGGCGGCGCGCTCGAGGTCCTGGGCGAGGTCGACGCCGCTCGCGTACCGGCGCTCCGGCCGCTTCTCGAGCGCCTTCAGGCAGATCGTCTCGAGGTCGCGCGAGATCGCGGGCTCGAGGCGCCGCGGCGGCACGGGCTCGTCGTAGATGATGCGGTTGTAGATCCCGACGTGGCTCTGGGCCGTGAACGGCAGCTCGTTCGTGAGGAGCTGGTAGAGGATCGTGCCGAGGCTGAAGATGTCCGAGCGGCCGTCGATCGCGCGCAGGTCGCCGCGCGCCTGCTCGGGCGACATGTAGAGGGGCGTCCCGATCGCGACGCCGCTCGCCGTCAGGAGCGCCTCCTGGCCGACGACCTTCGCGAGCCCGAAGTCGGTGATGTGCGCCGCCCCCTCGCCGTCGATGATCACGTTCCCGGGCTTGAGGTCGCGGTGCACGACGCCCTTGCGGTGCGCGTAGTCGAGCGCGCGGGCGAGCTCGGCGACGAGGCGCGCGCCCTCCTCGAACGGCAGGCGCTCGCCGCCCGCGAGCCGCTGGTGGAGCGTGTACCCTTCGATGTAGTCCATCGAGAAGAAGTGGACGCCCTCCTCGACCCCGACCTCGTGGATCGCGACGATGCTCGGGTGCTGGAGGCGCGCCGCCGACTCGGCCTCCCGGTGGAAGCGGCGCACCTGCTCCTCGGTCGCGCCCTCGCCCTCGCGGAGGACCTTCAAGGCGACGACGCGGTCGAGGTCGATCTGGCGGGCGCGGTAGACGACGCCCATCCCGCCCTGGCCGACGGTCTCGAGCAGCTCGTAGCGCCCGAAGATGCGCCCCTTCGGGGCCGGGCCCCCGGCCAGGAGCGACCGCGCCGAGACCGCCGCGCTCGAGCGGTCCTTCGGCGGCGGCGGCGGCGGCCGCGGGGCGACCGCCTCGACGTCGAGCGCCGTGACGACCTCGGGCGGCGGCTTCTCGGTGACCGGTCCCCCCGCGGGCGCCGCCGACGACTCCCCCACCGGCAGCTCGTCCCCCGACGCCGGTGTGAGCCGCAGGGCCTCGTCGGGCAGGGCCCGGAGCTGCCGTTCGGGGTCGACGCGCGCGCCGCAGTGCCGGCAGCCCGGCTCGCCGTCGCCGCCCTCGCCGTGGAGGTCGCGCGCCGCCAGGCGCTCGCCGCAGTCGGGGCAGCGGAAGAGCGGCTCCTCGGCCTTCCGCGTGATCTCGAGGTAGTCGTCGGCGGCGATCTTGCGGCTGCGGATGAGGAGCTGGCCGAGGCCCTGCCACTTGCCCTCGGCGCGGAGCGCGGCCTGCCGGTCGTAGAGGGGCTCGAGGTCGGCCGCGCACACGCGTCCGTTGCGGAGCGCGACCTCGGCGACCGCCAGGTCGAGCGTGCGGTCGGCGGCGGTGGGGCCTTCCGGGCGGGGGCGCTCGTCCACACCGACATCTTAGCACCCGTTCCCGCTCCCCTCCTCCTCCGGGAGAGGGGTCAGGGTGAGGGCGGCCGCGGTCCCCGGAAGGTCATCTGAAGATCACCGTCGCCCGCGGCACCGCGATCTTCACGACGTGCGCCGGGTTCGTCTGGAAGGGCGGCCCGAGGCAGCCGGGCGGCGAGCCCGTCCGGGCCGTCACCACGACCCTCCCGTCGTGCCGGAGCACGAAGCGCTCGAGCCAGATGCCGTCGCAGCCGGTCGTCAGGCCGCGGATCCCGGCGATGACGGTCTCGTTCGCGAAGTCGACCGGCGGGAGCGGCGCCGGCTGCGTCGCCGTGTGCTGCGCCCAGAACGCCTGGAAGGCCGCGGCGTCCGTGAACGCCAGGCGGTCGCCCGCGTAGCTCGGGGTCGTGAAGCGGAAGCCGGAGATCAGGCGGCGGTCGAGGTCGGTCGCGTCGATCACGTTGCCGCGGCGCACGCGGACGGCGGCCGGCGGCAGCCCGACGCGCGGCGTGGCCCTGACGAACGAGAACGGGTTCGTCAGCACGGTGAGCACGCCGCCGCGCTCGTCGACCTCGACGTCGACGAGGAGGTCGCGCGACGGCTCCTCCGCGTAGACGTCCGTCACCCGGATCGTGTAGCCGTTCGACACGCGGTAGCCCTGGAAGGCGGCGACGACGAAGGACGTCGCGAAGTCCACGGCGGGCGCGGCCGGCGGCGGCACCACGTTCGAGGTGTGGTCCGCCCACAGGGTCTTGTACGACGGGTCGTCGGCGACGAGCGCGACCTCGCCGGCGGCGAACGTCGGGTCGCCGTAGCGGAGGCCGGAGATCTCCCCCTCGGCGAGCGTCTCGATCCCGAGCTCGCGCCGGAGGACGAAGCGGAGGGCGCCCGCGTTCCGCGCGACCCGCACGATGTGGAAGGGCGAGGTGATGACGAAGATCACGGGCGTCCCCGGGTCCGGCACGGTCTCGACGACGGTCGCCTCGAGGTCGTCCCGAGGCCCGATGCGGTCGATCGCCGCGACCTCGACGCCGTACCCGCCCGTCGGCCGCCCGATGAAGAGGGCCGCGATCACGAGGTCCTTCGTGAAGTCGACGGGCGGCGCGACCTGCCCCGCGCCCCTGTGCTGCGCCCAGAACGCCTGCCAGGCCGCGTCGTCGCGGATCGCGAGCTGGGTCGAGCCCGCGCCCGGGTGGCGCGTGAACTGGCCCTGGTCGATGGTGACGAACGGCTCCGCCGTGCGGCCCGGCTGGACGCCGCCGCCGCCTCCTCCTCCCCCCGTGCCCGTGCCCGTGCCCGACCCGGGCTGCGCGATGTTGAGGCCCCGGCCGGCGCCGCCGCCCGAGCACCCGGTCGCGAGCGCCGCCGCCACGACCGCGACGACCGCCGCGACCCGCGCCGCGCCCGCCACCCGCACGAACCGCCGCATGTCCGCGTCCTCCACTGCACCCCCAGGCAGCCATGACGCCGCCGGCCGCGCTCGTCTTGCGCCGCTCTTTTGCAAAACGGTGACGGCCGTCCCGGGCGCGCGCCGCGGCTACGCTCCGATGGTCCGCTCGGAGGACGCCTTCGATGGGCACCCGCCGTCTCGTGCTGCACGCGCTCGCCCTGTCGGTCGCCTCGACCGCCGCCCTCGTCCCCGTCGCCGCGGCCGCCCGCGCCCAGGCGCGCGACCCGGCGCCCGTGAAGCCCGTCTCGGTGCGGGCCCCGACGGAGGGGAACGGCCACACGGAGACGTGGGATGGACGCGTGTTCCTGCTCGCCCGCTTCATCCGCACGCGCGGCCGGTTCGGCTGGGGGGTCATGGTCCTCAGGCCCGAGCGCGTGACGCGCGACGGGCGCGGCGCGCCCGACTTCACGCGCGGCGCGTTCTCGGACGACGCCGTCCTCGAGCTCGAGGGCGATCCGGGGACGGGCATGGGCAGCCACAACGCGTTCGCCGTCGTCCCGGCGCCGGGCTTCGCCGAGAACCCGTTCCGCTCCGACCGCGACGGGCGGCCGAACCCGGGCGGCGGCTTCGAGACCTACGAGATGGTGCTCTTCACCCAGTGGTACGAGTCGCCGGACGGCGCCCACCACGGCCTCCGGCGCGCGCGCGTCGTCGTCCGCGACCCGCGCACGGGCGACGCCGCCATCGAGCGGGCCGAGATGCTGTCGCCGTTCGAGCCGCTGAGGGCCACGGACGGCTCGCTGCTCCGCGGGATCGAGCCGACGCTCACCTTCGACGGGCGGCTCCTCTTCTGGCACGATGGCGACAAGCTCCGCTACTCCTTCAACCCGGCCGGCCCGGTCGCCGCCGGCTGGAGCCCGAGCCGGCCGATCGCGGACATGTACCACGTGGACCGCGACACGCCGGTCGCCGGGATCCCGTTCCGCGAGCGCTTCCCGATCGCCGCCGAGCCGCTGCGCGACGCGACCGGCGTCGCCTACGGGCGCGGCGAGCAGATCCGCGGCGCGTACCCCTGGATCAGCCACGACGGGACGGAGCTCTTCTACCAGGCGACGGCGCACAACGACGGGGCGACGCGCGCATCCACGTCCGTGATCGGCCGGCTCACGGGGTACGCGGCCCGCCACGTCGACGGGCCGGCGAACCCCGACCGGAGGACGTTCTCGCGCCTCTTCATCTCGTCGCCGGGCCTCGCGCCCGGTTTCTGGACGCCGCACCGGGACGCTCCCGGCGACCCGCCGCTCCCCTACACGGCGAGCCGCCCCGTCTACCCGATCTTCGGCTCGAACAGCGCGGACTACTACGAGGTCGGGCTCGACGACTTCGCCGACCGCGACCACGTCCTCGTCCACCGCATGAACGAGCTGGTGACGCGCGGCGAGCGGGCGGAGCTCGACGCCGCCCGCACGCCCGACACCTCCGGGAACTTCAACACCGGCGAGCTGCGCGGCGCCCGCTTCCCGCAGGAGGTCTTCGGCGACGACCGCAACCGCGGGGCCGTCGGCCAGTCGATCTACTTCGGCGAGGACGACTCGGTCCGGGTGCGCCCGTCCGCGTCGCTCAACCAGACGGAAGGCGCGCTCACCGTCCAGCTCTTCGTCCTGCGGACGGTGAACCTCGATCAGGACGGCGACAACCGCTACCGGGTCATCCTCAACCGCCCGGGCGCGTACGACCTGATCCTCGAGGAGAGCGGCCACGTCCACGCGACCGTCCACGCGGCCGGCGATGCGCGCCGCTCCGGGTTCGTCGGCCCGCCGATCCCGCTGAACGAGTGGACGAGCGTCGCGTTCACGTACGACGCGGCCACCGGGCGGCTGCGCACCTACGTCGGCGGGCGGCTCGGGAGCGACCGGACGTTCGGGCCGGCCCCGATCGACCGCGTCAACGGAGAGCTCGTCATCGGTCCCGCGGGCCAGATCCCGCGCGCCCCCTTCGTCCCCGGGAACGAGCCGATCGTCGCGATCGACGAGCTCAAGATCTCGCGCGTCGTCCGCTCGCCGGAGGAGATCGCGCGCGACGCGTTCCTCGACGTGCGCCCGGCGGCCGGGAGCGCGCAGGTCCCGCTCCCGCGCGGCCTCGACCCGGCGGACCTCCGGATCCCGCCGAACGACCCGCCGCGGCCGGAGGCCGTCGAGCTCGGGCGGATGCTCTTCTTCGACCCGCGGCTCTCGGCCGACCGCCAGGTCTCGTGCGCCACGTGCCACGATCCGGCGCGCGTCTTCACGGACGGCCGGCCGATCGCGCGCGGCATCTTCGGGCGGGCGGGGCGGCGCAACACGACGACGGTCGTGAACCGCGCGCTCTCGACCGTCCAGTTCTGGGACGGGCGCGCCGCCTCGCTCGAGGCGCAGGCGCTCCAGCCGCTCCAGAACACGACCGAGATGGGCTCGGATCTCGCGGACGTCGTCCGCTTCCTCGGCGCCGTGCCGGAGTACCGCGACCGCTTCGGGCGGGCGTTCGGCGCCGGACCCTCGGAGGCGACGATCGGGCGGGCCTACGCGGCGTTCCAGCGGACGCTGCTCTCGGGCGACTCGCGCGTCGACCGCTTCGAGGCCGGCGACCGCGGGGCGCTCGACGACGCCGAGCGGCGCGGGCGCTTGCTCTTCCGCGGGAAGGCACGGTGCACGGCCTGCCACACGGGCTCGAACTTCACCGACGAGCGGTTCCACAACACAGCCGCGGGTCGTGGCGGTGACCCCGGTCGCGAGGGGGTGACGGGACGCCGCCACGACCGCGGCGCTTTCAAGACGCCCACGCTGCGCGACCTTCCGGCGACCGCGCCCTACTTCCACGACGGGAGCGCGGCCACGATCGAGGAGGTGATCGACGTCTACGACCGCGGCGGGCTGCGCGTCCTCGACCGCGACGTCGAGATCCGGCCGCTCGGCCTGACGGCGGGCGAGAGGTCGGACCTGGCCGCCTTCCTGCGCGCGCTCGCGGGCTCTCCGCCCCAGGTCGCGGCGCCGCCGCTCCCCCCCGATCCGCCGGGCGTGCCGCGGCCGAACCCGAACCCGAACCCGACGCCGAGCCCGAACCCGCAGCCGAACCCGAGCCCGCGGCCGAACCCGAACCCGAACCCGGCGCCCGCGCCGGGACCGGCGACGGGCACGGGCCTGAAGGGCGAGTACTCGGGGCGGGCCCGCGTGTTCATCTTCTTCTGGGCATCGAGGCGGTTCACGCGCACGGACGCCGCGATCGACTTCGACTTCGGCGGCGGCGGGCCCGGCGGCTCGCTCAACGGCGACCGCTTCAGCGTGCGCTGGACGGGTCAGGTCGAGGCGCCGACGAGCGAGGACTACACCTTCACGACGCTGTCGGACGACGGCGTGCGCGTGTACGTCGACGGGCGCCTCATCATCGACAACTACACCGTCCACGCGGCGGTGGAGAACTCGGGCACGATCCGCCTCGACGCCGGCCGCCGCCACGACATCCGCGTCGAGTACTTCGAGCAGAGCGGCGGGGCCGTGATCAAGCTCTTCTGGCAGACGCCGTCGCGGGGGCGGACGATCGTGCCGCGGGAGCGGCTGTATCCGGCGAGGTAACCATCCCGTTCACCGGAACAACCCCCCGGCCGCCGCCCCGCGGCGCATGGCGAGGGCGAGGAGGCCGGCGCCGGCGGCGGCGAGGACCGCGAACGGGATCGAGGCGCGCGCGCCGAAGAGGAGGAGCTTCCCGAGGCCGAGCGTGACGCCGAGGATCAGGGCGGAGGAGCCGGCGATCGCGAGCAGCGTCGACAGATGCGCGCGCGGCGGCGGCCGCGGGTCGAAGCGGGCGGCCTCGGCGCGGATCGGGCCCCAGAAGCCGGGCGGGTGGACCTTGACGTAAAAGTCGATGAGGCGGGCGCGGTCGGTCGGGCGCGTGAGGAGCGTGACCGGGAGCGCGACGGCGGCGCTCGCGGCGGCGGTGACGAGGATGCGGAAGGGCGCCGGGTCGAGGACGCCCGGCCAGGCGGCGCCGGCGCGCGTCAGGTAGATCGCGACCGCGCCCGAGGTGACCATGGCCGCGATCTCCGAGAAGGCGTTGACGCGCCACCAGCACCAGCGGCCGACGTAGACGATCCCGACGCCCGAGGCGAAGGCGAGGCTGAAGCTGAAGACCTGGTCGACGGTGTCGACGAGGAGGGTGACCGCGGCCGCGATGGCCATGAAGACGGCGAAGAGGACGCGCGAGACGCGCACGTAGTGGCGCTCGGGGGCCTCGCGCCGGACGAAGCGCCGGTAGACGTCGTTCAGGATGTAGGCGGCCGAGAGGTTCATGAAGGTGTTCACGGTCGAGGCGTAGGCGGCGAAGAGGGAGGCGACGAGCAGGCCGCGGAGCCCGGCCGGGAGGAGCGAGACCATGGCCGGGTAGGCGAACTCGCCGCGCGCCTTGACGGCGTCCGCGTACGGCGCGAGCTCGGGCGCGCCCGGCGCGACGCCGCCGGCCTTGGGGAAGAGGATCAGGCTGGCGAGGCCGGCGAGCACCCACGGCCAGGTCCGGCCGGCGTAGTGGAGGACGGTGAAGAGCATCGTCGCCTTCACCGCGTCCTTCTCGCCCTTGCAGGCGATCATGCGCTGGATGAGCGCCCCGCCGCCGTCGACGTTGCGGCTCGACCACCAGAGGACCCCGGCGAAGACGATGAGCGCGTTGAGCGCCGGACCCGGGCTCGTGGGCGCGAGGTCGAGGGCGCCCGACGCCTCGAGCGAGACGCGCACGCCGTCGAGCCCGCCGGCCCGGTGGACGGCCGCGGCGCATAGCGCGACGGCGCCGCCGAAGGCGATCGCGAGCTGGAAGAGGTCGGTCGCGACGACGCCCCAGAGCCCGGAGAAGAGGCAGAACGCCGCCGAGATCGCGAGGCAGGCGAGGATCCCCTCGATCTTCGAGATCCCGGTCGTCGCCTCGAGGATCATGGCCATGGCGACGTTGCACCAGACGACGACGGCGAGGTTGATCGGGAGCGCCAGGTAGACGGACTTGAAGAGGCGCAGGGCGGCGGCCGCGCGCCCCGAGAAGCGGACCTCGGTGATCTCGACGTTCGTCAGCACCTCGGCGCGGCGCCAGAGGCGGGCGAAGACGAAGACGGCGACGACGTGCCCGAAGAGGAAGCTCCACCAGTACCAGTTCGCCTGGACGCCGCCGCCGCGGACCTGGCCGGTGATCCAGAGCGGCGTGTCGGCGGCGAAGGAGGTCGCGACCATGGACGTGCCGGCGAGCCACCAGGGGAGGCCGCGCCCGGAGGCGAAGTAGTCGGCGACGCTGCGCCCGCCGCGGCGCGAGAAGAGGAGGCCGACGGCGAGCGTCGCGAGCGCGCTCGCGGCGATGACGGTCCAGTCGAGCGCGGTGAGGATCACCGGACGGCGTTCTCGTCGACGGGCAGCGTCCCGGCGAACGGGACCTCGCCGAAGAGCGCGCGGGCGGCGGCGCGCTGCGAGACGGCCTCGTCGCTCCAGGCGGCGACGCGCGTCCCGGCGCCGCGCGCGCGGGCGAGGAGGTAGGGGCTCGCGAACGAGACGACCGCGGCCCGGGCCGCGCCGGCGCGGACGAGGTCGGCGAGGAGGCGGGCCTCGCGCTCGGGCAGGCCCGAGGCGCCCTTCCAGGCGGCGATCCTCGAGAAGACCGCGACGACGGCGACGCTCCCGGCGGAGGCGGCCGTGGCCACGAGGTCGAGGGCGGCGCCGAGGCGCTCGTCGGGCGAGGCCGGCCCGACCGGGAAGACGCGGGCGGCGGGCGCGCGGGCGAGGACCTCGGCGGCGAGCTCGGCGCCGGGGCCGGCGACGTCGTCGCCGGAGAGGATCACGAGCGCGGGCGGCGGGCCGCCGGGGCGGAGGGGGAGGTTGCGGCCCCGGTCGTCGACGAGGACGAGGGAGCGGGCGGCGAGCTCGAGGGCGAGGTCGAGGCCGGCGGCGAGGGAGGGGTCGGGGCCGCGCGAAACGGGCGCTTGCGCGTTCGTTTGATTTTTGGTATTCTGGGGGCGACACTGACGAATTCTAGCCCGCGGGGCCTCGAGGGTCCCGGGCTCGATCTCGCCCGCCCGCAGGCCCGCCTCGAGTCGGTCCCTCACCCGCCGCGGGTCCGCCGGGCACAGCAGGACGTCGCAGCCGGCCTCGAGCGCCAGCACCGCCGCCTCGGCCTCGTCGAACGCCCCGCTGATCCCGGCCATGAGCAGCGCGTCCGTCACCACCAGCCCGTCGAACCCCATCTCGCGCCTCAGGTACCCGATCGCGCGCCTCGACAGCGTCACCGGCGTCCGCTCGTCCCCCGTCAGCGCCGGCACCGCCATGTGGGCCGTCATGATCGCCCGCACGCCCGCCCCCACGGCCGCGCGGAACGGCGCCAGCTCGCGCGCCGTCAAGGTCGCGAACGGCGCGCCGAGCGTCGGCAGCGCCAGGTGCGAGTCGACCGGCGTGTGCCCGTGCCCCGGGTAGTGCTTGGCCGTGGCCGCCGCGCCCCCCTCCTGGCAGCCGCGGATCCACGCGGCCGCCAGCCGCCCGACGCGCTCGGGGTCGTCGCCGAGGGCGCGGACGTTGATGATCGGGTTCGCCGGGTCGGTGTTGAGGTCGACGACCGGGGCGAAGACGACGTCGACGCCGGCGGCGCGCGCCTCCTCGCCCGTCACGCGCCCGGCGCGGTAGGCGAGGTCCTCGTCGCCGGCCGCCCCCACCGCCATGAGGTGGGGCAGCCGGGTGAGCCCCGTCACCTGCTGCCCGGCGCCGCGCTCGAGGTCGCTGTAGACGACGATCGGCCCGGGCGCGGCCGCGCGCACGCGCTCGATCCGCGCGCGCACGTCGGGCCACTCGCCGCCGAAGAGGAGGAAGCCCCCGAACCCTTCACCCGCGAGCTTCTCGGCCTCGGCCCACTCGGCCTGGTCCTCGGCGCGGATCGCGGGGACGACGAGCTGCGCGGCGTTCAACGGATCGTCCTCGTTCACGGCACGATCTTCCCCAGGATCGCGGGCCGGAGCGCCCCCGTGGCCGACGGCACGTTGCCCGCGTTCCCGGCGACCGTCTCGTTCGCGAGGATCGCGAAGGCGACCGCCTCCTTGGCGTCGCTCGAGAGCCCGAACTCCTCGAGCGTCCGCACGGGCACGGGCGCCAGCCCCTCCCGCAGCGCCTCGAGCAGCGTGCGGTTGCGGACGCCGCCGCCGCTCGCGATGACCTCGTCGACGGGGTAGCGCGGCTGGATGAAGTCGCGGTACGCGCGCGCGATCGACACGGCCGTGAAGCGGACGACGGTCGCGAGCAGGTCGAGGAGGCGCATGGAGTCGTACTCGTCGACGAGCCGCTGCGAGTAGGCGCGGCCGAAGACCTCGCGGCCCGTCGACTTGGGCGGCGGCAGCGCCAGGTAGGGGTGCTCGAGGAGGCGCCCGAGCAGGTCCTCGTCGACCTGGCCGAGCGCCGAGAGCTTGCCGTCCTCGTCGAACGCCTCCTCGTCGCGCGCGACCGCCCGGGCCACGTGGTCGATGACCATGTTGCCCGGGCCGGTGTCGAAGGCGAGGACCTCGTCGATCGACTCGGGGAGGACGGTGACGTTCGCGATCCCGCCGATGTTCTGGAGGGCGCGCACGCGCCCCGGCTGCTGGAAGAGGACGAAGTCCGGGTACGGGACGAGCGGCGCGCCGTCGCCGCCCGCCGCGATGTCGCGCGTCCGGAAGTCGCAGACGACGGGGATCCCCGTCCGCTCGGCGATCACCGAGGCCTCGCCGATCTGGAGGGTCGAGTTGACGCCGTTCTCGTCGGACTTGGGCAGGTGGTAGACGGTCTGGCCGGGCGAGCCGACGAGGTCGACGTCGCCCGGGGCGACGCCCGCCTCGGCGCAGATCTTGAGGACGGCGGTCGCGAACAGCTCGCCGAGCGAGAAGTTGAGCTCGCAGATCTCGCGCACGTGGCCGTCGAAGGCGCGGTGGATGCGCTCCTTCATGTCGGCCGGGAACGGGTACGTGCGGAAGGCGAGGAGGGTGACGCCGGCGCCCGGCCCGGCCCCGTCGATGTCGACGAGGGCGGCGTCGATCCCGTCGACCGACGTCCCCGACATGAGGCCGACGACGCGCCGGCGGGGCTTGCGCGCGACGTCGAGCAACCGCTTCAAGCCATCACCCGGAGACGATGCCGCGGCACTCCCGCGGCTGGGCGGTCACGCGGAAGTAGTAGCCGTCGCGCCAGTAGCTGAGCGTGCCGTCGCGGTTGCGGCGGCGCCCGCCGGCCGCGGGGCGCGCGTTCTTGCCGGCGTAGTCGATCCCGATGACGACCTCGATCAGGGCCCGGCCGTCCTCGAGGAAGATGTCCCAGTCCTCGGCCGAGAGCGCCCAGCTCCGCGAGCCGGCCTCCTCGCAGTGCGAGTGGTAGCACCCGAGGTAGGCGAGCCCGTGCCGGGCGGCGAGCGCGCGCGCCCGCCGCCTGAGGCACTCGGGGTGCGGGTCGACCTTGGTGCGCGTGCGGTAGCGGCAGCGGTACGGGATCGCGCGCTCGATGACGATCGACCGCGACCGGTCGCGGCGCACGCGCCCGAGGAGGACGCCGATCACCTCGCGCTTGTACGGCTCCTCGTAGCCGCGGATGGCGTGGTCGCAGAGGAGGTCGAGCACGCTAGTCATATCGACCGGACGGCAGTGGGCACCGCAGGCCTGGGTCGCGCGGCGCCGCGGCACGTCAGGCGGTCTCCGGGGCGGACTCGGGGGCGCCGGCGTCGAGCGCGCGCCGCAGGCATCCGCCGGCCGCCCGGAGGGCCGACTCGGCGGCGGCGAGCGAGAGCCCGCGGCGCGAGACGAGCACGGCCTCCTTCACGCGGCCGCCCGAGGCGGCGAGCAGGCGGGCCGCCTCGCCCTCGTCGCAGCCGCACAGGCGCCGCACGATGCGACGCGCGCGCCCCTCGAGCTTGCGGTTCGTGGCGACGAGGTCGACCATGAGGTTCCCGTGGACGGCCCCGAGACGGACGAACGTCGCCGTCGTCAGGGCGTTGAGGGCGATCTTGGTCGCGGTCCCGGCCTTGAGCCGGGTCGAGCCGGTGACGGCCTCGGGGCCGACGTCGAGGAGGACGACCTCGTCCGCCGGCGGCGGCGCCTCGGCCGCGGTCGCCGGGTCGCAGGTGACGAGGCCGGTCGCCGCCCCGCGCCGCCGCGCCTCGGCGAGCGCCCCGCGCACGAACGGCGTCCGCCCGCTGGCCGCGATCCCGACGACGAGGTCGCGCGGCCCCGCGCCGCGCGCCGCCACGGCCGCCGCCCCGTCCTCGGCGCGGTCCTCGGCCCCCTCGACGGCGCGCGCGAGCGCCGCCTCGCCGCCGGCCACGATCGCCTCGACGCGCCCGGGCGCGACGCCGAACGTCGGCGGGCACTCGGCGGCCTCGAGCGCGCCGAGACGCCCGCTCGTCCCCGCGCCGACGAAGATGAGGCGTCCGCCGCTCCCGCCCTTCGCGAGCGCCGCCGCCGCCCGCTCGACGAGCCGCGCGATCCCGGGCGCGGCCGCGAGCACCGCCTCGGGAGAGCGCCGCTCGAGGCCGGCGAGGCGCCGCACGGCCTCGATGGGCTCGAGCCGGTCGAGGTCGGCGGTCGCCGGGTTCTCGGCCTCCGTGGCCGGGAGCGGCGAGCTCACGTCCCCTCCACCGCGATCGCCGGGTCCTTCGGGTACGGCGTCAGGTCCTCGACCGCGCCGTCCTCGCAGACGTGGACGGTGTCCTCGACCCGCGCCCCGATCCCCTCGTCGGGGTAGTAGAGCCCGGGCTCGACGGTCACGATCATGCCGGGCTGGAACACGTCCTTGTTCGTCGGGAGCTGGCTCACCTTCGGGCGCTCGTGCAGCTCGAGGCCGACGCCGTGCCCGAGCGAGTGGCAGTAGCCGGACGTCGTCTTCGAGTCCTTGCGGAGCGTCGGGTGCCCGGCCGCCTCGAACAGGTCGCAGACGAGCTCGTCGACGTCGCGCGTCGGGACGCCGGGCGCGATCGCCGCCACGGCGCGGGCCTGCGCCTCGCGGACGAGCTCGTAGATGGCGCGCACGCGCTCGGGCATGGGGCCGAGGCAGAACGTCCGGGTCATGTCGAAGTGGTAGCCGCCGTTCTTCTCGCGCGGGAAGATGTCGAAGATGATCGCCCGCCCGGCGGGGATCGGGTCCTCGTCGCGCCCGCGCGAGTGCGGGAAGGCGGCGTCGCGCGCCGGCGCGAAGATCGTCTCCCCGCCCTCCTCGAGGCGGCGCCGCGCGCACTCGAGGGTGACGAGGGCCTTCACGTCTCCGACCTTCACGGGCGATCCGTCGCGGCGGCGGAGGACGCCTCCCTCGACGCGCCCGTCGCCGAGGAAGTCGACGACCGTCCGCACGATCTCGCACGTCTTGCGCCCGACCTCGCGGATGCGGGCGACCTCCTCCGGCGCCTTCGTCAGGCGGGCGATCTGGAAGATGTCGAGGTCCGGCTCGTCGACGAGGCCGAGGTCGAGGCGACGGTCCTCGGCGACGAGGCGCAGGAGCGGGTAGGCGCGCTGCACGGGCCGCTGCCCGTACACGGCGACGCGCCCGCGCACCTCGTGGGCGACGAGGATGTGGTTCAGGAGCCGCCGCTCGTACTCGAGCGGGTTCGGCGCCTGGCGCGCGATGTCGCCGGCGCCGTACTCGTTCAGGGTCGCGAGCGGGAGGCCGGCGGCCTTCGCCTCCTCGCGCTCCATCGGGCCGACGATGAGGAAGGGCTCGTTTCCGCGCCGCACGAGGATGTACGAGAAGCCGACGCCCGCCCCGCGCACGAGGTAGTGCACCTCGGGGCTCCGCGCCGGCTCGCCGAGGACGAGCAGCCAGTCGAGGCCGCGCTCTCCCATCAGACGATCGAGGTCGATCCGCATCGTCGGCTCACCCCAAAGACCGCCCGGCGAAGCGCGCCGGAACCGCCATTATACAGGCCTGTCCGACCCGATTCGACGCTTTGAAGATGTCGGGGGCGCGGAGTAGGATCACGACTGTGGGATCGAAGGTCGGCTACCTCGAGGCGACGCGCGACCTGGGCGTGAGCCTCGTCCTCGTGCTGCCGCTCCTCGTGGCCTACCTCTTCGGCCTCATGCTCCTCGACTTCGAGGTCGTGAACGGGGCCGACTTCATCACCCGCTTCGTCGTCCCGACCTTCGGCGTGCGCGGCCTCGTGATCCTGAACCTCGGGCTCTGCGCCGTCTTCATCGTGGCGGCGTCGAAGCTCGAGGAGAGGAGCCGCTTCCGGCCGAACCTCTTCCTCCCGCTCGTCGCCGAGAGCGCCGTCTACGCGTCGCTCCTCGGCACGGTCATCATCGCGATCATGCGCAAGGGCTACCTCGTCGCCGCGCCGGTCGCGGCCGCGGGGGCGGGGGCGGGCGCGGGGGCGGCGCTCGGCGAGGGCGGCGCGGAGGCCGCGCGGATCGCGGTCATCTCGATCGGCGCCGGCGTCAACGAGGAGCTCGTGTTCCGGCTCGTGGGGCTCACGTCGCTCCTGTACGTCCTGCGCGAGTACCTGGGCCTCACGGAGTCGGCGGCGCTCGTCGTCGCCGTCGTCCTGACCTCGGCGCTCTTCGCCGGCGCGCACCACGTGGGCGCGCACGGCGAGCCGTTCCGGCCGGAGGCCTTCATCTACCGCTACCTCGCCGGGACGATCTTCGCGATCCTGTATCGCGTGCGCGGGTTCGCCCCCGCGGTCTACACGCACGCGATCTACGACGTCTTCGTGCTGGCGGCATGAGCGAGGTCGGGACGCCGCGGACGGTGCTGCTCGACGCCCCGCGCGGCGCGGCCCTCGACGTCGCGGCCGCCGGGCGGGCGCTCGCCCCGCTGCTCGGCTGCCCGCGCCCCGACGCGACCCGGCTCGTCCGCTACTCGGCCGGGCTCCTGCTCGAGGCCGTGCCCGCGGAGCGCGCCGACGCCGCCGTCGCCGCCCTCCGCGCCGCCGGGGTCGCGGCGCGGGCGGTCGACGCGCCGGGGCTCCCCGACGTCGCCCCGCCGATCAAGGCGGCGCGCGCTCTCCCGGCCGAGGCGGGGCTCGACGTCGCGATCGGCCACGACCTGCGCGCGCGGCTCGTTCCCTGGGATGACGTCCGGGCCGTCCACGTCTTCGCGCTCGAGGAGCCCGTCCCGCCCCCCGAGCCGGCCGACCCGAGGAAGCCGAAGCTCCCGCGCATGCCCGTCGAGGCGCGGCTCGCGGCCGAGCTCGACGTCTCGCGCACGCCCGAGGTCGCCCTGCTCCTCGAGGAGCTCGAGCGCCGCCGCGCCAGGGAGCGCCGCCGGTACCGCCTCGGGCTCGACATCCTCGTGCGCGGCGGCGCGCCGGCCGCCGACCCCGCTCCCGTTCCCCTCTCCGTCTTCCGCTGCTTCCGCGACGGCTTCTCCTTCGAGGGCTGGGGCCCGCCGGAGGTCGTCTCGAGCTTCGAGCGCTTCATGGCCCTCGGCCTCGGGCTCGCCGAGCAGGCCCGCTCCGCCCTCGTCCCCGAGGCGACGCGCGACTTCCTCATCCACGGCGTGCTCGAGCCGGTCGTCTTCGGCTACGAGGACGAGCTCGGCCGCTACCTGCGCTGGCTGGCGGCGGCGGAAGCCGCGCGGTGACCTCGATCAGGACGCGGCCGCGCCGGCCGCCCGCTTCCAGGTCACGACGGCGAGGAAGAAGAGGAAGGCGCGGACCGGGAGCGGCAGGTCATCCGGCAGGTCCACGTCCGCGCGGTACGTGAGCCAGCCCTGGCGCTCGATCCGTCCGGCGAGCCGGTCTCCGTCGTGGAGCTCGAGCGAGCTGCTGAGGATGACGCCGCGGAGCTCGAGGCGGCGCGCGTCCGTCTCGACGTGGAAGACCCGGGTGAACGGGTCGCGCTTCGTCGCCCGGGCGAGCACGGCGCCGTGGTCCTCGAGCACCCACGGCCCGAGGAAGCCGTCCCGGTAGATCTCGCAGGCGCCCGCGTCCGTCGCGAAGCGGCCGCGCTCGTAGAACCAGCCGACCTCGAGGCTCCCGAGGACGACGCCGCCCGAGACGAGGTCGTAGTCCCAGGAGATCAGGCCCGTCGGGATCGCCTCGATCATGGACCGTCCTCCGCCCGCCGCGGGCCCGGGTCGAGTCAGAGCCCGATGTCGTCGACCGAGAACGCGCCCTCGACGTGCTCGACGGCGGGCGGGCGCCCGGCGCGCGCGAGCACGCTCACGACGTCGAAGCGGATCGGGCGCGAGGCGAGGCCGCGCTCGCGCGCGAAGTGGACGGCGGCCCGCGCCAGCCGCGCGCGCTTCGCCGCCGTGACGGACTCGGCCGGGGCCCCGAAGCCGAGCCCGCGCCGCGTCTTGACCTCGCAGACGACGAGGGCCCCGCCGTCGCCGTCGCCCTCGACCAGGACCAAGTCCAGCTCGCCGAAGGGCGTGCGGACGTTCCGGCCGAGCAGGCGCAGGCCGCGGCGCGCGAGGAAGGACGCGGCCAGGGACTCGCCGGCGGGCCCGAGGGCGCCCACGCGCGCGCGACCGCTCGCCGCCTACTTCTTCTCGGCCGCCTCGGTCGGCTGCGGCTCGAGGCCGCCCGCGCCCGTCCGCCCGGCCGCCTTCTTCTTGCGGAGCGCGCGCTTCTCGGCCTTGCTCGCCTTGGCGCCGGCCATGTCCTCGATGCGCTCCTTCACCTTCGTCGCCTTGCCGACGCGGCCGCGCAGGTAGTAGAGCTTCGCGCGCCGCACCTTGCCCGGACGCGCGACCTGGACGTCGATGACGGCCGGCGAGTGGATCGGGAAGACGCGCTCGACGCCCTCGCCCGCGACGATCCGGCGGACGCAGAACATCTCGTTGATGCCCTTGCCCGAGCGCGAGATCACCGTCCCGTTGAAGATCTGGACGCGCTCCTTGTCGCCCTCGACGATCCTCACGTGGACGTCGACCGTGTCGCCGACGCGGAACTTCGGCAGCTTCGCCTTCTCCTTCAGGTACGGCTGCTCGGCGAGCTTCATGAGATCGACCATGACACCCTCGATTCGCAAAAATGAAGACTGAGCCGGAGGCTCAGGGGTTCGTTGGTTCCTCGTCCGGCCGCAGCAGGTCCGGCCGCCGCTCGGCCGTCCGCTTCAACGCCTGCTCGCGCCGCCAGCGCGCGACCTCCCCGTGATGCCCGGAGAGCAGCACCTCCGGCACGCCCAGGCCGCGGAAGACGGGCGGCCGCGTGTACTGCGGGTACTCGAGCAGCCGCTCCTCGCCCGCGAAGAGGGCGAAGCTGTCCTCCTCCGCCGCCTGCTCGTGCCCGAGCGCCCCCGGGATCAGCCTCACGACGCCGTCGATCACCACCGCCGCCGCCGCCTCGCCGCCCGAGAGCACGTAATCCCCGATCGACAGCTCCTCGAATCCCGAGGCGCCGAGCCCCGTCCGGATCCGCTCGTCGAAGCCCTCGTAGCGCCCGCACACGACCAGGAGCCGCCCGGCGCGCGCGAGCCTCCGGAGCCACGGCTGGTCGAGCCTCCGCCCCTGCGGCGTCAGCAGCAGCCCGACCGTCCCCGGGTGCGTCCCGGCGATCGGCGGCGTCCCCGGACCGACCGGCCGTCCGAGCGCCGCCTCGACCGCGCCGAAGACGGGCCCCGGCATCATCACCATGCCGGGCCCGCCCCCGTAGGGCCGGTCGTCCACCTTCCGGTGGACCTTGTCCTCGCTCCACTCGCGGATGTCGCGCAGCCGGACGTCGACGAGGCCGCGCTCGCGCGCGAGCTTGACGATGCTCTCGTCGACGAACCCGCGCAGCATCGCGGGAAAGAGGGTCAGGACGTCGATCTGCACGACAGCCGCTCCGCTCCCTCGCTTCGCTCGTCGCTCCGCGCGTACCGGGCGGTGCGGCCTCGCCGCGCTGTCGGATGTCTCTCCTCGGCGCTTCGCGCCGCTACCCGGCCTTGTCGATCTGCTTCTTCTCCTTCTTCGCGAGCTTCTTCGTGTCCGCCTTCTTCCGCGCCGCCGACGCCTTCGCCTCGGCCCGCGCCTTCTTCGAGATCGACGGCGCCTTCCGCGGCTTGCCCGCGCCGGCGGCCTTCTTCTCGGCCTTCTTCCCGGCGTCGGCCTTCTGCTTCGCGATGCGGTTCACCACCCACGGGATCGCGATCTTGCGCCGCCTCAGGATCGAGGCGACGACCTCGCTCGGCTGGGCGCCGACCGAGAGCCAGTACTTCAGGCGCTCCTCGTTCAGCTCGAGGACCTTCGCCTCGTTCTTCTCGATCGGGTCGTAGTGCCCGAGCGCCTCGATGTAGGCGCCATCGCGCGGCGAGTGCGAGTCGGTCGCGACGATCCGGTAGTACGGCCGGTTCTTCCGGCCCAAACGCGTCATGCGGATCCGAACGGCCATGCGGGTCTCCTGCGGTCCTTCCTGTGGGTCTTCTCTCGGCTTCCGGTCAGGTCTGGTCAGGTCAGAACGGTTTCTTGCGCTTCTTCGTCTTCAGCTCGCCCGACTTGAGCTTCTCCTCCATCTCCTTCTTCGCCTTGGCGAGCCCTCCCCCGAAGAGGCTCCGGAGCCCGCTCTGCTTGCCGAGCCCCTTGAAGAGCTGCTGGGTCTGGCGGAACTGCTTCAGGAGACCGCCCACGTCGTTCGGCGTGTGCCCGCTGCCGCGCGCGATGCGCTGGCGCCGGCTCGGGTTGATGATGTCCGGGTTCCGCCGCTCCTCCTTCGTCATCGACTGGATCATCGCCTCGATCCGCGTGATCTCCTTGTCGTCGAAGTCCATGCCCTTCATGGCGGACCCGAGACCGGGGATCATCGAGAGGATGTCCTTGAGCGGCCCCATCTTCTTGACGCTCTGGAGGTGCTCGAGGAAGTCCTGGAGGCTGAACGTGTCGCCGCCCAGGAGCTTGCCCGCCATGTCGCGGGCCTTGTCCTCGTCGATCGCGGCCTTCGCCTTCTCGACGAGGGTGACGACGTCGCCCATCCCGAGGATGCGCGACGCCATGCGATCGGGGTGGAACTCCTCGAGCTTGTCGAGCTTCTCGCCGACGCCCGTGAACTTGATCGGCTTGCCCGTGATCGCGCGGATCGAGAGGGCCGCGCCGCCGCGCGCGTCGCCGTCGAGCTTCGTCAGGATCACGCCGTCGAGCGGGAGCTGGTCGTTGAACTCCTTGGCGGAGTTCACGGCGTCCTGCCCGGTCATGGCGTCGCAGACGAGGAGGATGTTGTGCGGCTCGACCTTGCCGCGGATCTCGCGGAGCTCGGCCATGAGCTCCTGGTCGATGTGGAGGCGGCCGGCCGTGTCGAGGATCACGAAGTCGCGGCCGTCCTTCTCCGCCTGCTTGACCGCGTTCCGGCAGATCGAGACGGGCTTGCCCTTGAACCAGCCGGGGGCCTCGAAGTAGACGGGGACCTTGAGCTGCTCGCCCAGGACCTTGAGCTGGTCGATCGCGGCCGGGCGCTGGACGTCGGCCGCCACGAGCATGGGCCTCTGGCCCCGGTCGATCAGGAACTTCGCGAGCTTGCCGCAGCTCGTCGTCTTCCCGGAGCCCTGGAGCCCCACCATCATGACGACGGTCGGCTCGCCCGACCCGGCCTTCGGGCTCCGCTTGATCGAGCTGTCGGCCTTTCCCATGAGCGCGACCAGCTCGTCGTGGACGATCTTGACGATCTGCTGGCCGGGGTTGATCGAGCGGATCAGCTCCTGCCCGACGGCCTGCGCCTTCACCCGCTCGACGAAGTCCTTGACGACCTTGAAGTGGACGTCGGCCTCGAGGAGGGCCTTGCGCACGTCGCGCAGCCCTTCCTCGATGTTGGACTCCGTGAGCCGCCCGCGCCCCGTGAGGCGCCGAAGAGCGTTGCCCAGGCTCTCGGTGATGTTCTCGAACAAGGGTACCGCCCGCCGCCGTTACCGCCCGAGGGGACCAGATCCCGGGAACGAAGTCGCAACATTATACCCGCAGTCGCCCTGGACGCAAGACCGGTCACGGCCCGTCGGCTCCCGGACACCGCTCGACATTCGGGGGCGCGTCCCCCAGGATGGAGGGCAGGGTGGGCGCACGGGCGAGGGAACCGTCTTGGCTCGGCTCCTCATCTACGACACGCAGAAGGCCGGGGCGAAGGTCGAGCGCGAGGTGGACCTCGACGGGACGCTCTCGTCGGCGGCCGACGGGCGCGCGATCCTCGTCATCGGCCGGAGCCCCCAGTGCGACGTGGTCCTCGACGACCCGTCGCTCTCGCGGCGGCACGCGCGGATCGAGAAGACGGACGAGCGGCGCTGGCGGATCTCCGACCTCGGGAGCACGGCCGGCGTCGTCGTGAACGGCCGCCCCATGCAGCAGAGGCTCCTCGAGCGCGGCGACAAGGTGCGCCTCGGGAACCGGACGCTCGAGTTCCGCGACCCGTAGCCGCTACGACGCGGCCGCCGGGACCTCGGCCGCGCCGGGCGCGGACCCGTCGGCCAGGGCGACCACCTCGTGGAGGGCGTGGTCGCCCGTCTTCCCCTTGATGGGGACGTGGACGGTGCGGCCGGCGCGGACGCGGTCGCGGACGTCCGCGTACGTGTCCGAGGAGACGAGCAGGCGCGTGCCGGCGGCCTTGTTGGCCGACTCGATCCGGCTCGCGAGGTTCACGGCGTCGCCGATGGCCGTGAGCTTGCGGTAGACGGTCCCGCCGATCGTGCCGACGACGCAGAGCCCCGTGTGGATCCCGACCCCGAGGTCGATCGACCGGCCGTAGACCCGCTGGACGTAGGCGCGCATGTTCTCCATGGCCGCGAGCATGTCGAGGCCGGCCGCGACCGCGCGGAAGCTCGCCTCGCGCGGGTCCTCGCGGTCGAAGAGGGCCATGATGCCGTCGCCGAGGAAGTTGTCGACCGTCCCCCCGTGGCGCTCGATCGCCGCGCACATCAAGTAGAAGTGGCGGTTGAGGACGTGGATCACGTCGTAGGCGGGCAGGTCCTCCGCGAACGGCGTGAAGCCGCGGATGTCCGAGAAGAGGATCGCGATCCGCTTCTCCTCCCCGATCGGGCCGCCCGTGCACCAGGGGCTGGCCGTGTTCGCGAGCTCGACGTCCTCGGAGTCGAGGACGAGGCGCGCGACCTCGACGGGCGCCGCCGCCTCGTCCTTGACGCGCGCCTGGCAGGCGAGCCGGACCTCGGGCGCGAAGTGCAGGCGCGCCGCCATGTCGCGCTCCGCCTCGGTCCGCGGCTCGAGGGCCTCGAGCCCGCCGCCGGCTACGCGCACGCGGCAGGTCGAGCACTTCGCGTGGCCGCCGCACACGTGGGCGTGCGGGATCCCCGAGCGCAGCGAGGCGGCGAGCAAGGTCTCGCCGGCCGCGGCCGCGACGCGCTTGTCGTCCGGGAGGAAGCGGACCTCGGACACGGCTCCGTTATAGCCGATCTAGAACCCCGGAGCGAGCATCCCGGCCATGCGCGCCGGGTCCTTCACCGACTCGGCCCGGAAGCGGGCGTCCGCGAAGGCGACGAGCCCGCGGCCCTCGTCGCCGCCTTGCAGCTCGCCGCGCCGGCGCCGGGCGACGGCCGCGTGGAGCGACATCTCGGCCGCCGTGAAGCCCGACTCGGCGGCGACGAGGCGGGCGACGGCCTCCTCGGGGCGGCCGCGGCTCGCGGCCACGCCCGCCTTCAGGAGAGCGGCGATCGGATCGCCGTAGGGCAGGCGCTCGCGCTCGATCCGCGCCGCGTCGCGCTCGGCCGCGCGCAGCAGCGCCTCGCGCTCCGCCGTCGCCCGGGAGGCCGGGAGGGCGGCGGCGGCGGCGAGGGCGCCGGCCGCGCGCAGGCGCAGCGACTCGATCCGCAGGAGCTGGACCCGGAGGAAGAGCGAGTCCGCGAGGAGCGGCCAGCGCGCCTCGAGCCGCCGCCGGGCGTCGGGACCGGGGCCCGTGTAGAGGGCCGTCTGGATCTCGCCCCAGAAGTTCCACCAGTGCTGCGTGAGGAACGTCGCGCCGCCGCGCGGCCCGCGCTCGAGCGCCTCGCGCAGCTCCTCGAACGCGCGCCCGGGCTCGTCGGCCGCCCAGTGGGGCACGGCGCCGGCCTGGCAGCGGATGTACGTCTCCGTGTAGAGGTCGCCGCGCTCGTGCGCGTCCCGGAGGATCGCCGGCAGGCGGCGCAAGAGCTCGCGCCACTCGCCCAGGAACCAGCGGGTCGAGAGGAGGTATCCCTTCGCCGTCTCGATCTCGAAGGTGACGTCCGTGCAGCCCTCGCGGAGCGCCGCCAGGCCGCGCTCCATGCCCTCGAGGCACCGCCGGAAGCGCCCGAGGAAGAGGGCCGCGCCGGCCTCGAAGAGGATCGCCCGGGCGATGGCCGGGCGCTGGCCGCTGCGCACGGCCGCGTAGGCCGCGGCCCGCACCAGCCGGTCCGTGCGGGCGGCGGCCGGGGCGCCCGCGAGCGCGCTGTAGGCGCCCTCGAGGGCGAGGGCGCGGGCGGCGCGGGACGCCTCGCCGCAGCGGAGCGCGAGGAGGAGGTGCCGCGCCTGGAGCTCCGCCGCCCGCACGAGGTCGACGTGGCTCAGGGCGGAGGCGGCCGACCAGAGGACGTCGACGCGGGAGAGGTCCTCGGCCGGGATCGTCGCGAGCGGGCGCTCGGTGAAGCCGATCCCGCGCAGGCGCAGGAGCGCGGTCCGGAGGAGGAGCGAGAGGAGCGCCCCCGCCTTCGAGCGGGCGAGGCGGAAGCCGACCGCGCGCAGGACCTGGTCCATGACGGCGAGGCCGTCGTCCGTCCGCCCGCTGAGGAGGAGCTGCTCGGCGGCGCGCCGCCGGAGGTCGAGGGCGGTGGCCGCGGCCGCGCCGCCCTTCGCGCCCTCGGCGGCGGCGAGGTAGACCTTCGCGGCCTCCGCCCCGCGGCCCGAGTTCGCGAGGGCGTCGGCGAGGCGCGTGCGCAGGCCGCGGAGGGCGTCGAGGTCGGCGGCGGCGCCCCCGCCCGGGGGCGGCGGCGGCCGCATGTCGAGGGCGAGGCGGTAGAGCCTGGCCGCGTTGTCGAAGGCGAGGGCGCGGGCGGCCCGGTCGGCCGCCTGCTCGACGTACGCCGGCGCCTTCGTCGCGTCGCCGGCGCCCGCGTAGTGGAGGGCGAGGGCGTCCGGGTCCCGCGGCTCGCAGGCCTCGAGGGCGACGGCGAGCCGGAGGTGGTGCTCGCGCGCCGCCTCGGGCGAGAGCGAGGCGACCAGGGTCTCGCGGATGCGATCGTGGTGGCACTCGACGCGGTCGCGGTCGCGGTCGCGGTCGCGGTCGCGGTCGCGGTCGCGGTCGCGCTCGGGGTCGCGGTCGCGCTCGCGCGCCTCGCCGCGGCGCGCCCCGCGGACCCGCACGAGGTGGGCGGCCATGAGGGCGGCGAGCGCCGGGCGGGCCTCGCCGGGGCCGAGGGTGGACGCCTGGAACGCCAGCTCGTCGGGGGTCGGGCGGCCGGCGATGGCGACGACCTCGAGGAGGCGGCGCGCCGGCGCCGGAAGGCGCGCGAAGCGGCGCTTGAGGACCTGCTCGAGCGAGATGTGCGTCGTCGTCGAGAGCGTGCCGCCGCCTTCGGCGAGGTACTCGACCAGCTCGTCGACGAAGAACGGGCTCCCGTGCGACTCGTGCGCGATCGACGAGGCGAGGACGCGCCGGGTCTCCTCGCCGAGCGGGACGGCGGCGCCGGGCGCGGCGGAAGGGGCGGGCGCGGCGGGGGCGGCGGGCGCGACGGGGGCGGGTCCCATGTGCCGGGCGATCAGGGCGGTCGCGAGCTCCGTCGCCTCCTCGGGGGAGAGCGGCCCGATCTCGATCTCGGGCGCGGTCGCGCCGGGCGAGGCCGCGCGCAGCGTGGCGAGGAAGGGGCTCGCGGCGCCTTCCTCGGTCCGGTACGCCCCGAGGAGGAGGAGGGGGGGCGGGTCGGGGGGGAGGAGCACGTCGCCGAGGACGACCGCGCTGTCGCGGTCGCCCCACTGGAGGTCGTCGATCGAGAGGACGAGCGGGACGCGCGCCGCCACGCGGGCGAGCAGCTCGCGCAGGGCGAGGGCGGCGCGGTGGCGGAGCTCGTGGGCGTCCTCCGCCGCCGCGGCGGACGGGCGGGAGGCGCGGGCGACGGCCTCGACGCGGCCGAGGACGGGGAAGAGACGCGCGAGGGCGTAGATGTCGGGCGGGAGGAGGGCGGCGGCGTCGGCGGCCGGCAGCTCGAGCAGGTGGAGGTGGAGGGCGTCCACGAGGCTGTCGAGCGCCTTGAAGGGGACGGACTCGCGCTCGTAGCAGCGGCCGCGGAGGACCCGGGCCTCGCCGCGGCGCTCGAGGTCGTCCAGGAACCGGCGCACGAGCACGCTCTTGCCCATGCCCGAGGCGCCGTGCAGGTGGAGGGTGAGCGGGCGCTTCGCCTTCACCGTCTCGAAGGCCTGGGCGAGGGCGGCGAGGTGGCGCTCGCGGCCGACGAGCAGGGGCGCGGCGTCATCGGCGGCGGCGGCGGCCGCGACGGCCGCGTCCGCGGCCGCGGCGGACGTCGCCGCCTCGTCCGCGCCGGGGCGGAGCCGGCGCTGGACCTCGGCGCCCTTCGGGCGGGCCTCGGGCGCGCGCGCGAGAAGAGCGGCGCAGAGCGCGTCCAGGTCTTCGGGAACGGACGGCGCGGCGGCGCGCGCCCGCGGGGCGTCGCGCTGCTGCTTGGCGGCGAGGATCGCCTCGACGCCGCCCGGGAAGGCGTGGACGCCGGTCAGCGCCTGGTAGAGGATCGCGCCGAGCGCGTACCAGTCGGCGGGCGGTCCGACCGGCTGCGCGGCCGCCTGCTCCGGGGCCATGTAGGCGGCGGTCCCGACGATCGCCCGCTCCCATTCGGGGTCGACGCGGCGCGGGCCGAGCTCGGCGACGAGGCCGAAGTCGAGGACGACGACGCGTCCGTCGGGCGTGACGATCACGTTGCCCGGCTTCAGGTCGCGGTGGAGCTTGCCCGCGGCGTGGAGGGCGGCGACGGCCTCGGCGAGCTGCCGGAAGGCGGCGCGCAGCCGCGGGATGTCGGCGGCCGCGCCCGGGGCGCGGGCGAGGGCGGGGCCGCGGACGTGCTCGAGGAAGCCCGTCCCGGGGACCAGCTCCATCGTGAAGAACCAGCGGTCGCCGGAGGAGACGAGCTCGTGGAGGGCGCAGAGGTTCGGGTGGTGGATGTCCGCGAGGGCCCGGAACTCCTGCTTGAAGCGGTAGATCGCGGCCGGGTCGAAGACGTTCAGGAGCTTCAGGGCGACGTTCTCGGCGCGCTCGCGGTCGTGGGCCTCGTAGACGGCGCCGAAGCCGCCTTGCCCGAGCTTCCGCCGGATCGTGAAGCGGTCGGTGCCCTCGAACGATCCGGCCGGGAGGGCGGCGGTGTCGACGGCGACGGCGGCGGCGCCCGGGGCCGCCGGGGGCGCGGCGGGGGCGGGAGCGGGGGGCGTCTCGAGCCGGGCGGTCCGTGGGTCGGCGTCCGGGGCGGGCGAATCGCGCGAGTCGTCCAGGCGGTGCGGCCCTCCGTCGCCCTCATACCACGGTCCCGCGCGGACGACAAGCGCCGAGCTTTTACCGGCGCGTGACCGTCCGCGCCCGCACGGACTCGGACGGCGGCGGGATAACGTGGATGAGGAGGCGCTTATGAAGCGAGCGACGTGGATGGTGCTGGCGGCCCTCGTCCTGGTGACGGCCTGCAGGGGCGGTGGACCTTCCGGCGCGGGCCTGGCCGGCCTCACCGGGCAGGGCGGAAGCGGAGTCCAGGGCGCTCCCCCGGGCGGGTCGCCGTCGGGCGGCGGGCAGCCGCCGGCGTCGACCAACCCGCTGCCGCCGCCGAACCATCAGATTCGCTTCGGCTACTACTACGCCGACGGCCGCTACGGCGACTACACGACCGAGGTGAACCCGTACACGAACCTCTACATCGCGATCCCGCGCGGCTACCTGACGAACCTCGACTGGCGGCCGCTCTTCCAGCAGTCGCTGGCGCAGGCGCGCGCCCAGAACCGCGTCATCTTCCTCATGATGGACGACGAGCCCCTCTGGGACGAGGTCCTCGGCATCGCCGCCCCGTTCTGGCCCCTGATCGAGCTCGTCGAGGTCGGCCACGAGACGGGCTGGGACAGGGCGGAGACGGAGGCCAAGATCCGCCGCCTGCGGGCGAAGTTCCAGGCCCGCGGCCTCGGCGACCGCCCGATCGGCATCGTCTGGTCGATCGGACCGGCCATGACGACCACGCCGATGGACGCCGTCGGGCTCGACTGGGCCGGGATCGAGGCCTACGTGGACGCGCCGGGCGACCCCGTCTCCCAGGTCAACATCGACCGCATGACGAGCAACGTCCGCGCCGCCAAGGCGCGCGTGCCCGCGGGCAAGTCGATCGTCCTCGTCATGCAGTCCTACGACCGGAACTTCAACTGGACCAACATCCCGACGCTCATCGACCTCCAGGTCCCGACCTACCTGCTCGCCCACGACGACCCGCGCGTGGTCGCGATCTTCATGTTCTCGTACGCGCGCCCGGGCGGCGCCCGGGACCACCCCGGGCTCCAGGTCCCGCACCGGCTCATGGGGGAGCGGATCCTGGCTTACCGGCGGTAGACCGGCGCCGTCGGATCGCGCGGCAGAGGTCCCGGTCCTCGTGGAGCGACTGCCCGAGCGACGGGACCAGCTCCCGGCAGCGGGCCTGCCACGCGGGCGTGCGCCAGCGCTCGGGGAAGCACCGCTCCACCAGCTCGAGCATGATCGACGCGGCGGTCGACGCGCCGGGCGACGCCCCGAGCAGGGCGGCCACGGAGCCGTCGGCGCCGGTGACGACCTCGGTGCCGAACTTCAGCACGCCGCGACCCCGCCCGTCGTTCCGGATGACCTGGACGCGCTGCCCCGCGATCTGGAGCTCCCAGTCCTCCGTCCGGGCCGCCGGGTAGTACTGCCGGAGGGCCGCCATCCGGCGCTCCGGCGACAGCAGGGCCTGGCCGACGAGGTAGCGGGTCAGGTCGATGTTGTCGATCCCGGCGCGCAGCACCGGCCCGATGTTGTCGATGCCGAGCGAGCGGAGCAGGTCGAGGGGCGAGCCGTGCTTCATGAACTTCGTCGTGATGCCCGCGTACGGCCCGAAGAGCAGCTCCTTGCGGCCGTCGATCCAGCGGGTGTCGAGGTGCGGGACCGACATCGGCGGCGCCCCGACCGCGGCCTTGCCGTAGACCTTGGCGTCGTGCCGCTCGATCACGTCCCGGCTCGTGCACCGCAGCCACTGGCCGCTGACCGGGAACGCGCCGTAGCCGGCGCACTCCGGGATCCGGGTGCGCTCGAGCAGGCGCAGGCTGTAGCCGCCCGCCCCGATGAACACGAAGCGCGCCCGCAGGGTGCGATCCGCCCCGGTCTTCAGGTCGCGCACCGTGACCCGCCACTCGCTCCGGCCGTCGCGCGCCTCGAAGTCGCGCACCTCGTGCGCCAGGTGTAACGACGCGCCCTCTCGCTCGACGAGCCGGGCGATCATCGCGCGGGTGAGCGCGCCGAAGTCGACGTCGCTGCCGATCGCCATCCGGGTCGCCGCCACCGGCTCGCCGCGCCGCCGCCCCTCCATCACGAGCGGGATCCAAGACGCAATCCGCCCCTCGTCCTCGGTGTACTCCATGCCCTCGAAGAGCGGCGAGCGTTGCAGCTCCCCGTGGCGATTGCGCAGGTAGCCGACGTTCGCCTCGCCCCACACGAAGCTCAGGTGCGGGACCTCGCGGATGAACGTGCCCGGCAGGTCTCCCCGCTCCACGAGCGACGCCCAGAACTGCCGGCTCACCTCGAACTGCTCGGCGATCCGCACCGCCTTCGACACGTCCACCGAGCCGTCGGCCGCCTCCGGCGTGTAGTTCAGCTCGCAGAACCCCGCGTGCCCGGTGCCCGCGTTGTTCCACGCGTCCGAGCTCTCCGCCGCCGCCCGGTCGAGCCGCTCGAAGATCTCGATCGTGAGCGTCGGGTCGAGCTTGCGGAGGAGGGTGCCGAGGGTGGCGCTCATGATGCCGGCGCCGACGAGGACGATGTCGGTCACGGGCCGCTCCCGTCTCCCGAGGGACGCACGAACGACCTCACCTGCGACCGCGCTCGCCCGAGCCCGGCGCGATCGCTCCAGGGCGCTCCGACGGCGGCCATTATCGCGGCGCTCCGGGCTCGGCCGGCGCCGGCCTCCCGGGCTCGGCCTCCGGCCCGGGCTCGGTCCTCGGGACCTCGGGACGGGCCTCGGGCTGGAGCGCCTTGAGCCTTGACTCCAGGCGGCGGACCTTCTGCTCGAGCGACCGCACCTCGCTCGACAGCCGCCTCGCGTCGCCTTCCGCGTTCCAGGCCTTCTGCCGCGCCTCGCGCGCGACCCGCTCGGCGTCGCCGCCCCCGCCGCCGCCGAGCAGGATGCCGAGGACGACCGCGACCTTCCATCCCCTCGTGAACCGGCACGCCTGTTCCATCCTCGCGCCTCCCTGGGCGAAGCTCGACGACGCCACTCTGTCCATGGCGTTGCTCAGCCTACAGGGTCTTCGCGGTGACCCGCAAGCCGGGGCGCGCGTTCTCCCCGTGAAGCTGCGGTGGCCCGGTCCCGCAGGTCTCGGACTACGGGCACTGGAGAACCGCGAGCGCCTGAATTCGCAGTTCGAGGACGTCGCCGACGAAGTCGCGGCGTTCGTGGTCAGCTTCCGCTCGATCCGGGAGACGCGAGCTTGATCGAGCGGAAGGCGCTCCTCGCCTGCTTCGTGAAGGAGATCGTGATCGACCCGCGCGACCGGTCGGCCCCTGGTTCTCTACGCGGTCCCTAAGACGCACCGGCTCCCGCGAGGTGCTTGGCCTCTCCGGAGCCGGTCACAAAGTGCAGCTGGTAGCGGGGGTGGGATCCGGCGACCGGATGCACCCGGGAGATCGGCTGGCGGCGCGGATCTCGAGGTTGCGGAAGAAGAGGAGGAGGTGCTCGTGAGGATCGAGCGGGGACGGCCGGTGGGGGTCGCGTAATCTCGATGGCGCTCACGAGCCCCGGAGCCGGTTCACGAGCGGCAGGGTCGTCGCGATCCTCCTCCCCTTTACATGCCCTCTGCCGTCGGCCTCCATTGCTGGCGCTTAGCGATGCGGACAGCCCGGCCAACAGCACGGCCGCCGCATGCCCTTCCTGAGCTTGTCGAGGCCCACCGCGATGCGGCGCTCCCGGGTCTTTGTCTGCTTCGCGGAGGTGACCCAGCAGATCCACTCATTGCGGGCGAGCGGCGTGATGTCGTCCCAAGTCGCCTTTGCCGCCCTGTCTGCGGCGAGTGCTTCCTTCATGTCCGCGGGAAGCGCATGTACCGGCCCAGCGGCGGTTCCCTTCTTGGCCATGCCCGGATCCTACCTCGTCGCCCCCGCGACGTCACGTCGGACCGAGGCGCGCGATGAGGCCTTCGGTCACGGTGTTCGCAGCGGCGGCGAGATCCCAGCCGACGCCGGGTCGCAAGAGCGGGGTCATGTCGGCGCGGAAGGTCGGGTCGGCGAGCTTCTCGGCGAGGTTTCTCTCGAAGGTCGCGCGGTCCACAACGTGCCTGCCCTCCTTCATGTAGCGGTTGAAGCAGGCGACGATGCGCTCGGCGCGCGCCCCGCCCGTCGCAAGCGCGTGCCAGAGGTCGAAGAGATCCCGGCCCTTCTTCCGCTGATGGAGCGCGCGCAGCTTGGCGCCGAGCAGTTCGTCGAGCTCGAACGTCGTGACCTCGGCCCTTCCCGCGAACCAGCGCGACTCGACGTCGAAGGGAATCCGGGCGTGGCCGACCTCCGTGAAGGGCTCGCGCGAGTTGATCTCGACCTTGAGACGCAGGGCGCGCCGCGGAAGCTCCTCGGACTGGAACCGATCGAGGAGCTGCACCGACCCGGATCTCGTCTGGCGCCGTGGCTCTCCCAGCCAGGAGTCGAGCGCGGCCCGGATGGCGTCGAGCGTGTCGCCGATGGGCTCGGGGACGACCTGCACGAGGTCGAGGTCCTCCGAGTAGCGCGCCGCCGGCCGGAGGAAGAGCTTGTGGATCGCCGTTCCGCCCCGAGACGCGAGCCGACGGGCAAGCTCCTCCGACCGGAAGATCTCGACGATTGCCCGGCTCAAGACGAGGTCCTGCTCGACCTGAGCGTCGGACACCCACGGGGCGTTCGCCCGCCACTCGGTGATGTAGTCCTTCGGGATCAAGCGTCCGGCTCGACCTCCGCGTTCACGGCGAGCTTCCACCGGGGGATTCGCCGTGCTCCGGACGTCGGTTTCGAGCGCACGAGCGGCGCCACGGATCTCGCGTTCGCACGAACGTGACCCTCGAGAGCATTCGCCAGGACTTCGAGCCCGAGGACCTCGAGCAGATAGCCGAGACGCTGCGACCATGCGATCGGGGCGAGCGCGGCGGCAGCGACGAGCCGATTCGCATCCACTCGCTCGGCGAGCTCGCGGAGGACCGTGACGACATTGTCGAGCCCGGCGCAGCGGTCCGCGTAGCCGACGAGCTCCAGTGCGGTCGCTTCGGGTGAGGCGACGCGAAGCCGGCCGCGGGGCGTGTTCACCTCCGCCGTGGGCGTGCGCTCGAGGTCCGCCCGAGCGACGAACTCGACCTCCACCGATCCGCAACGGAGGGGCCGCCGGTTCGTCCGCATCATGACCTGGAACCGTTGGGGCCGCTGGTGCGCGGCGCCGTGGATCTCGGCGGCGCTGAGGAGGGCCGCGTAGGCCGGCTCCCCCAGATGCGCGGCGAGGTCCTGGACGAACTGCTCCGGCGGCAAGCAACCGAGCCGCCTGTACTCGGGCGGAACGATCACATGGAAGCCCCGGTACGGGTCCGCGATCTCGCCCCGCCGCTTCAACCGCCGCAGCGACGCTCGAATGGCGGGCAGGGACACGCCGAGGACGGCCCTCGCCTCCTCGGTCGTGAAGTGATATCGCCCCCTGGCCGCGAGGTCCGTTACGAAGTCGGCCGCGCTGGCGATCGTCGAGCTGTGCCCATCGCGACGCCTTCCAGCCGACGCCCAGTCGGGAACATGGCGGCGGAGCCAGCTCGTGGAAATGAGCGCTTCGGCGGGCGGGCTGCGTCCCTCGTGCGTCGCCGCCGCGGGTCGCGCGGCTCGCCGATGCCCTCCAGAAGGGTGCGGTCCCCGACCGCAAGGCGGTGCTCCGCGCATTCGTCCAGGAGATCGTCGTCCAGCCGGTCGAGCGCGCCGTGGACGTGACCCTCTGGCGGCTTCCGAGGTTCGCGGAATGCCACTTGCTGCGGGCGTGCGAAGCACCGGAAATACAACGGGTCCTGCAGGTTGCAGGGCCCGTTGCAGTGGAAGAAGTAGCGGGGGCCTGCCACGGCCGCACCATGTGGACCCACCTGGGCGGTTTGAAGCAGACCCACCTGCATGCACGCGGAGGAGAGGTACCTGGCCGCCGCGAGCGAGCGCGGTCAGCGCTCGGCGAGCGAGACACCCTGTGCCGAGTCGTCCGGTCGTTCGAGAGAGCCGGAGATCGAAAGCCAGCTAAGCGGGCTCGTGGCAGCGCTTGGCGCCGACGTGGAGGTCTGGATCGTAAGGCCGCCCGTCCTGCCAGCATCGCCAGAGCACGCGGACCCAGGCTCGAGCCAGGATGCGGATCGCGTGCGGGTGGTGACAGCCACGTGCCCGAGCGGCGCGGTACTTCTCCGCGGCCCACTGACAGGCGTGTCGGCTGTTGTCGGAGAGGGTCATGAGCGCTCGGCGAAGCCGCTTGTTGCAGGCCAGGCGAAAGAGGACGGAAAGTTGCTTTCCCGAGGCGCGCGTAATGGGCGCGGCACCGGCTTCGGCGGCAAGCTGGCCCTCGGAGACGAAGCGCGCTCGATCATCGCCGAGTTCGGCGAGGACCTGGGCAGCGTGGATGCGTCCCGAGCGAGGGAACGAGGTTACGATCTGGGCATCGGGGTGGTCGTCGAGTGCCGCATGGATGGCTTTGCCCAGTCGAGAGGTTTCGTCTACCAAGCATTGGAGCGTAGAGGCGAACGCTCGGACGACTGTTGCCTTAGACGCCGACTCGAGGCTCCCCAGGGACGCCACCGGGGCGCAGCGTAGTCCGGCAAGCATCACGCCGGTCGGCCGTCGTCCGTTGTAGCGTTGGCGTCGGAGAAACTGGCGCAGGCGTGCTTCGGTGAAGACTCCGGCGAGCTCGGGAGTGGGATAGCGTGCGTAGAACGCGAGAGCGAGCCGCGAGTCGATGCTCGCGAAGGCCGTGACCGCACCAGGCCAGAAGCTCTCGAGGTGGGCACGGAGCTGATTCCGGATCTCTTCGAGGACGCGCTCGGCCGTCATGGCCGCGCCGAGCCCGGGGCTCGGCGCGCCTCTCTCGACGAGGGAGGCGCGCCCGAAGACGGAGACTCAGGGGCCGCGGAAAGCGCGCGTGGCGCGGAAGCCCGAGCGGCCCGAGGGG